>Ga0129310_1001001_pt1 | contig 27822 bp, 15 predicted proteins | sample Go1ome_2_FD_94433 | JGI IMG/M metagenome (GOLD analysis project Ga0129310, IMG submission 94433) | Western lowland gorrila individual fecal microbial communities from Wisconsin, USA - Go1022A metagenome | ecosystem: Host-associated > Mammals > Digestive system > Large intestine > Fecal | place... | reverse complement strand
TGGGAACTGAATATAGTTGGCGTTTATCTTTCCCCCGCCTGCGGCGGGGGAAAGATAACATCAACTCAGTATTTCCTTGTTATAAAGGTATTTTTGGGTGGTGTGCTAAAGGGATAGTCATATTTTAAATTGACAGCAAAGATATACTGTGCTATAATTATCAGTAACACGACACTATCTTCCACCAAAGGAGTCAATATGAAAACAGATAAGTTTGTATCAAAAGAAGTTATGCGCAAATCGGTCATTTTATTTGATATTATCGAGGGCGCTTTCTCAGTTCCCTTCTTAACACTGAGCCTGACCCTTATTTTTGATAAAGAGGATCCCGAACGCAGCTGCGGATTTGGCTTATTTATATTTACTATGTGTGTATTATTTTTGCTTATTCCAAATCTTATTTTCAAATTTATCTGTAAGTTCCGCATGAAAGATACTTTGCTCTGTCAGTTTCTCCCGCTCCTTTCAGGTGCAGCACTGTATTTTATTTATCAGCTTATAATATAGCCCCCAAGTGCATCACACTCGGGGGTTATACTTTTATATCTTCTCAAAAAGAGCCGTTTTTTGATACTATATTATCCTTCTCATGCAGTATATCGGATTGTACTGCGCAAAACTTGCCAGATCCGAGAAGATGATTCCGTCATTGCTGTTCGCAGCATGAACTATCCTTCCGTTGCCGTTGTAGATAGCAACATGATAGATATCATACCCCGACCCGAAAAATACCAGATCGCCCTCCTGCAATTCATCATAGCTTACAGCAGTGCCGTAACCTGCCTGTGAAGATGCCAGATGCGGCATATTTATGCCTATCTGCGCATAACTCAGCATTACCAGACCCGAACAGTCGGTAGCCCTGAAACTTGAACCAGCCCATACGTAAGCACCGCCCACATTGCTCCTTGCATAATCCATGACAATGTCTATCTTAGCCTGCCGCGAATCATCAACAGGTGTAGGCTCAGGCTCAGGTTCAACATAAGGTTCTGTCGTGGTGATGATAGGCTCTGTTTCGGTAACAGGCGGCTCAGTCACTATAGGTGCCTCAGTTTCCGTGACCCTCTCAGTGGTCGTTTCGGTAACAGGTTCAGTGACCTGTTCGGTGGTCGTAGCAGTCTTTCTTGTTTCCGCAGGCTTTTCCGTTGTGGTGGTCGTCTTCTTGCCCGACTCAGTCTTTGCAGGAGCCTCCGAAACTGCTGTGGTGGTCTTAGCCCCCTCAGTGACGTTCTTTTTCTCTTCCGAACCGCTTTCGGGCGCTTTCCCGTCTTCCGCTGTTGTCCGTGAAGTAGTGGTGGTCTTCTGCTGTTCCTCCAGCTGTGAAGCCCTCAGTTCCAGCGCCGCCTTGTCCAGCGCCAGCGTATCCAGCTTGCCGTCAGCGTCCTCGATTATTTTGGCGAGTTCCTGCTTCTCAGCATTAAGTTCGTCCCTCATTGCCGAATACTGCGAAGTCTGCTCTTTCAGCTTTGCCGCACTTTCCTCTATCTCCGCCTGAACAGCTTCGATGGCACGTTTTTTCTCCATCAACTCGTCCAGAGCATCATTATCATGTTCAGCCACACGCTTGACCAGTTCAAGACGCATCAGCACATCATAAAAATCTGCCGAATTTATCAGCACATTCTCATAAGAATTAGTGCCGCCCGCCAGATACATAGACTTAAGTCTGCCCATGAACTCATCGCGCAGCTGCTCTATCTCCTCATTCTTGACTTCAAGTTCAGCCCTCGCCTCACGCAGACGGCTGTCCAGCCCGACCATCGCGTCCTCATTTTTCATCAGCTGGTCTTCAACATTGTCTATCTTAGCCTTTACTGCCGTATATTTAGCTTTCTGTGCTTCGATATCGTCTTTCTGCTTGTCTATCTCAGCCTGAGCCTCTTCTATCTTCTTGTCGAGCGCTTTCTGCTGTTCCTTAAGGCTTTCCAGTTCGCTCTCATATGTATCGGGCTGACGGTCAGCCGCACCGCTGAACGCTGCATCTGCGCCGCCCATGCCGCCCGGTATGCCTACGGTCAGCGCCAGTGTCAGGCACAGAGCCGCAGCCCTCTTGACGGTCGATTTTCCATGTATCATTTTCGGAACTTCCTTTCCGCAGGCGTTAACGACATGCTCCAAGTCGCCTGCCTATTATCTGTATCCTAGATGTCATCGTTTATTGCAAAAGGGCACTGTAACCTTGCTGTAACCCTTTTAACTAATTATACCGAAAATGCCGCCGTTTGTCAAGTTAATATTTTCTGAACACCCTGTTTTTCCCGATTTTTCGCGGTTACGAAACGCCGAAATAATTACATTTCACTTACATTGTGATAACTGCATGAAATTTTGCGGAAGTGCCTTTTCGTCCGTTTACAACTGCTTTCGGCAGACTTTTCCCCGCGTCCATCAGTTCACGGTTTCTTCCCTATCACCGATATTATCTCACTGTCACCCGCCTGCGGGAACAAACTGCGCACCCGCTCAAATATCCTCTCCCACGAAGTTTCGGGGCTTTCACCGTAAGCCGAAGTCACATGCTCATATCCCCATATCGCTTCCGGCGGAGTCAGTACCGACACCGCCATGCCGTACTCGCCGCCTTTCTTGTTCCTGCGTCTGCGAAACTCTGCCGTGACAAGATAAGTCTGCATCATCAGCCCCGCAGTTATGCCGGGAAAATTCTTCTCGCCGCCCTTGCCGAAGCCGCATAGCTTTTTCAGTTCGGTGGAAAGTATATCCTTGTTATTAAAGACAGCCTCGCCGTCCTCATCGCGGTCAACCAGCCTGTCCATTATCAGCTTTTCACGGTGATTTGCCAGACCATCTTCATACCGCGCATCAAAGTCGTAGCCGCCGCGCCTGTAATTGGCAAAATACGGAAGCCATTCCGCACTGATGAATCCCGCTCTTCCCCCGAAGAATTTGCCGTAAGCCACTTCATGTTCCCCCGCGATCATCTCACGCCATTCCCACGGGTCATGTTCACGACTGCCCGACCACCAGTATTTCGGAGAAACATGCTCCTCAGCCGAAAAGCCCTCCACTTCCCCCGAAAACAGCGGCAGAAAACCGATCTCCTTTATCAATGCGGTCATTTCACCACAGGTGCGTATCCTCTTCGGGTCGTCCCATCTCAGCCCGCGCATTATCCATTCGCCGTTGATAGTTTCCATACCTCACATCACCTTTCTTTCTGCTTATTATACCACACGCCGCCCCCGCTTTCATCACTTTTTTCTTAATTCTCCCCGCTTTACTTTTGAGATGTTATGTGTTATAATCTATCATGGTTATCCCTTAAAAACATCACTAAAAATAAAGAAGACTTCCAATTAAGTGCAACGCTGATATAGAAGTTTTAAGCCATGGTATTTCTGATGCAAAGTCAGAAGTACTATGGCGTTTCTATTGACAGACCTTCAATACTGTGCTATAATTACTAGCATAAATCGGAATTTGCGGGGGTAACTGCATGATAATAGAGCATATTGCAATGTATGTAAATGATATCGAACAGGTCAGAGATTTCTTTGTGAAATACCTTGACGGAAAATCCAATGACGGATATCATAATCCACGAACAGATTTTCGTTCTTACTTCATATCTTTTGATACCGGTGCAAGATTGGAAATAATGAATAAGCCCGACCTGGTAGATGAAGAAAAATCTCTGAATCGTACAGGCTTTATTCACGTTGCATTTTCGGTTGGAAGTAAAGGGCGTGTTAATGAGCTAACACAACAATTACAGAATGATGGATATCCTATTGTTAGCGGTCCACGAACTACCGGAGATGGATACTACGAAAGTTGTGTTGTTGCAGTTGAAGGAAATCAAATAGAGATTACTGTTTGACAAATTCTGATTTAGCTTAGTAACAATAAGTACAATGCCCCTGAGCACTTTGAAGGGCTCAGGGGCAAAACTTCTATATGGGAATCTGCCTTATCGCCAGCACACACTGAAATGCTGTTTGGAAAGGTGTGTCAACCTGATAACCATAATTCATGATCCCACCACCACTTCATGTGCAGAAAGAACAAAAATGCAGATATCAGCTTGTGTAACAATATGATTATTGATTTATTTAAGACATATTTTATTAATAGTTGTACAAAAACGTACAACTTTTGACTGTTTTTCGCTGTTAGTAGGAGAGTATGAACGCTGTTCGCCGCCCCTATCGGAACTACGGTACGACTATCGGCAGGAACACTCCTGTATTCCCCGCAGCAGCTTGAAAACGCACCCGACATGTCAGACGAAGAACTCTCGCACCCCACCGCCTCTGCCCACGCCAAAGCGCATAAGAGGGGCAGACGCCGAAACGCGGTGTAATGACGAAGTTTAAAAGCGCAAGACCCTGTACGGGCACTTCCCGACCGTTCCGACATCTGACATGAACGGCGCTTCATATCACACTTACCACGCCTGCGCAGGCGGAAGAAATCATCACAGCGCATTTAAATATTCTTATCCCATAACAAAATATGACTATCCCTTTAGCACACCAACTAAATATACGCCAAGAACCTTAAGTTCTGTATAGCCACTGTTTTTGTGGTGTGTCAGCGGGATAACCACAAAACAAAATTTATAGCAATCCAACTTTTTAAATTCACAAAATCCAGTCGCAAAAGCTGGGATTTATGGGTTTTGTGACTGGATTTTGTCTGAATTTTAAGGCGGATTGCTATAGTTTACTCACGGAGGTAAATATATGAAGATGATCGCAAAGATACATACCGATCTTCCCACAAAATTCGGTCTGCCGCGCCAAAGCGGTCTGGTGGAAGAACTGGAAGGGCTGATAGTCTTTGAACCTGCCTACCGCGACCCCGAAGCACTGCGCGGCATCGAGGGCTTTTCTCACCTCTGGCTGATATGGGAATTTTCAGAGGCAAAGCGCACCACATGGTCACCCACAGTCCGTCCCCCAAGACTGGGCGGCAATAAGCGCATGGGCGTTTTTGCCACGCGGTCGCCGTTCCGCCCCAATCCCATCGGGCTTTCCTGCGTTAAACTTCTGGGCGTTGAAAAGACCCCCGATAACGGCACTGTACTGCGTGTAGGCGGTGCCGATCTGATGGACGGCACTCCGATCTTTGATATAAAACCTTATCTCCCGCTGTCTGACTGCAAGCCCGATGCAACAGGCGGCTTTGCGGCTGAAAAAGCAGGCTACTCCCTTAAAGTTGACTTTCCTGCCGAACTGCTGGCAAAAGTCCCGACTGATAAGCACGCCGCCCTCAAAGCACTGCTTGCACAGGATCCCCGCCCCGCTTATCAGCACGACCCTTCCCGCATATATGGTTTCGGCTTTGCGGGGCTGGAAGTCCGTTTCCGCGTTGACGGCGACACCCTGCATGTCACCGAAATAGAATAACAAATGATCTGAACGCAGTACACGGAGGAAAAAAATGATAAAATTACACTTTTTCGCCTGCGAATGCAGTATATTGAATATCGAAACGTGGTTATCCCGCTGACACACCACAAAAACGGCGGTTTTACAGAACTTAAGGTGGTTGGCGTATGGTGCTCAATTATCCTTTTGTTTACAGCATTTTCAGCTGGTATGCTAAAGGGATAGTCATAATAAAAATTATCCCTGAACTCCGTCTTGAAGCTACCGATAGCCTGTGTGACTCGGAAGATAATGCACTACACTGTCGATATAACTTCCGACCTGATTTAATATCAATAAAATACAATGCCCCTGAGTGTATCAAAGCACTCAGGGGCAAAACTTTTATATCGTTATCTTTCAAAGCACTTCGGGCTTTTTCGGCATCAGAACTTATCTGTCCGTATATTTACATCATTTCAGCTTTTTTACGCCCTTTACATGCGCCGCTATCTTTGAGATATCGGTAACGTTAACAACACCATCTCCGTTGACATCTGCCAACTTCTGCATTTCTTCAGACAGTTTCTTGACACCCTTTACATGTGCCGCAACCTTTGAGATATCGGTAACGTTAACAACGCCATCTCCGTTGACATCACCTTTGACCATATCCTTCGGCTGGTCAGGTGTATCTCCCTCCGAAGAATCATCGGGCTTTGATGAAGTATCATCGGGCTTTGATGAAGTATCATCAGGCTTTGATGAAGAATCATCGGGCTTAGATGAAGTATCATCAGGCTTAGACGAAGTATCATCAGGCTTTGACGAAGTATCATCAGGCTTTGATGAGTCATCAGCCTTTATTGTGAACTCTTTGGTCAGCGTGCCGCTATACCTGCCGATACCCTCAACGGTCACCTTAGCAGTTCCCGGTTCAATGTTGCCTGTGTAGGTCACCTTGTAATCTGTGCCCTCAACAAGTTTTGTGTCGCCGTCCATGACAGTGACCGCAGGCTTTATCTCTCTGCCTGTGTACTCAGCATCGTCTGCATCAAGTGTCAGCACACAGCCGTCCATAGTGCGCTCGGTTATGTCGAACTCTGCTGTCATACTGCCTGTATAGTTTTTGATACCCTCTATCTCAATGGTCGCAGTACCTCTCTGAACATTGTTCTTGTAGTTAACATTGAAGTCCTTGCCCTCTGTCAGACCCTTTATGGTAACAGTCGGGGTCTTGGCAGTGCCGTCATACTCAAAACTGTTCTGCGAAAGTTCAACAGTGTGCTTGGTGATATCGGCAGGCTGTATCTCAAAAGTCTTTGATACCTTTCCGCCGAAGTTGTTCTCGCCAACTATCTCAATGATAGCTGTGCCTGCATCAACGTTCCTGTAGTAGTTTACAGTGTAGTCACTGCTCTTTACGCCTGCTACAGTCACCTTAGGTTCAAAAGCAGTACCGTCATACACATACCTGCCGCTGTCAACGGTTATCTTTGCACTTGATATCTCAGCCTTGTTTATCTTGAAAGTCTTGATTATCTGACCCTCATAGCCGCCTATACCGTCAATGATGACCTCAGCTGTACCGTAGTTCAGGTTGTTGTTGAATGTCAGGGTGTAGTCCTTATCCTGTGTCAGGTAACCGCCCGCGCTCCTTACCTTTACGGTAGGTGTCTTCTCGGTGCCGTCATATACCACCTGCGAATACTGTACGCTTGCGCTGAATTTCGAGATATCGGTCTTCGAGATATCGAACTTTATCTCGCGCGAGCCCTCATAGCCGCCCAAACCTTCGATGGTCACTATGCCCTTGCCCGCATTGATGTTGTCAGTCACGGTCATTCTGTAGTCAGTACCCTCTGTCAGGCGTTTGCCGTTGTTGGTCACTGCCACAGCAGGTTCCTTAGCGTTACCGTCATAGTTGAAGCTGTCAGGATTGAGAGTTACCTCCAGTGCGCTGACAGGTGTCTTTTCTATCTCGAAATCAACAGTCTTGGTATTGCCATAGCTGTTCTTGCCCGCGATGACAACACTTGCAACACCTGCATTTACGTTATTCTCGAACTTTACAGTGTAGTCGGTGTTCTCTCTCAGCAGTACGCCGTTATTGTACACCTTTACCTCAGGTTCTTTATCTGTGCCGTCATAGCTGAAACTCTCAGGCGAAAGCACGACATCACAGTTGTTTATGTCAGCCCTGTTGATCTTGAAAACAGTTTCGACAGTTTCAGGGTAGTTTTCAGAACCGACAACTGTTACCTTGCCGTTGCCGACCTTTACATTGTCCTTTACTGTCACTGTGTAGTCCTTGCCCTCAGTAAGAACAGTGCTGCCGCTGCTGACTATTACATCAGGTATCTTAGCCTCGCCGTCATAGTAAAATTCTTCCGGATCAAGTTCGACCTTCAGCTGTTCAAATACGCTCAGTGTTACGGTGTCGCTGACAGTTCCCCTGCCGTTGGTCACTGTGATATTGACATTTCCTGCATTCTTGACTGTCACCTTGCCAAGTTCGTCAACTTCTGCCACATCAGTGTTGTCAGATGACCAGTTCAGCTTATCGTCAGCCGCATTGCCCTGTGCATTGGTCTGTGATATTTTCAGCTGATAGGTCTTATCGCCTGTGGAAACTCTTCTAACATCGAAATCCCTGCCGTTCTTGTCAAGAATATTCAGTTCAGCCGCCGCATCAACGAATGTTACTGCACTGCTGTTGGCATTAGCATAGTTCTTTGCAGTGCAGGGTGAAGCACCGTACAGCAGTACTTTCTTGGTTGCGGTCTTTGTCGCAGTGAAAGCGGAAGAACCTATCTTCACATTATAGTTCTTGCCGAAGTCAACAAATTCCAGCAGTCTGCAATTGTAGAGCGCCTTATCCTTTATCTCAGCGAGATCCTTGTTCAGTTCAACGCCTTTCAGATAATAAGCCGACATCATCGCGTTGGTGTTGATGGTCTTTACATCATCCGGTATGGTGAATATCTCGTCCTGCTTCATCAGCGGGTAAACGTACAGCACACTGCCGTCCTTGTTGTAAAGCACACCGTCTTTTGAAGAGTAATTCGAGTTCGCATCAGCAACTTCGATGTACTCTATTGGCGTATAGCCGTTATTTACTATGTCTTCTTCCTTAACGGTTATGTTGAACATGTTCAGCTGTATCACGCTTGCAGTCGATGGGAAGCTGATACGCTGCATGCAGTAGTTGTTAGTGAATGCGCCGCTGCCGATGGTAACTACCTTTTCTGGTATCACATAAACGCCCTCAGGGTCGCTTACAGTACCAAAAGTATGCAGCCTGTAGCAGTTGTTGAAAGCATTGGCATCTATGACAGTAATGGTATCATCGGGTATAAGCACAGTTTCCAGACTGGTGCAGCCGCCGAACAGATTTTGTGCGATGCTGGGCATGTTAGAACCCGAAAGGTCAACCCTTACCAGCGAAGTATTGTTCGAGAAAGCACTTCCCTCGATTATGTTTGAACTGCCCGACTTCGCAGGTCTTACTATGGTGATATCCTCCAGAGCACACTTCTCGAAAGCGTTCTTCTTTATAGTTATCAGCGAATTTGGGAAATTGGTCTTGTTGCCGTCATAGTCAGAGGAGAAACGCATCAGCTTTATGCAGCCGCTGAATGCGCTGTCGCCTATCTGTTCCAGCTTTGAACCTTCCTCCCACTGCACGCTCTCCATCAGTGAGCAGCCCTTGAATGCGCTGCTTTCTATCATAGTGATATTTGCGGGGATATAGGCTTCTTTCAGCGCTGCGCAGTTCTCAAACGTTGATACGTTTATTACCGAAAGATTGCTAAGCGCGGGCATGCCGTCAACAGTACGGGGCATTTCTGTAAGGCTCGTGCAGTTCTTGAATGCAGATGCGCCCACCTGACGCACGCTGTCGCTGACCTGAATGCTCTCCAGTGCGGCACAGCCTGCAAATGCGCTCTCGGCAATGGTAGAAACATCACCGTTCAGAACTATGTGACCCATGTTCAGGCAGTTCTCGAAAGCGCTCTTCTGTACGACCACCAGCTGGTCGGGCAGCGAAACTGTATCGTTCGCCACATTGTTGTAGTTTGAACCTATTATCGACTCACAGCCCTTGAACGCAGCCTCACCTATAACGCCGAAGTTGGTATAGCCCTTATTGTCAGTGAGGATATTTATGTACCTGAAACTCTTGCAGCCGTTGAAAGCATTCGACTGAACGCCGCCGCATGTCGCGGGGAACTGCAAAGTATAGTCGTATACCGATGTACCGTCATCGGGTGTCAGTGTTTCCAGCGATGTACAGCCGCTGCATGCGTTATCCATGATAGCACCCAGCTTCGGTGACACCTTTATATCCTTGAGAGAAGTACAGCCCTGAAGCACGCTCTTGTTCATATAAATGACCCTTGTGGGGAAGTTTATGAATTTAAGCGAGGTACAGCCCTGCATCGCACTCTGTCCCACCGAGTTGACATCTGCCAGATATATCTCTGTCAGACCTGTGTCGTTCATAAAGCACTGCGAGGGGACTGTCACCACAGTTTCGGGCAGCTTTACCTTGTCCTTATAGCTGAGCCAGTCATTCTCGGCATTAGCCATATCTGCTCTGGGATATATCGCTATCAGCGGGCAGCCCGAAAATGTTCCGCCGTTGGAAGTATCATCGGGGTCAGGAGTAGAACTGTCTATCGGATGTTCATATTTATATTCTTCATCTTTATCATTGAAAGAAGTGCTGCCGTCAATATAATTCAGGCTGTCAGATACCACCAGTTTCTCCAGCGACTTGCAGTTCTGGAAAGCGCTGCCGCCTATACTGGTAACAGAATCGGGCAGTATTATGGAGTTTAGCACAGTACAGCCTGTAAATGCGCCGACACCTATCAGTTCGCACTGAGAATTTGTACCAAGTTCGTTGCCGAACCATACTGTCTTAAGGGCAGTACAACCGCTGAAAGTCTGGTTTGGCAGTGCAGGCAGGCTGTCAGGCACGATGAAACTCTGCAATGCAGTGTCGCCGCTGAACACACTTGTACCCATATACTCCAGTCCGTTAGGCAGAGTATTGTGTTCTTCATCGCCGTCAACTATAAGTTCCTGAAGCATGGTATCCTTTGAGAAAGCGCTTGAATAAATGCTTCTGACGATAGTACCGCTGCCGAAGTCAACAGTTTTCAGCATAACATCCGAAGCAAATGCGTTTGCACCGATATTATCCACATAAGTGCCGTCAGCAAAATCTACCCTTGCCAGCTGAGCGCAGCCCGTGAAGGCGTTTGCATCGATAATATCCAGCGTTTTCGGGAAATCAAGTTCTTTCAGCGCCTTGCAGTTTGAAAATGCCGATGTGCCGATGGTCTTTATAACGCCATTGAAGTTTATATGCTCGATGAACGGGCAGTTAGAAAATGAACCGCTGCCGATGGCAGTAACATTGTTCAGCTGTAATGTATTGTCGCGGTTGCTGCCAACGAAGTTCGCACAGCCTGAAAAAGCGCTGTTGCCAATGCTGGTTATGCTGTCACCGAACACTGCGTACTGGAGGTTCTTACAGCCTGAGAACAGGCTTGCGCCTACCTCATTTATAAAGCCGTCCTCAAAATATACCTGTGAAAGGTTCACTAACGAACTTAAACTGCCGTCAGACGGCTTTGCGAGAACTATCTTACACTCGTTAAGTTCTACGTGGTCTTCTTCTTTCTGGCTTTTATCCATCTCAGCCTGAAGTTTTGAGAACATCTCGCTCTTGTAGCCTGTGATATCGAAGTGTATCTCCTTAGACAGCTTCACATCATCAAAGAACAGCATGGTCGGGGTGAACGTAATGGTCATCTTCGCTGTATCGACACTTGCCGCCATCATTTTATCGGCTGACACCGCCTTGAAACTTGCTGCCTGAACTACTATGGGATTTGCAAAAGGCAATACCTGTGCTATTTCGGGAACAGGTGCCGCACCAAAAGTCATCAGCAGTGCTGCAAGCCCTGCCGCGATCCTTTTCTTGATCATAGATCATCTCTCCTTTATAAAATACTTTTAACCCAACGGATATAAATATCCGTCAACATTATATCATAAATTTAAATTCGTTTCAACAATTTGAGCATTTTAAACTTCATCAGAATGCGAAAATTGTAGACATGCACAAACCTTTTCAATATAGAACTTTGTTTTTCACATCTTATTAATATAATTCATAATTATAAAAAATTCCCCCTTTTGAATGCAAAAGGGGGAAGATATCAGCAGCCGAAGCCGCCTTTATTCTGTTCTCAGTGCAATAACAGGGTCTTTCTTTGCCGCTATCCTTGACGGGAACAAGCCTGCCACCAGTGTCAGCAGAATGCTTATCAGCACCAGTATGCCTGCCGCCGCGTAAGGTATAGCCGCACGCATGGGCACTGTTGTCAGGTGTGCGATTATCGCATTTATCGGTATCGTCAGCAGATAGCTGAGTCCTACGCCCAGTATGCCTGCCACCGCGCCCACGATGACAGTTTCCGCATTGAATACGCGGGAGATATCTCTCTTTGAAGCACCGATAGAACGGAGTATACCGATCTCCTTTGTTCTCTCCAGTACCGAGATATATGTGATTATGCCTATCATTATCGAAGATACCACCAGCGAGATAGCAACAAATGCTATCAGCACATAGCTTATGGCGTTTATTATCGAGGTCACGGAAGACATCATAACGCCCACTATATCGGTGTACTCTATCTCGTCAGCTTCTTCGGCATTATCGTTGTACTCGTCTATCAGTTCGATGATGCGTTCTTTCGAGGCAAAATCCTTCGGATAGATATTTATGCTGCTGGGGTTTTCAAGTGTTGCATAGCCGAGCACCACCATGTTAGCGTCATATGTGGTGTTTGAGAACTTGCCGCTGTTCGCCAGCTGGTCGAGGTTCTGCTGGGTGGTCTCGGTTATCATGCCCTGCATCATAGCCAGCTGTTCGTCAGACAGGCTTGCGAGGAACTCCTTCTGTGCATCAGTCAGACCGCCCATGAAGTCACCGTTTCCGCTCATAAGCGAACCCATGTCAAGACCGCCCATAGCATTCATGCCCATGTCGGTGAGTTCCTGCATCTGTTCTTTATTGCCGCCCTGCGCCATATAAGCCGCAGCTTCCTCCTCAGTCATACCCTCAGGCAGCTGACCTGCCATAAGTGCCGCCAGCTGTTCGTCAGAAAGTTCGGGCATTTCCGCAGCAGGTGCCTCAGCGGACATCTGTGCCATCATCGCCGTAAACTCTTCATCGCTCATGCCTTCAGGCTTTTCGCCTGCCATCAGTGCTGCAAGCTGTTCATCGGAAAGTTCGGGCATACCCGCAGCGGGTGCAGACTGTTCGGCAGTTTCCTCAGCAGTAGGTTCTTCCTCTTTCTGAGGTTCTTCCGTTTCAGCGTCTTTCGGCTGTTCGTTCTCTTCGTCATTTTCGCCCTTGAACTTAAGACCGCTGAACACATCGATATCGGGTTTTTCCTGCTGTTCCTTGACTATCTCACTGTCCTTGACCTCATTTACAAGGTACTCCATCAGTTCGTGCTTGTAGGCGATGCCGCCGTTGATGGAAGTTGCCGCCGCATCGTCATTGGGTCTTAAGATACCAACAACGGTGACTTCCAGACCCTTATCGACAACATCGACCATGTAATCGTAGTCGTCCTTCATATCCTCCCACACGCCGTCTTTCTTGCGGTAGAAATCTGTGGTGGGAACGACCTTGAATTTCAGGTCGAGCAGTTCATCGTAGGTATAGCTGTGCTGTTCGTTATTGAGTTTGACCTCTTCGCCTGTGATGGCTTTTCTCACGATGCCGTTTATCTCGGAAGAATCCAGCAGACCCAGCGAGTAGAGGATATAGTCGTTTATCTCGTTGTACTTATCGACTATCAGCACTGTTTCGCTGTACTTTTCGGGCATGCGTCCTGCGATGATGTCATACTGCGACTTGATCAGGTCATCGTTGTCTATCATTTCATTCCACACATCCATGCCGCGCATCGGACTTCCCTTTGCGCCGCCCATAGACATGCCCATCATCTGTGTTTCGCTGAGGTAGCCCATATCCATCAACACCTGCGAGGGGTTTACCTGATATGCGCCCTCAGAGGTATCAGCCTTGAACACGTTGAGGGTGGTGGCGTAGCCGTACTTGATATCGCTGGTGAGTGTCTTTATCTCCTTGTTCTCATCAAGGAAAGTCTTGAACTTCTCAAGATTGTTGACTTTGGTTTCCTGCATCAGCGTGTTTATCATACGCGCCATCTGGTTCTGCGAGTAGACCTTATCCATATCGTGATCGCGGGAAGCCTCTCTGTCCTCTGCCATCATGCTCATTATCTCACCGACACTGGCAGTGGTCTGTTCGATGGTCAGCGGGTAAGTGGAGAGGGTATCAGACTGCACCTGGTCGATATAGACCTGCACGCCGTTGGATATCGAAAGTATCAGCGCGATGCCGATAATACCTATCGAACCCGCGAAAGATGTGAGCAGTGTACGCGCCTTTTTGGTCATCAGGTTGTTTCGGCTGAGGCTCAGCGCAGTCAGGAAGTTCATGGAAGTTTTCAGCTTCTTGCGCTCTTTCTTCTTCTCTGCCGCCGACTTCTCTTCCTTTACCGCGTTGGCATTGTAGGGGTCGGAGTCATCAGTCACCTTACCGTCCAGCAGTCTGATTATTCTTGAAGAATACTTTTCTGCCAGTTCGGGGTTGTGCGTTACCATGATTATCAGTTTGTCTTTGGAGATATTTTTCAGTATCTCCATTATCTGCACGCTAGTTTCGGTATCAAGCGCACCTGTAGGCTCATCAGCCAGCAGTATATCGGGGTCATTGACCAGCGCACGCGCTATCGCCACACGCTGCATCTGTCCGCCCGACATCTGGTTCGGCTTTTTGCTGAGCTGGTCACCCAGACCCACCTGTGTCAGCGCATCTATGGCGCGTTTTCTTCTCTCGGCTTTCGGAACGCCCGAAAGTGTCAGCGCCAGTTCGACATTTGCAAGCACCGTCTGGTGAGGTATCAGGTTATAGCTTTGGAAAACAAAGCCTATCGAATGGTTTCTGTAGCTGTCCCAGTCAGCGTCCTTGAAATCCTTTGTGGATTTGCCGTTGATGTTCAGGTCGCCGTCTGTGTAGCGGTCAAGTCCGCCGATTATGTTCAGCAGTGTGGTCTTACCGCAGCCCGACTGTCCCAGAATGGACACGAACTCGTTCTCGCGGAAATCGATGCTGACACCTTTGAGCGCCTTGACAGTGGTGTCACCCACCACATAGTTTTTGGTTATCTCCTTTAAGCTAAGCATAGTTCACTTCCTTTTTCTACCATTGACAATAATATCCATATATGTGTGGTCGTACATACCATATTATTATATAACTTATTTATGAATTTGCACAGCGCATATCATGAACGCATTGTTAATTAGCAAATGCCATTTTCCACATGCTGACCTGTCTTTAAGTGATGCACGACCGCCTGCGGCAAGGGGGGAAAAATAAATACGCCTACCACCTTAAGTTATGTAAAACCACCTTTTTTTATGACGTGTCAGCGTGATGACCACACAATAAAAAAGTGCGCAGTCACTCACGGCTGCGCACGATATTCAAGAATTATTCTTCTTCGGGCTTGCCCAAAACAGAAGTCAGCTGCATTATCAGTTCGCTGAAATACCTGTCGCTTACCTCACCCACCGCCACGGGCTGTGCGCGGTAAAGGTCTGCACCCGGCTTATAGAGTTCCAGCTTATTTATTGTAACATCTTCGCCCTCAAAGTCGTAGTTGACTATACTTGCACCTGAAAATTCCAGATCAGCCAGCACGCCCTCAGCCAGATAACTGCCGTCAGACTGCTTTGTGCGTCTGCTGACATCTTCGCGCCAGAAATAGTAGAAGAAGCCTGCGTCCTCAGCCTGACCCTTGTACCAGCCCGCTTTTGTCATCTTGCCTATCAGCGAAAGGCTGTTCAGTTCGATACCGTCAAAGCGCATTATCGCATGCGACTTTCTCTCTTCATCGGTCATTCTGTAGACCTTTCTTTCAAGCTGCGGGAAGGGCTGGACTATCTCGTAATCTTCAAGCTGTTCTTTCCACTGAGATATCTGTTCTTCGGTCAGTTCCAGCGGGTGTACAAGACCGATACTGCCGTTTGGCGCAAGTTCGATCTCATCGTCCTCGATACTGTTGAAACTGCCCTCTTCGGTGTATCGGAAAGTTTCTGTCAGCCTGCCGTTCTCGTCATACAGCCCCCATATCAGCCCGATGGCAAAGCCGTGCATCACCGCATTTTTCACGAACAGGGCGTTCCAGCCCTCCTGCGACCACTTTCTGTCGTTCATCAGCACGCTTTCAAGACGTGCTTTCTGGTTGGCGGCAACGGTCTTCAACTGCTTCTTCATTTCCTTGAAGTCTGCCGATGCTGCCGCAGCTTTTTCGGCATCATCATTGACGCCGGGCTTCGGCAGGTTCTTAACCTGTTTGTCGCCGCTGAATATCTGCAATTCGTTGCCTGATGCAAGATATACCTTGAACTGACGCGGTCCGAAATCGAACTCCCTGCACATGTTCTCGTCAAATCCGAGGTCGGGGACTATCTTATCTGCAAGTTCTTCGGTGGTCAGACCCAGTTCTTCTGCCGCATTTCTAAGGGCATCTGCCGCCGCGCCGCGCACCATCTTGTTCTTGAACTTGCGCGACATACCGTCAACATTCATAAGCGCTGTGGTACTGCCGCTGAGTGCCATCGCTCTTACAGCTTCGGAAGCTATTGCACCTCTCGAATTTTCGCCCCAGTACTTGATGTAGTGCATGAAGTCATCTACCATAGCGTTGCCGCCGTGTATAGCCGCAAAATACAGCACCCACTTGGTCTTTGCCTGTGCGCCGTTATCCAGCCACTTGCCGAACACTTCTGCGGCAAATCCTTCAAGACTGCGCTTGTCCAGCTTTTCAGCCAGACTGTTTGCTGTGGGGCTGACACCAAAATTCGTCATAGCCGCATAGCACATCAGCAGTGCTTCGAGATAATTCTTGGGCGCTTCCGTACCGTCTGCATTAGTTACCTCTTTGTGTGCGCCCTCAAAGCACCACGCGACTTTCTTAGCCTTGCCGCCTTTTGTCAGTTCGGCAACTATGTCAACAGGTGCGCCCGAACTTTCCTCTTCAGGCTTCTGTGAAACTGCCGCGCCTATCAGCAGTGCTATCCTGTCCTTTATCTTGGCGGACTTCTCTTTTTCAAGCGCAGCATTCAGCGCATCTTTGTACATCTCAGCGCCCTGCTTTTCTATTACGGAAACAGCCATCTCACGGGCGGCGGATTTCTTTCGGGTCAGCAGTTCTGCGATATCATCGTGCCAGCCTGTCTGATGACCCAGCAGAGATATCAGTTCGGTCTTGACCGCCTTACTGCTGTCTTCCACCATCGCCATTATCTTCTCTTTATAGCGCTTGGGGTCGTGGTCGAACGCCATTACCGCCATCTGTCTGGCGATTGCGGAAAGGTCTGCCGTTTCCAGTTTTTCCAGTTCTTCGGCATGTTCTGCCAGCGCATCAGCCGCTCTTTTTATCGTTGATTCTTTATCGGAATAGAGTTTTTCGATACAATCAGCCACGCATTCCACCGCAGTATTTACAGGCAGACCTGCCCTGAACAGCATATCAAAGCACTTGTCCTCACGCTTGACCAGATCAAAGCCCGTCACGTCCTTGATGAACCAGTTCTTTGAATAGCCGACATCAGCCTGTATCAGCACTGTGTAGTATCTGCTGAAATAGTCATCTATGCCAAGATTTCCGTAGTAGTCTATATCCGTTCTGCTGCATGTGTTCCACTGTGCATTTTTCAGGACTTCCAGTATCTCGGCAGTATCGATATTGCCGTACAGGTATTCGATGACCTTGTCAGCATCCTGCGGCAGGCACTCTCTTAAAAATTCTTCAACTTTTTCGCTGACCGCATCGTTGATATCGGGGCAGGGCAGACCCAGTTTTTGCAGTGTTTCAGCCATGACCCTGACTGCCGCAACATCTGTCAGACCTTTCAGTGTGTCGGTGAAGAGCGCGGTGCGGTTTTTCGCGATATATGCCAGATGCGATGGGATATCAGCATTATTGTACCTGCCGTTTGCCGCAAGAAAACCTATATATTCCTTGTCGCACAGCTTGTCCGACTTGTCTATCATATCAAGCACCTTGTAGCATTCGCGGCGCACTGCCGTTTCAGCTATTTCCTTTGTGTGGTTTGCCGCCAGTTCGTTGAACTTTGCCAGCATATTTTTGTCAAAGCGAGCCGCTTCGCCCAGTGCCAGATGATATGTGACCTTATCATCATACCTCGAAGAAGATGATGCGCCTTTGGGATAATAGGCATCGAGAACCTTGATAATATGCTTTACCACATCACTCTCTTTCTCCGAGAATTCCAGCAACCGCGAATAGAGTATCATGCTCACCCAAGCGTTGTTCTCATATACTATATCGGCTATGTCGGCGGCGTTTTCGGCATCGGTGATATCATTTATGATTTTGCTCTCCCATGTCTTGCTCTCGCCGCAGACAATGCGCACAGCCTTTCCGCAGAGTTTTGCCTGCTCAGCACCTTTCCATGCGGTAAGCGCTTTCACGAAAAGTTCTGCGCAGAAGTCGGCTTCCCATTTTGTCAGGAAGCTGTCCATAAAGTCAACACTGCGCGTCCTGAATGCCGCCCACAAAAAGCAGAGAAATCTGTTTGTCAGTTCTTCGTTCTTCTGCTTGACTATCTCGACTTTTGCCGCCTGGTGGAACTTGCTCATCACATTGAGATCTATGACAGATACCGAAACTGCTTCCATCTTGTCGAGCAGTGTGTAGTCGGCAGGCTTTTCCATGTCCATAAAAGTTTCAAATACCTTAACATTCTCTTCGGGAAGTCCCTGTTTCACCAGCAGTTTTGCCAGTTTTGACTCCCCTTCCGCGTGGTTTGCAAATATCATTTCAATTACTCCTTTCAATGTCGGCTGTATGCCGATAAATACCATCCATAAAATTGTACCGTTATCAGAACGGTGACTGCTCTTCCATCAGCTTTTCGGGCTGCATCTTCGCCAGCGCACTGATGGTCTGCAAGCGTTTTTCGCCCAGTTCGATATATTCGTAAAGCGCCGTCATCTTTTGCAGGATACTTCCCGCATCGCCCACCAGACTGTGCCTGTAGGCAGATGCGCCGTCAAGCAGTGCAGAGGTCAGTTCGGCAAGATGCGCCATGCCGCAGTTTTCGGCACGCTTTGTCAGCTTGTCTTCGTCGCGTATCTCAGACCTCAGTCCGCAGTGTACGATGAATGCCAGCGTATTCCTCAGCCGCGTGAACAGACTCAGCAGACGCTCTGCATAGTCACCGAAAGCCTCAGTACCGTCATACTTTTCGGGCAGGAAATACTGCTTGTCATCAAAATAGTCGATAAAATCGTAGATCTCTATGGGGAAGATCGTCAGTTCGCCGTTCTGCACGCTCGCAGTGCCGAGAATGGTGTAATTTGCATCTGTATTCCCGACCATGCGCCGCGCTATCTTTTCAAGCAGTTCGATGAACGCTTTGGTTTCTGCACGGAACTTTGCCTTTACCTTTATGCGGCAGCCCCGCCAGTCCTCTATCTCCATTATGAAATTCTGGCTGTACTTGTCAAAGCGGTGGTAACAGCACTTTGTCGGGTGTATGAAAAACATTCTGTCAGTTTCATACTCGCCCGCTTCGTCAAGTTCTGCGGCTATCTGCCTGAAATCGTCAATTATCAGCTTATGCACCGCATGGCAGTTAAGGCTTGCTTTAGTCTGGCTTGCGACCTTTGTTTCTGCCGATGATGACAGCTTTTCACCGCTGACTTTCGCGCCCACCAGCACAAGTTTGCTCTTCATCACCGAACTTAGCGTTGCACCTAAGTCCCACGGGGACAGCGGCGGCACTCGGCGTGAACGGGTGCTTCCCTCATAATAAGTCGGGCGCATATCCGATATTGTCAGGAAATCCCTGCCCGATGTCCTGTTCTCGTCAAGGAAATAATATATCTCGCCCTTGTACTCACCGCCCGAAACATCACGCGCACCTATTGGCAGAAGGCTCAGTTCACCCCCCAGAGGTTCGTAACTGCGCCGAAATTCGCCCAGCGCTTCTTCTGTCAGCCGACCTTTTTCAAGAGCCGCCAGCAAGGTGTCAGCTTCACAGAGTTTTCTTGCAAATTCGTGGTCACTGAACGATGCACGCCTTTGCAGGTGCGCCGTAAGCAGACCGCCCACCTTGCGCATGACGCGCTCGGCATCTGCCGCTTTAAGACCGTGACAGCGCACCGCCGCCGCTTCGATGCGGGCGGGCATGTCATCGGGCATGCGCACCAGACCGTCTGTCAGTATCTCGCCCAGCAGACCCCTGCAAAGAGATGCGCAGTCATGCACACGCGCTTCGTCCTTATCGGAGAGGTACTTCACCTGCGGTGCGTTAGGTGCTGCCTGCACCTGTTTTGCTGCGGGAGTTTCGGCGGGTCGGGGCTTCTCCGTTTTTTCTTCGGGGGCGGGCTTTTCTGCGGGGACAGGTGCTTCATCTGCGGGTATAACGCCTTTCATAAGCACCAGCGCACCTATTATGTGCCTGCACACCGCCCTTGACGGACAGCTGCATGTGCTGTTTTCAAGCGGCGCTTTAAGCGTCACCGTTTCGCCGCCGAAGTTGAGGGTAATGCAGTCATCGCCCTCTTCAAACTCGGCTGTCAGACCCTCTGCGTCCTTGCAGGCGCGTTTGTATGTGCCTTTATTTGCAAGACCTATCAGCGCATCTTCATCGGCGGCGGCTATCAGCTGTCTTAATTTCTGTACTTTTTCAGTCATATGCCGCCCCCTATCCGAACACTTTGCCGATGTAGCCGCCCAGCTGGTCGGGGGTCATCGCACCGACAAAAGCGCCCATATCTGCCAGCTTTTGCCCCAGCGGACGGTTGAACGCCGCATTCGCATTTTCGTCCAGCGCTGTCAGGTAGCTGAGTTTTGCGCCGCTTGTGATGATATTATTGCTGACATTCAGCAGTCGGTTGACATTTCCGCCCTCGAACAGGTCTGTAACGCATATGACGACCGTCTGCGAGGGGGTGGATATAAGCTGTTCGCAGTAGGTCATCGCCTTGTCGATGTAGGTGCCGCCGCCCAGCTGTACGCTCATAAGCACCTCAGCGGGGTCTTCCGCATGTTCGCTGAGGTCTACCACCGCCGTGTCGAATATCACCAGTTTCACCTCAGCAAAAGGCAGTTTCGAGATTATCTGCGCCATCACAGCGCTGTATATCACCGAACCTGCCATCGAGCCGCTTTCGTCGATGGCGATTATCACCCGCTTGTTGCTGAAACGCTTGACGCGGTTGGAGAAGTATATCTCTTTCAGCATCAGCTGACCGCTTTCGCTGTCGTAGTTTTTCAGGTTTCGGCGTATGGTCTTTTTAATATCTAAGTTTCGCGCCGAATGTACGGGGCTTGAAGAATTGCGGTCTATGCGCCCCAGTATCGAACGGCGCACGCTGTTCTCCAGCTTCTGACGCAGTTCATCTGCCACCTGCGCGGCTATCTTCTTGGCGGTTTCCACCACCTCGCCGCGCATCAGGTGCCTTAGCTGTAAGATGGTCTTCAGCAGATCCATGTTCGGGGTCATCTTTTCGAGGACTTTCTTGTCGGTCAGCAGTTCTGTAAGACCGAACTCGTCAAGCGCGTGCTTTTCGAGCACCTCTGCCGTTTGTTTCGGGAAAAGTTCGCGCACCTTGTTTATCCACTTGGCGGCTGTCAGCTTTGACTTGCCCTGACCTGCCGTCCGCTGTGCGCTCTCGCCGCTTCCCTGTCTTACATCATCGCCGTCTGCCCTGCTGTAAAGGTAGTCGAGCAGTTCTTCCATGTCCATGAAACTCTGCAATTCGCGCTCATCGCCCGAAAAATCCAGTTCTCTGTCCGACTGACTGCCCAGCACCAGCCGCCACCTGTTCATCGAAAGCGCTTTTTCTTCTGCTTCCGTCATTTCTGCTCACCTCCGCTCAGCTGTGCCGTGATAAGGCTGTCCAGCATTTTTCCGAAGCCGTAAAGCCCCTCATCTATGACATCGCCCGAAAGCAGGTCATCAGCCTTGCCGCCGTGTATGCCTGCCGCCGCCCTTGCGATATCATGTATCTCGGACGGTGTGAAGTAGGAGAATGCCAGCCTCATCGAGGGCAGTATCTCCATGAAATCAGCAGTTTCAAAGCCTGTCATAAGTTCGTCGGTCATTTTCAGGAAAGAATCATCAGCAAGCACGATGTCGCCCGCCGTCCTGAAAAGCCCGCGCAGATAGTCAGCGCCCTTTTTGCGCACCTCTGCCGAGCCGCTGAGATAGCCGCGCATGGCATTTTCGGCATCGCCCCTGCGGTCAGCTTCTATGGCGTAAAGCAGACCCATCACCGCGCCGTAAACAGCGGGGTGTTTCTCGTCTGTTACTGACATTGTAAGCAGTGCATCTTCGAGGGTATCGCGCCAGTCAGCCAGCACGCCGCCTGTCAGACTGAACATCAGCCGCATTATATCCACCACATCGTCAGCAACATCATCGGGCGAATTTGTCATCATAGGCAGGGCAGATATCAGCTTGCCCATACAGCTGTTCATGTATGCGAGAGAACTTTCGTCCTCAAAATTGTACAGTTTGCGCAGGTCGTACAGTCTGCCGAAGCACCGCAGACCCTCGCCCACCGAGAAGAAATCGCCGTCATTTGCCACTATGCTGTCAAGTCTGGCAGTCTGTCTCTCGGTCAGCGGTATGCCCATCTCAAAACAGCTTATGGCAGTCTGCGCCGCATCATCGCACCTGCCGCTCTCAGCGAAAGCCCTTGCCGCCACATTTGCGCAGGCTTCCTCAATGGTGAAGCCGTCTGTGGTGTGGTCGATAAGAGATGCGTCGACCTGCGGAGTCCTGCGGTAATTCCACTGTTCGTGTACCCTGCTCCTGTCGCGCCCGTGATGCAGGTCGGGACCTTTCACCAGCTTGGCAAAGCCTGTATGCAGATAGTTCAGCCTGTGGAAAAAACGGCTGACAGCGATACCCTTTTCGCCTGTGAACAGCGGCAGGTCGATATCCTGCGGGATAACGCTGGTGTACTTTAATTTGTACTGCTCGCATATCTTTTCAAAGTCTGCCACCAGCGGTGGGACATGGCTCTTGTCACCGATATGCCCCACACCGTCACCTGTGGCGAGGGTGCGCATTATCGTCAGCGGCATGGCGCTTGACATGGTCTTTTCACCCTTTATGAACGCCGAAGTTATGCCGTCGGAAAGTTCTGCCAGACCGCACTGGCTCACATTCCTGAGCGCCGCAAGACCTGTCATAACGCTTTTGGCGGAAGTCACATCTGCTATCGACACTGGAATGTCACGCTTTGAACTTTCTTTTGCTGTTGCTATCAGCAGTTCAAGGGTGGCGTTGTTGTAGACTTCTGACGCGTCATCGCCATTTTTCAGCCGCGCGGTTATGCCGTCGTAAAACGCGGGACAGTTCATGCCCGATGCGTAGCCGTGAAGCGCATCTGCCGCCTGATAGGAATACGCTGTCGGGAAAGCGCCCTGAATGTCAGCGGTCATCTTGTGCAGTTTGAAAGGCTTTATTTTGCCCGCTTTAAGCACCTGCGCCAGTCCAAGACTGTGCAGACCGCCCGTCACTGCAAGCACCTTTTCGCCGCTGTCAAGCGCTTCCTGAATGCGGTAAGCCATGTGCCGTTCTCTTGCGAGAGTGCCGTCTGCCTCCAGTTCTATCTTGCTTTCGTCATTTCTGGTCAGCACGCAGTAGGTGTGCATCATCTTGCAGAAGTCCTCAGCCGACAGCTTAAGACCCTCTATCTCGAAATACTTCTCCCAGAACTCATCAAAACTGCGTATGCCTGTCTTTTCGCACAGCCGCTTGTAAAACTGCGACCGCGCCAGCCTTGTGTCATCGGTATAGCTGTGTTTTTCGGCATCTGTGCGCAGACCTTTACTGCTGACGGTGTTTATGAGTATCTCGCAGTAAGGCAGGTCGATGAAACGCGCAGGTATCCCCCGCGCTTTGCCCTCAGCCAGTGCGTTGTATTCAGGCGAAGACTCCAGAAAAGGATAGTAGCACTTGTAGTCCTCAGCATCGGGGCTGACCAGCTTTTTCTTGTCTTTATAGAAATAGTATATCGCCGCAGGGAGTCGGGTAAGTTCATCGGTCAGCACAGGTATCAGGTCGTTGGCATTTTCAGGACCCTCTATCAGTATGACAGTAGGCGAGAACTCCTCTATCGCCCTTCTCAGCTGAAATGCACAGACGGGGCTGTGATGCCGCACAGGGAAAAGCAGCAGCTTTCCATCGGGGTCATATCTCAGCAGTTCCCCCGCCGCGCCTGCTATCTCAGCAAGCCTGCCGTTTCCGAATATGCCTTCCATGCGCCACCAACCTTTTTAGCTTTTGCTGTAACAGCTGTCCTGAAATAGGCTTTCAGCTTTTCGAGATCGTCCTTGTTCTCCTTGCAGACCGCACCCAGCAGATTTTCGGTCAACAGACCCATATCAGCCTTGCCGTCACCGAAATACCAGCTGTGGCTGATGGTCTGGTAATAGACCGAAACAGCTTCAGCAGTACTCATTACAGCGGCAGGCTTTTCGACCACAGTGCCCTCAGCAGTCCTGCCCTCACGCAGTTCATGGTAGGTGACTGCCAGCAGTTCTGCCACATCGGTATCTATGGGGCAGTCGATGTGCCCCGCCTTAGCCATATCCTCAGCTTCGCGGATTATTATTTCCTTTTCAAGGCGGACATCTGCAATAGGCATGACAGTTTCAAAGTTGAAACGCCTTTTCAGTGCGCCCGACATCTCATTTACGCCCTTGTCGCGGGTGTTGGCAGTACCGATTATATTGAAGCCGGGCTTTGCCAGCACCAGACCCTCATCGCCCAGTTCGGGGATATTGAGTATCTGGTCACTCATGACCGAGATAAGGCTGTCCTGTATCTCGGCGGGGGTACGGGTTATCTCTTCAAATCTGGCAAAGATGCCTTTTTCCATGCCGACCAGCAGAGGTGACGGCACCAGCGCTTCTCTGCATGGACCTTTTGACAGCAGGAGTGCATAATTCCAGCTGTACTTTATCATATCTTCGGTGGTGCCTGCCGTACCCTGTACGGTATTTGTGCTGACACCGCAGCACGCCGCACTGAGAAGTTCCGAAAGCATGGTCTTGGCAGTACCCGGTTCGCCCACCAGCATAAGACCTCTGCTGCCTGCCAGCGTGATTATGCAGCGTTCTACCAGTGCATCGTTGCCGTAGAATTTGCGGGGTATCTTAACGCCGCCCGCTTCACCGCCCAGTATGAAAGTGCGCACTGCTTTCGGTGACAGCCGCCAGTTTTCGGGCTTTTTGCCTGTGTCAGATGCTTCCAGCGCTGCAAGCTGGTCTGCATACCTGACCTCAACGGGTGGTTTTATGTAATTTTGTTCCATTTGTCCTTCCTCCTGAATAAAATACCGAACGCTTCGACCTATTCGTGAAGCCCTGTTCAACTATGTCTTGATTATAACATAAATATGTACGAATTACAATAGCGATTTTGATATTATTTCAATGCAGTCCCTTTTATTGTACCAAAAGTCCAAAAAAGTCCGTATAAAGAAACAAACAGCTGAAATAACTCTCAGCTGTCTGTCAGAAGGAATATATAATATGAAATAAAAGGAGAATGGATAGCATTCTGAAGCGGGGCATTCCAGGGACTGCCCCACGATTTCCGATGGGGTCCCGCAGACAAGACAGCAGAGGGGTATACCGCCGTCTTGTCAGGGTGTTTCGGAGATCCCGATTGGAAAATAAGGTGGAAATTCGGAGTATTTGATACTCTCTGAGATCTTACTTGTTAGGTACGCTCTCCCAGTCTTTCAGGAAGCGCTCGATGCCGTTGTCGGTCAGCGGGTGCTTTATCATCTGTCTGATAACGCCCATCGGAACAGTTGCGATATCGCAGCCTGCCCTTGCAGCATCAACAACGTGTATCGGATTTCTGATAGATGCGGCGATGATCTGGGTCTTGATGCCCTGAACTGAGAAGATATCTGCGATCTCCTCGATCAGATCCATGCCTGTCATGCCTATATCGTCCAGTCTGCCCAGGAAAGGCGAAACATAAGTCGCGCCTGCGTTGGCAGCCAGTATAGCCTGTGCAGCTGAGAATATCAGTGTAACATTGGTCTTGATGCCCATTTCGGTCAGCCTCTTGCAGGCTTTAAGACCCTCAGCGCACATCGGCAGCTTGATAACTATATTCTTGTGTATCTTTGAAAGCGGGATAGCCTCTTCGACCATCTTGTCAGCTTCCAGTGAGATGACCTCAGCAGAGATAGGACCGTCAACGATCTCGGTTATCTCCTTTACTACCTCCTCGAATACTCTGCCTTCTTTGGCGATCAGCGAGGGGTTGGTGGTAACGCCGCATATAACGCCCAGCGATTCTGCTTCTCTGATGTCATCGACATTCGCGGTATCAACAAACAGCTTCATAATTTACCCGTCCTTTCAAGCACAAGGCTAAGTGTACATACCTGTTCATAAAGCAGTACGAACATATTGTGGTCAGCCTGCATGCTTTACATATCCGTGTTGTATTTTCTGATATTATTATACAACCGCAAACTTAATTTTTCTATTCATTTTTTGCTTAACTATAAATAATAATTGCGATGATTTGAACATCAGCAATAAACGAGCAGTCATCCGCAAAAATCGGGCAAAGTCGTATATAAAAGCGCAATATTTGGGAAATTGCCGCAATTATCGACCGATGGCTATACATGCAATATCAGGATATTCGCATTTTTAATTCGCAATAATCAGCAGACAACTTTTTTATTGTATAAACAAATAACCATATTTTATAAATTATGCTCTTATTTTCAGCACAGCTGTCCGTACTTAAGATATATCGCTTCTGCTCATCAAAAAGTGGATATCTGCGGCATTACCGTGATTTTATTGACAAAATATTTGTCATTACAATATTTTGCAAGCAGTACAATTTATTTGTTCAAAAGACCGTTTATTGCGAACTGACGAATATCTGTTGCAATGAAAAGGGTTCTGTGATATACTATATATGCAAGGGGACATGCCCCATATGACGAACTTTACGTGAGGTGACAGTATGAAAAAAACACTCGCTTTTATACTCAGTGCCGCGCTTTTGCTGACAGGCTGCGGCTCTTCAAAGACCGATGATAAGACCGCAAGCAAAGCTGAAACGGCTTCAAAAGAGGAATTTGTTTTCCCGTCAAAGACCGCTGATCTGCCGCGTCTGAAAGATGTATATGCTGATGATTTCCCCATCGGCTCGGCTGTTGCGGCTTATCAGATATCTGACCCCGACTACATAAATCTCATCACCGAACAATTCAACAGCATGACCTGTGAGAACGAGATGAAGCCCGATGCTTTGCTGGACAAGGACACCACGCTGTCGGATATTGAAAAGTACCGCGAAGCACCTGCTGTCAAGTTCGACAAGTGCATCGACCAGCTGGAATTTGCCAAAGCACATGACATCAAGATGCGCGGTCATACGCTGGTATGGTATTCGCAGACACCTGAATGGCTGTTCTACAAGGATTACGATGTAAACGGTGAACTTGCCGACCGCGAACTTATGCTAAAACGCATGGAGAACTATATCAAGGCGGTATTTGAGTGGGCTGACACCGAGTATCCCGGACTTTTCTACGCATGGGACGTGGTGAATGAAGCCGCCGCTGACGGTAAGAGCGAGAAGCGCGACTGTCTGTGGCTACAGACCATCGGTGATGACTACATCGAAAAGGCATTCGAGTTTGCGCGCAAATATCAGCCTGAGGGTGTGAAGCTGTACTACAACGACTACAACGCATTCAACTTCACAAAGCAGATGGTCATAATCGACTTTCTGAAACCTGTGGCTGAGGCAGGCAACATCGACGGTGTGGGAATGCAGTCACACATCGGTACATGGTGCGACCCCATGACATACGCAGAAGCAGTCCGCCGCTACAATAAGGAACTGGGTGTGGAGATATCCATAACCGAACTTGACATAAGCAAGGACGCGACAGATGACTGGGAAGAGAAACAGGGCGAATACTCCCGCCGTTTTATGGAGCAGATAATCGCACTTAAAGACGAGGGGATACCCTTTGGCAGTTTCACTGTATGGGGACTGACCGATGCGGTCAGCTGGAAACAGAATGAGATGCCGCTGTTCTTCTCGCTGAGTTTCAAGGCAAAGCCGTCATTCTACGGACTTCTCGCCGCAAAAGACCCATCGCTTGCAGAAAAATAACGATAAAAAACAGCCCTGCTCTTGAACCGCCCCAGTAAAAACGTACAATGACAAAAAGAGCCTCCTATGGTATAATAGAAACCATAGGAGGTTTTGTTATGGCAAGAAGTTACAGACACATACAGAAGTATGAAAAAGAGAT
>Ga0129310_1001000_pt1 | contig 27826 bp, 29 predicted proteins | sample Go1ome_2_FD_94433 | JGI IMG/M metagenome (GOLD analysis project Ga0129310, IMG submission 94433) | Western lowland gorrila individual fecal microbial communities from Wisconsin, USA - Go1022A metagenome | ecosystem: Host-associated > Mammals > Digestive system > Large intestine > Fecal | place... | reverse complement strand
GCGGGCCCAGGGTTCGAGTCCCTGAGAGTGCACCACGTCGGAATGGACTGCGCTCCATTCAAAAAGCCCCAGTCGAAAGACTGGGGCTTTTCTCATACCGCTTCGTCATTCCTCCTTCTCCCCGCAAAATCTTGCTTCGCAACCTTTCGCGGGGGCCCCGTCCTTTTGCAAAGTTCGTTTTGTTCCTTTTTCTCCCCTGTGAGATCTTGCTCTGTAACCTTGCATGGGGGGCTGAGGAAAATCCTTTTTAAAAATGATCTTAAAAGCGTCGCCTGTCGTTGCCTTTCGCAGGGGCCATATCATACACAAAACTCCCTGGCCATTTGAACCAGGGAGTTTTTTGCTGCGGATTTATAAATTCTTATTGGCTGCTGGGGGCAGTAAAGAGGGCGTCATATCTTCATAAAGGGCAAGGCGGTTGACAAATTCCTGCTTTTGTCCGAAAGGAACACAGTGAAGGGATTCTGCAAAATGCAATTGCAGCTGCGCACTGCTATGCTTTTGAGGAAAGCCCGGCCTTGCCCGGGCCCTGGCAGTGAAGATCCAAGAAAGAGGAAAAAGGGAAGAACAGGAAAAAACTGGCCCTGCCCGGAACCCGGGCCGTGAAGCCACAAGCGAAAGGAAGAGGGGAATACCGTGGAGAAAGAAAAGCCCTCCTTGGAGTTGCAGACCTATCTTTTGAATCATCAGGATGATCTGCTTTCCCACATCATCCAATTCAATCAGCTGATGAGCCGCTACCAGGCAGCCACCAAGGAGATCACCACCAAGCTGGAAATTCTGAAAAGTGATTTCCAGTTCCGAAATGGCCGCAGCAGCATCGAAAGCATCCAGACACGCATCAAGAAACCGGCCAGCATCCTGAAAAAACTGAGCGGCCGGGGCATTGAAGTGAACCTGGACACCATCCGCTCTCAGCTGGACGATGTGGCCGGCATCCGGGTGATCTGCCCCTTTATTGATGATATTTATCTGGTGGCGGAAAAACTGCGGGAACAGGATGATATCCGGGTGATCCGGACCAAGGAGTATATCCGAAACCCCAAGCCGAACGGCTACCGCAGTTACCACATGATCGTGGAAGTGACCGTCTTTTTCATGGATGCCAAGGAACAGATGCGGGCCGAGATCCGGCTCAGGACGGTGGCCATGAATTTCTGAGCCAGCCTGGAGCATGAGATCAAATATAAAAAGGATATTGCGGACAGCGAAAGCCTGGTGCGGGAGCTGAAAGAATGCGCCGATACCATTGCGGAGACGGACCGGCGCATGCAGGAGCTGCGCAACCATATCCAGCAGAAAAAACGGGTCTGACCGGCTGCTTTAGGGCTCTTCCGTGGCCTTATCTGCCAGCTGCCCGTTCTGCGCGGCCAGCATCTGGTCGAAAATCTCCCCGGAGAGCAGCTTTTCCAGCATCCGGATCACCGGTTCCGGCTGAGCCTTCATGCCGTTTTTTGCCCAGTTGGAGATGACCCCGGTCAGGCCAAAGGCGTAAAAATGGGAGATCACATGGATCTGCTTGGGGGTGAGCACCTGATCCCCCTTGGCCTCCACCAGAAGATCATGCACTAGGTTTACATGAAAATCCATCAGACACTCGCTGAAACTGTTCTGCCCCTGAATCTGCAGGGCCTGGATATAAAAATCCCTGTGTTCCTGCATATATTCGCAGAGCGCCAGAAGGGTGTCCGCCCAGTTGCCCGCCGAGCGGCAGGGGGCAATGATGGGTATGTGTTCAGCCAGGTATGCCGTACCCTGCGCCGCTGGCTGGACGAGGGCCGGCCGGTGTTTACCATCTCGATCAATCTTTCCCGCCGGCATATCCCCCACCAGGACTTTCTGGAGCCCTTTGCCAGCATTGCCAGCCAGTACCGCATCCCCCCGAACTGCTGGAGCTGGAGCTGACCGAATCGGTCTTTTTTGATGACCAGAGCGTGCAGGTGACCAAGGCCCGCATCCGGGATATCCATGCCCTGGGCTTCCATGTTTCCCTGGACGATTTCGGTTCGGGATTTTCTTCCCTGGGCATGCTGATGGAGTTTGATGTGGACGCCATCAGGCTGGACCGGCGGTTCTTTGCGGATATGGAAAACCCCAAGCTGGAAGGCCTGATGGCTTCCATTGTGGAGCTGGGGCATAAGCTGGATGTGTGCATCGTGGCCGAGGGCATCGAGACCCAGCAGCAGGTGGACCTGATCAAGCGGGTGGGCTGCGATATGATCCAGGGGTATTTCTATTCCCGGCCTTTGCCGATAGCCGAGTTTGAGGCCTGGCTGAATGAGCGGGGCAAATGGGAAGCGGAAAAACCGGAAAATAACAATTGAAAAACCGAAAACGGCAGGGGCCGGGAAAGCCCCTGCCGCTTTTTTATGCCCGGATGCGCTGTAAAGGCGTTTAACTGTATATGCAAAATGGGGGATTTTGGGGGAGAAAGGGCCGGGAAATAGGCAAAGGGCAGGCAAGCAGAGCAGAAAAGACAGGAAAAAGGGAAAAGACAGGAAGGTAAGAAAGAGCCTGCCCCACCCCAAAACAGAAAAAATAAAAAAGGGTATTGACAAGGATAGTTGTCAATGCTATTCTATGTTTGACAAGAATAGTTGTCAAAATGACAGGAATATATGGCAAACCAAAGGGAAGAGCAGGAAACACAAAGGAGGCGATCGGATTGCCGCTGGAAAACCGGCTGAAAGAGTACCGGGCCCGGCAGGGGCTCAACCAGGGGCAGATGGGACAATTGGTGGGGGTATCCCGCCAGACCATCAGCCTGATTGAGCGGGGAGATTATAACCCCTCGGTGACCCTGGCGCTGCGGATCGCCGCAGTGTTCCGGGTGCAGGTAGAGGATATTTTTTCGCTGACAGGGGAGGAAGAAGAATGAAAAAGCATGTGTATCTGAAATTTGCGGGGAAGCTGGTTCTTTTTGCGCTGGTGGGGGCAGCCATCGGCTACGGGGGCGGGGCGCTGCTGAGCGACCTGGGGGTGGCCAAGGTGTACGACCTGAGGCGCTGGCTTGCGCAGCTGTCCAGCCAGGCAGCCTTCTGGGTACTGGCGGCCAATCTGGTGCTGCTGGCCGTGGGCTTTGGGTTCTGCCTGCGGGGCAGGAACCTGGGGGCCCGAGCCCTGGAAAAAGAGGTGGACCGGCTGTATGAAAAGGCCGAGGAGGCCCTGTGCCGGGCCATGACCCTGGCCAACATCTCGGTGGTGCTGGGCCTGGCCGCCTTTGGGGTGGCCTGCTGCGATATGGATGTGATGATGCGCAGCCTGCCCCTGTTTATCCTCGGAGAGGCGTTGGGGATGGCCCTGCAGCACCTGACGGTACGCCGCACCCAGGCCCTCAACCCGGAAAAGAAGGGCAGCGTATTTGAGGCCCGCTTTGTGCGCCAGTGGTACGACAGCTGCGACGAGGCCCAGCGGAAACAGATCGGTTGGGCGGCCTTCAAGAGCTTCCGGGTGATGCAGAACATTTTTGCCTGGGCCTTTGTGCCCCTGGCCGTCCTGGGCTGCTATGGCCTGGTAGGCCCTCTGGTCTTTCTGGTGTGGGGCGGGCTTTGGATGGTGCAGGTGGTATCTTACAGCTTCTACGCCCGCAAGGCCGAGAAGGGACAAATCCAGTAAAGAAAGCTGAAATTTTGTATAATCTTGCAATAAATAAACAAATTGTATAGAATAATCCGGTAAAGAGAAGGGCGGGCAGAGCCGGGAAAAGGGGAAACTCGGGCAGGGCGGCAAACCATAAAAATAGAAAATCAGCCCCTTCCGGGCCGGGGAAATCCCGTCGGAAGGGGCTGATTTTTGTATATTTTTGTAATAAATAAACGATTTGTATAAAATGGCGGGCCCGGGGGCGCAGCCGGGGCCCAACGGGGGCCGGGGACTCAAAGCGGTGCGGCCGTGGGCCCGAAGATGCGGCCGGGGCCCAAAGGGGGGATGCGGCCCGAAGAGGGGGCCGGGGACTCAAAGCGGTGCGGCCGTGGGCCCGAAGAGGGAGCCAGGGCTCAAAGGAGAGCTGCGGCCCGAAGAGGGGGCCAGGGCCCAAAATAGGGGGCTGCGGCCCAAAGCGGGGCGGCTGAGCCCAAGGAGAGCACGCAGCCGGGGCCCCAAGCACGAAAGCCATAAACGCCCTGCCTGGGAATCCCCTTCGCCTGCCGACCTTACTGCATCCCCTGGGGCAGTACGCTCAGGCCCCGCTCGGTATCCCGGGTGAGGTTGGCGTTGATCTGCCGGTTCAGCTCGGCCCGGCGGCTGTCCAGAAGAAGATCCTTGTTGTACTTATAGTACCGCTCGCAGCCGTTTTCGGTGATGAAGGCGTTGCTGGCCGGGCCCATGGCCAGCTCGGTGACAAAGACCAGCATCTCCTGGCCCTCGCCGAAGGCCTGCTCCATAAAATCAAAGGCGTATTCCAGGGCGGAGGAAGCCTCCTCAGCAATCCGCTCCCGCTTATCCACCTGCTTGGCGAATTCCTCCTGCACCAGCTCAAAGCTGCCCTGGCCCACCAGAAGGGGCTCGCCGGCCAGCAGCTTCTGGTATTCCCGCAGAAGGGCCGTGGTGGCCTTGTGCAGCTCCAGGGCCGGCCGGTCGGTGAGGCCTGCCGCCCGGCGGCGCTCGAAGTCCGCTTCCAGCTCGTCGGTCTGGCCGCCCAGCAGGTTGGTGGGGGCCATCTCGGTCTCGTCCAGCCCTGCCTTGAACCGGCGCAGGGCCTGGTAGACCTCGTCGGTGAGGCTGTCCTCAAACTGGGCCTTGGCGAACCGGGCGTTCAGCCCGCTGTTCAAAAGGCTCACCAGGCTGAGGCGCTCGTCAAAGGGCGCCTTGAGAAGCCGCTGGAAGGCCGCCGCCGGGGCATGACCCCGAAGGATCTGCTCCACCCCGTAGTCATCCCGGTATTTCCGGTAGAGATCCAGATAGGCGGCGAAATCCTTGGCGATCTTGGTGTGCTGCAGATACTGGTGCACCACCTCTTCGTCCACCGTCAGGCCCTGATCTTCGTAAGTACGGATGAGGGTGGAGAGATCCTCCCAGCCGCGGGCGGTGACAAACTGGGTGCCGTCCACATCCGCCTCAATGCGGTAGAAGTAGTCGGGCCGCAGTTCCAGATAGCTGAGGATGGCGCTGTGCACCCCCGCGCCCCGGGCGTATTCCTTCCAGACCGTCAGGTCGGCGGTGATGTCCATCCGCTTGACCCGGTCCAGGGTGACGATGTCGAAATCCCGCACCGACTTGTTGTATTCCGGCGGGTTGCCCGCCGCCGCAATGATCCAGCCCTCGGGCATCTTCTGGTTGCCGAAGGTCTTGCACTGCAAAAATTGCAGCATGGTGGGGGCCAGGGTCTCGCTGACGCAGTTGATCTCGTCAATGAAGAGGATGCCCTCCTTGAGGCCGGTATCCTCCATCCGCTGGTAGACGCTGGCGATGATCTCGCTCATGGTGTAGCGGGTGATGGAATACTCCTTGCCCTCATACTCCTTCTTTTCGATAAAGGGCAGGCCCACCGCGCTCTGGCGGGTGTGGTGGGTGATGGTGTAGGCCACCAGGGCGATGCCGCATTCCCGGGCCACCTGCTCCATGATCTGGGTCTTGCCGATGCCCGGAGGGCCCAGCAGCAGTACCGGCCGCTGGCGCACCGAAGGAATGGCGTATTCGCCCAGGGCGTCCTTGGCCAGGTACGCCCGCACCGTGTTCTTGATCTCCTGTTTGGCTCGCTTGATATTCATACTCTTCTCCCCTTACAGAATCGGCATTTCGTCCCCTTCCTCGTCCTCGAGCGCAAGGGCGTCGGCAAGGGCGGGGGCGCTGGGTTTATCCTTTTGGGTGCGGAATTCTTCCTCGTCCAGCACCAGCTTCATGGCCCAGGGCGGCAGGTCGGCGTCCTCATACTGGTCGCCCAGAAACAGAAAGGCCACATCGTAATTGGGCCGCCGGGCCGGGAACCGGCCCAGGCCGTCGGTAAAGTAGAGCAGGCCTTTCAGGTGGGTGAATTCTCCCGCCCCGATCAGCTCGTCCACATACTGGAAGGCGGGGCGGAAATCGGTGCCGCCGCCCCCCGCCAGCTGGAACCGGAACATGTACCGGGCCAGCTCCTCCTCGCTGGTGATCTTCTGGTCGCTGCGCACCCCGTCATCACATTGCAGGATGCGGATGTTGGTGTGGCGGAAAAAGCTGTCCGCCTGCTGGAGCAGGGAATAGGTCTCCCGCAGAAAATTCTTCACCAGCTCCCCCGAACAGGAATAGGAGGTATCGATGACAATGACGAATTCCTCGATCTTCCGGGTCTCCCGGCTCTCCATGGGCTCGATGAGGGGCATGTTGCCGTAGAGGGAGAGGCCGTAGGTGTAGAAGGTGAGGTCGAAGGTATCCGGGTCGGCGTGGAGCTCCTCCCGCAGCACCGCGAACTTGCGCAGGAAATCCCGGTAGCTGCGCCGGCTGCGGTTGGCCGCCTGCACCTGAAGGGTGAGGGGGTCGTCCTCCCCGTCTCCCGCCTCCCGGGCGTGGGTCTCCAGATCGGTCTGCATCCGCTCGCCGATCTTCTGCCACTGGTTGGAGAGGGCCTGGATCTGGGGCTGGCTGCCCGAATCCGGGTTGGGCCAGAAGCGGTGATCCTCGGTGCGGAATTCCCGCTGGAGTTTCACCAGCGCCCCTTCGTCGTACATCCCCGAGGCCAGGGCCCGGTAGATCGGCTCGGCGGCCAGCACCCGGCATTTTTCCTTCAATTGCTCGTAGGTGCGCCGGCGCAGAAGAGTCTGGATGCGGCGCACGCTCTTTTTATCCAGGCTGTCGATCACCGATTCCACGGCAATGTCACAGGCCAGGTCCCACAGGCCCGGCTCGTGCGCCCCGATGAGGAAGGGGTGACGGAAGATGCAGTGAAGCACCACATGGAGGAATTCCCGGTTGATGAGCACCGGGTTGCGGCGGCTGAGCCGGAGCAGACGGTCCGGCTGGGCCAGCAGCCTGACTCCGTCGGTGCCCATCCCCCGCACCCCCTCGGCAGGGGTCAGGGCCAGGGCCGAAAGGGCCATGTCCAGATATCGGAAATCCAGATAAAGCTCGCTGCGGGTGACCTTCAGCACCTCCAGCGACATCCGGCGCACCCACTCATCCTGGGTTTCGGGCAGCTGGGCCAGCTTATCCAGTTCCAGGCTGTCCGGGTCGATGTGATTGGGCAATCGGCGCGCCTCCTTTCCCGGGGCGAGGGCCGCCCCTTAAAAATCAAAACTGTAATTCTTTTTGGCCCGGCCAAAGGTCTTGTGCTTGTGGTCCATCAGAAGGGCCAGGGCCGCCGGCTTGTCCGCCTCGGCCGCAAAGGCGGTGAGCCGGCCAAAGGCGGCCTCGTCCAGCAGCCGGAGCCCGCAGAGGAAATCCAGCGCTTCGCTCTGGTCGGCGGAGATGAGGGCCTTGCCGGCCAGGTCCCCCTCCCGGGCAAGAAAGTCCCGGTATTCGGCCCGGGCTTCCTCTTTCAGGTCCCAGGGGAAGCGGAGCCGATCCAGGGCCAGCAGGCCCAGCAGGGCGTGGCTGCCCTCGGCCAGGGCCGGGTGGAAGCTGCGGTCATATTCGGCAAAATTCAGCACGTCCTGGGAAAAACACTGTCGGTACTGGTAGCCCTGGCCGTGGATGCCCATGTTGAAGATATGGGCGGGGGCGTTTTCTTCCAGTTCCTCCCAGAATTCCGGGTAGTGCAGGGCGGCCAGCACCCGGCCTTCCTCCTCAAATTCCACCCGCAGGTCGTTCTGCAGGGTGTACAGCAGCTTCTGCAGGCCGGTGGGCCGGTCGGGCCGGGAGCGGATCTTCAGAAGGGAGAGTTTGGAGCAGTTGGTGAAAAGGTCGCTGCCCAGAGCCCGGATCTCGGGCCCCGCCGAGAGCTCGGTCAGGCCCCGGCAATCGAAAAAGCAGGCGCTTTGCAGGATGCGCACCGGCCCGGGCAGGCGAACCGACACAAGAGCCCGGCCGCACAGGGGCTCGGCCCCCGCCGGGCTGCCCAGGGTCTCGGTGAGCAGGGGGCCTTCCGGCCGGATCTTGGCCGGGTTCTGGGCAAAGGCATAGGCCCCGATCTGGGTGACGGGCCGGCCGCCCAGAGTGTCGGGCAGTTCCAGGCAGGGGCTTTCGCCCAGGGCCTGCACCAGATGGGCGCCGTCCTCATGGAGGGTATAGCGCAGGATCAGGTTTTGTTCCACAGGGCGCCTCCTCAAAATTTTAAGAATTAAAATCAAATTTTGGGCGAGGACAGGTCCCCGCACAGAAAACATTGTAGCACAGCCCGCCCCAAATGAAAAGGGAAAGCCAGGGCCCGAAAGGAGAAAAAGGCGGGAAAATGCGGAAAGAGGGAAAAGGAGGCCCGGCGGGGTTTGTGCCGGGGGCCGGGGGTATGGTATACTGAAAAAAAGCCCCCGGCCAGGGGGCAAGGGAAGGGAGAAACGACCATGGCGGAATTGCTGTATCAGGGCCATGCCAGTTTTCGGCTGCGGGCCTGGGACGGGACGACGGTGTATCTGGACCCCTACGCGGGGGAGGGCTATGACCTGCCGGCGGACGGGGTGCTGGTGACCCACGAGCACTATGACCACAACGAGGTGGGCAAGGTGAGCCTGAAACCCGGGGCCCGGGTGCTGCGCAGCGCCGATTTTTTGGCGGGCGGGGAGTACGGGAAGGCTCAGATCGGCCCCTTGGAGGTACAGGCGGTGCCCGCCTACAACAAAAACCACGACAAAAACGCCTGCGTGGGGTTTGTGATCCGGCTGGAAGGCAGGAGCCTCTATTTTGCGGGGGATACCTCCCGCACCGACTACATGGAAGAGATGGGGGCCCTGGGGCTGGACTGGGCCTTCCTGCCCATTGACGGGATCTACAACATGGGCCCGGAGGAGGCGGCCCGGTGCGCCGGGCTGATCGGGGCAGGGGCCACGGTGCCCATCCACACCAAGCCCGGCAGCCTGTACGACCGGCAGGCCGCCGAGGCCTTCCAATGCCCGGGGCGGCAGCTGCTGGCCCCCGGCGAGACCCTGACCTGGTGAGAAAATAAAAGAAGCGCGGAGGAGCGGGAAAAGCTCCTCCGCGCTTTTTTGCGGGGTTTTGGCCGGGCGGGGGAAAACTCAGCGCCGGTATACACGCCGGCGGCGGCGACGGCGTTTTACCTGCCGCACACGCAGCAGGATGAGCAGGGCCAGCACCAACAGGAAGACCAGCGCCCCCACCAGCCAGCCCGAGAGGGGGCCCAGCCGGGCCTTCCAGTAAAGCAGGGCGCTGCGCTCGTAGTCGGCCCCGGCGGTGAGTTCCAGGGTGCCAAGGGCCTGGCCATCCTGATACAGGGTGAGGGTACCCAGAGCCTGGCCCTGGGTGACGGGGGCGTCCACGCTTTCGGGCAGGTCCAAGCGATATTCGGGGGGATTTTCCCCGTCCCAGAAAAGGCCGGAGAGCTGGCCGTTTGGGTACACCTCCGCCGTCTCGGCCTCCTTGCAGTAGTTGAGGGGCAGGGTGGCCAGGGCCTGGCCGGTCTCGGGCAGGCTGCCGGTCTCAAAACGGTCCAGGGCCCAATCCAGCAGGTTGGCACAGGTGCCGAAGCATACCTGCACCCCGTTTTCGTCCTTCTGGTTGGGGGCCCCCAGCAGCACCAGCAGGTAGTTTTCCCCATCGGTCTGGGCGGTAGTGACCAGGCACCGGCCCGCCTCGTCGGTAAAGCCGGTTTTGATGCCCCGGGCGTAGGGCCGGTAGAGGGGGCTTTCGGGCAGCTGAAGCTGGATGGAGCTGGAAAGTTCCAGGTAATAGCCCTCGGGGGCGTCGGGGCTTTGGGGCTGGGTGTGGAAATTGGTCACCGGCAGCCAGAAGGAGGTGGTGGCGGCCACCTCCATGAATGCCGGGTTCGCCAGGCAGGCCTGGGCAATGAGGGAGAGATCCCGGGCGGTAGAGTAGTTGTCCTGGTCATACAGGCCGTGGGGGCAGGCAAAATGGGTGTTCCGGCAGCCCAGCTCCCCGGCCCGCCGGTTCATCTGGTCCACAAAGGCGGGGATGTCCCCGTCCGAAAGATAATCCGCAATGGCGCTGGCCGTATCGTTGGCGCTGGGCAGCAGGGTGCAGTAGAGGAGGTTTTTCAGGCTGATCTCCTCCCCCGGCTGCAGGTCGATGTACACCCCGTTCCAGTCCTTGATGGTCTGGAATTCCTCTTCCAGCCGATCGGGGATGGTGATGAGGGTGTTCAGGTCCTCCCCGCTTTCCAACAGCAGCAGGCAGGTCATCATCTTGGTGAGGCTGGCGATGGCGTGGGGGGAATCGGCGTCCTTTTCGTAGACGACCGTGCCGGTATCCAGGTTGAGCAGAAGCACCTGGTCGGAGTTTACCTCAAAATCCGGCTCCCAGCCGGCCAGGGGGGCGAAGGGAAAGCAGAGGGCGGCAAAAAGGGCCGCCGCGGCGCAAAAAAGGCGTTTCATGGCTTGGTCTCCTTGGGCGTGGGCTAAAAAGGGGGAAGGGCCGAAGCCCGGCGGGACGGGATGCCGCGGCAGAGCCGGGCGGGCCGCAAGGGCCGGGCAGGCAGAAGGGGGAAAGGGCAAAAGCCCGGTTCGCCCGGGAAGGCGGGGATGACAAGAGAGGAAAGGCCGGGGCTTTACATCCCTTGGCGGGGGACGGCGGTGTACAGCAGGGCATTGCAGAGGGCGGCGGCCACCGTGCTGCCCCCCTTGCGGCCCCGGGCCAGGATGCAGGGCACCCCCAGGCGGCGGCAGGTGTCTTCCAGCAGCTCCTTGCTTTCCACCACATTCACAAAGCCCACCGGCACCCCCAGGATGAGGGCGGGGCGGAAGGTTTCGTCCTGTTCCATCAGTTCGCAGAGCCGGATGAGGGCGGTGGGGGCGTTGCCCAGGGCCAGAATGAGGGGCCCGGGCAGGGCGGCGGCCTTTTCCATGGATACCGCCGCACGGGTCACCCCCCGGCTGCGGGCCGCCTGGGCCACCTGTGGGTCTGCCATAAAGCAGAGGGCCTTACAGCCCAGGGCCTTGAGGCTGGGCTTGCTGATGCCCGCCAGGGCCATGTTGGTGTCGGTGACCAGGGTAGCCCCGGCCCCCAGGGCGGCAAGGCCCGATTCCACACTGCCGGGGGAAAAATACAGGCTTTCTTTAAAGGAAAAATCCGCCGTGGCGTGGATGACCCGCAGAGCCAGGGGCAGCTGGGCCGGGGTGAAGGAATGGGGCCCCAGCTCGGCCCGGATCAGCTCCATGCTGCGGGCTTCGATCTCGCCGGGGCGGGTATAGGAAAAATCAGGGTGCATGACAAAACCTTTCTGCCCGAAAAGGGCCTTTACCGCCCGCTGCCCTCCATCATCCGGTAAAGGGCGGGGATATCCAGTTTCTTTCGCAGGGTGTCGGCCAAGAGATCCAGCTGGCGGGCCCGCAGGGCCCGGTGGTCGGGGCCGAAGGCCGGGGCCCTCAGGCCCTTGGCCTTAAAAAGGGCATGGGCCAGCCGGTGCAGGGCCTGGCCCTCCTCAAACAGGCCATGGAGGTAACAGCCGGCCACATTGCCCCGGAAGGCTCCCTCCCGGTGGGGGGCGGGGCCGCCCTCGAACTGGCCCCAGACCCGGCAGAGGGGCCGGGGGGAATCGGTGCGGCCCATATGGATTTCGTACCCGTTGGCCTCGGCGCCTGCAAGACAGGACCAAAACCCTTCGGCCTTTTCAAACCGGCAGGCCACCCGGGTGCGGGTCTTTTGGGGGGCAAACACCGTCTCGCAGTCTAAGAGGCCCAGGCCGGGCAGGCTGCGGCCGGCAGGGCCTTCCACCCCGTTGGGATCGTGGAGGCTGCGACCCAGCATCTGGTAGCCCCCGCAGATGCCCAGCACCGGGGTGCCCGAGGCAGCCAGGGCCAGGATGGCCCCTTCCAGCCCCTTCTGGCGCAGCCAGAGCAGGTCGTCCAGGGTGGTCTTGGTGCCGGGCAGGATGACCAGATCCGGCCGGCCCAAGGCTGCCGGGTCGGACACATACCGCACCCCCAGGCCGGGCACTTCTTCCAGGGGGTCAAAATCCGTGAAGTTGCTGAGATGGGGCAGCCGGATCACCGCCACATCCACCGCCCCGCCGGGGGCTGCCCTGCCAAGGCGGGGGGCCAGGCTGTCCTCGTCCTCCAGGTTCAGGTCCAGCCAGGGCACCACCCCCGCCACCGGCCGCCCGGTGAGGGCGGTGAGCTGGGCAAGGCCGGGGGCAAGCAGGGCTTCGTCCCCCCGGAACTTGTTGATGACCAGGCCCTTCACCCGGGCCCGCTCCTCCTCTTCCAGCAGGGCCAGGGTGCCGTAGAGCTGGGCGAACACCCCGCCCCGGTCAATATCCCCCACCAGCAGTACCGGGGCGTTCACCCTGGCCGCCAGGCCCATGTTCACGATGTCGTCGGCTTTCAGGTTGATCTCGGCCGGGCTGCCCGCCCCTTCCAGCACCAGGATATCGTTCTCGGCGGCCAGGGAGTCATAGGCTTCCAAAAGCTGGGGCCAGAAGCTCTTTTTGAGAGCAAAATATTTGGCGGCAGGGTAATCCCCCAGCACCCGCCCCATCAAGATCACCTGGCTGCCCGCATCCCCGGTGGGCTTCAGGAGCAGGGGGTTCATCCGCACGTCCGGTTCCACCCCCGCCGCCTGGGCCTGGAGGGCCTGGGCCCGGCCCATTTCCAGCCCGTCCCGGGTGATGAAGCTGTTGAGGGCCATGTTCTGGCTTTTATAGGGGGCTACCCGCCAGCCGTCCTGGCTGAAAAGGCGGCAGAGCCCCGCCGCCAGAAGGCTTTTGCCCGCGCTGGACATGGTGCCCTGGATCATGATACATCTGGCCATAAAAATCTCCTGTCAAAATGCGTCCCGCAAAACTTGGTCCATGGCCCGGAAAAGGGCCCGGCTTTCGGCCACCGGCCGCACTGCCGCCCGGCAGTAGCCGGGGCCAAGGCCGGGGTATCCCGAACAATCCCGGATCAGCACCCCCTGTTCTTTCAGCCGGGCGGGCAGGTCGGGCAGGGGAGCCTTGAAAAACAGATAGTTGGCCCGCCCGGGAAAGACCCTGCAGCCCCGGGCGGCAAGGCCCCGGGCAAGGTAGGCCCGCTGAGGGGCGATGGCCCGGCGCACCCTGGCCGGCCAGCCGGGCAGGGAAAGGGCCGCCAGCCCCGCCGCCTGGGCCGGAGTGGATACCGACCAGGGCGCCCCGGCCTCGGCCATCCTTGCCAGCAGGGCGGCTTGGGCCGAAAGGCAGTACCCCAGCCGAAGCCCGGCCATGGCGTACATCTTGGTGAAGGACCGCAGGATGACGAGACCCCCGCCCGCAAGCTCCGGGCGCAGGGTGAGGGCCTCCCCCTCCGGCAGAAAATCCAGAAAGCACTCGTCCGCCACCAGGGTGGCGCCCCGGGCCCGGCAGGTTTCAAGGGCCCGCAAAAGCAGGGGCCGGGGGGTGAGCAGGCCGGTGGGGTTGTTGGGCTCGCACAAAAAGACCAGGGCCCCCGGGCGGATGGCGGAAAGAAAGCCCTCGTCCACCTGGAAATCCTTTTCAGGCTTTAAAAAATACCGTTCCACCGGCAAGTCAGCAGCGGCCAGGGCCGATTCGTACTCCCCGAAGGCCGGGGCGGTGACAAGGCCAAAAGCGGGCTTTGCCGCAAGAGCCAGCCGGAAGATGAGGTCCGCCGCGCCGCCCCCGCAGAGCACCCACTCCCCCGGCACCCCCTCCCGGGCGGCAATGGCCCCGGTGAGGGCACGGCAGAGGGGATCCGGGTAGGCTTCGCTCTGTTTCAGGGCCCGGCGGGCGGCCAGGGCTACCGGCCGGGGCATGCCCAAGGGGGAGAGGTTGGCGGAAAAATCCAGGGCGGGGCGGCCGTACTCGGCCAGATACCCGGCCCAGTCGCCCCCGTGTTTTGTGTACATGGGTTCTCCTTACTTTAAAAAAGAAAGATCAGCACCCCCAGCCGGGCCGCAAGCAGCAGGCCGGCAAAGGGCAGGGCCGCAAAATAGAGCAGCCGGCAGGCCCGGGGAATATGGGCCGGGGCCAGGGGTTCCAGGGCATCGCCCAGGGTGGGCTTTTGCGCCAGCTTGCCAAAATAGAAGGCGTCGCCCCCCAGGCGCACCCCCAGGGCCCCGGCGCAGGCGCTCTCGGTCTGGGCGCTGTTGGGGCTGGAATGGTGGAAGCGGTCCCGCCGCCAGATCTTCCAGGCCCGGGGCCCGTCCTCCCCGGCCAGGAAAGCCCCGGAAATCAGGGCCAGGGCCGCCAACCGGCTGGGCAGGAAGTTGGCGGCGTCGTCCTGCCGGGCGCTGAACCGGCCCAGGTAGAGATAGCGGGGGGTCTTGTAGCCCACCATGCTGTCCAGGGTGTTCACCGCCTTGTACCAGAGGGCCAGGGGCGCGCCCCCGATGGCCAGGCAGAAAAGGGGGGCGATCACCCCGTCCGAGAGGTTTTCGGCCACCGTCTCCACCGCCGCCCGGGCCACGCCCGCCTCGTCCAACGCCTGGGTGTCCCGCCCCACGATCCGGCCCACGGCCTTTCGGGCGGCGGGCAGATCGCCCCGGCAGAGGGGGGCGTACACCGCCATGCTCTCCACCTGCAGGTCCCGCAGGGCCAGGGCCTGCCAGCACCAGAAGGTCTCCAGGGCAAGGGACGCCCAAAAGCCCAGAAAATGCCCCGCCAGGGCAATGGCCCCCAGGCTCACCAGAAAGCTGCCCAGGGGCAGGGCCAGGGCCAGCAGGGCCCCCGCCGCCAGCTGCCCCTGGGGGCTTTGGGGGAAAAGGGGCACGACACGGTTTTCAAACCAGCGGATGGCCCGGCCCATATACACCACCGGGTGGGGAAAGCCCCGGGGGTCGCCTAAAACTAGATCCAGCGCCAGGCCCCCGGCCAGGGGCAGGGCCGCCGCCGCCAGGGCCAGGGGGAGGGGCAGGGGGTAAAACAGCCAGAAGGTCACGGGGTATCCTCCCCGGCCCCGGGGGCCCTGCCGTCAGGCCGGGAAGGGGCAGCCCCCCCGGTGGGCTCTGCAGGGAGATCCACCAGGGCACCGCCCGCCCCCAGCTCCCCGGCCAGGCGCAGGCCTTTTTCGGCCCGCCAGAGGTCTGGCTCCACCAAAAGCCGCCAGCCCCGCCCGTTGCCGGGGATGGAGCCGAAAAAGCTCTGCCGGGGCCGGGCATACAGGCTCATGAGGGCCATCAGGGTGCCCCCGTGGGCCACAAAGATCAGCTGGGGCAGGCCTTCGGCCAGGGCGGATTCCACCGCCGGCTCGAAATCGGCGGCGCAGCGCCGGGCCAAGGAGGCCATATCCTCCCCGCCGGGGGTGGGGCCAAGGCAGTTCCCTGCCACCCAGGCCCGGTAGGCCGGGTCGCCGGCCATCTCGGCGGCGCTGCGGCCCTCAAAAGCCCCGAAGTTCATCTCCGCCAGCCCGGCCAGGGGCCGCTGGGGCAGGCCGGGGAAGAGCAGGGCCGCCGTCTCGCCGGTGCGGCGCCGGGGGGTGGTGTAGACGAATTTGGCCCGCACCGGCCCGGTATAGGGGGAAAGGGCGGCCCGGCCCGCCGGGCTTAAGGGTTCGTCGGTGGCGCCGATGTACCGGCCCAGGGCGTTGCCGGGGGTCTGGCCATGGCGAAAAAGCAGAATTTCCATCAGTTTTTTTTCTCCCTTGTGTCTTTGAGGGTCTGGGGCAGGCCGTACCAGACCCGCACCACCTTTGCCGCCCGCCGGGCCAGCAGCTGGGTAAGGCGGCCCGCCGCCTCCCGCTCGGCCCGCTGGGCCGGGTCGATGGGCACCACGCCGCCCCCCACCTCGGTGCAGAGGACGGCCTCCTTGCCGGCCAGGGCGTCGGCCAGGGCTTCCAGGGCCGGGCCGTCAAGGCCTGCCGCCAGGGCCTGGGCCTCCCGCACCGCCCGCTGGGGGCAGGGGAAGGAAGAGGAGAAATCCTCCGGCCCAAGGCCCAGATTTTGCCGGGCCCAGGCCTGTTTGCCCGAAAAAAGCGGCCCGATGATCAGAACCATCCCCACACCCCCTTGGCTGCCAGGGACTGGCCCAGGATGAGGGCCGCCCAGCCCCAGAGTTCGCATCGCTGGATAAACCAGCCGGCCAGATCGCCGCTAAGGCCCCCGAAATCCCGCCGGCTCACCCGGGAAAGGCGCAAAAAGCAGAGGGCCGCTAAAAGGGCCATGGCAAGGCCAGTCAAGCGCCCCAGGGCCAAGAGGCCCGCCAGGCAGCAAAAGGCCCAGAGCCCCAGCAAAAGCCGCACCCGGGCCCGGTCGGCCCCGTCGGCAAAGGTGCGGGCCATGCCGCCCCCTGCCGCCAGGGGCAGGCTTACCAGGGCCAGGGCCCCGAGGGCGCGCTCCAACACCAGCAGCAGGGCCAGCAGGGCCAGACGGGCAGGCTCGGGCCGAAGGGCGGTGGCCAGGGCAAAGAGGGCCAGGGTATACCAGAGGGTGCGGATGAGGGCAAAGGCCCCGATATGGCTGTCTTTGAGAATCTGGCGCCGGCGGGCCGGCTCGGCCCAGCTGGCCCGGGCGTCGCTCACGTCGGCAAAGCCATCCAGATGAAAGCCCCCGCTGAATACCTGAGGCAAAAGACAGTAGCCCGCCGCCTCCACCAGGCCCCCCGGCTGCAAAAAGGCGCAGAGCCGGGCCCAGCCAAAGAGCAGAAGCCCCGCCGCCGCCCCCACCAGGGGCAGGGCCGCCAGGGAATACCGCAGGCTTTTTTCGCCCCAGCCCGGGCAGGGTACCGGCAGGGCGCTGAAGGTGCCGAAAGCGGTGAGGATGGCCGAAACAAAAAGTGACATGGGAGAGTTTCCTTCCTGAGTGTGAGAAGATGGGGGTGAGCCGGGCAGGGGCTGCGGCGAGGGTTTGGGGAGCGGGGGCAAGGCAGGGGGCGGTTATTTGCGCCGAATGGCCAGCCCGGCCGCCGCCTCATACACCCGGTCGGCCTTTTGGGCCAGGGCCTGGTTGAGCCGGCCCATCAGACGCAGGTAACAAAGGGTATCCCCCAGATAGTCGGCCCCGCCGCTGTTGACCTCCTCGCTCACCAGGACGAGGTGGCGGCAGCGCCGGGCCAGAAGGTCGATCCCGGCCAGGATCTCGGCCTCGGCATTCCGGGCCGCCCCGCCGGGGGCTTGTCCCGCTCCGCCGGGGCTGAACAGCTCGTTGGCCGCCAGGGTGCCGATGCTTTCCAGCAAAACGAGGCTGTCCGGGGGGAGGGCGTCGGCCCCAAGGCGGGTAAGGCCCAGGGGAACTTCCAGGGTGGTGTAGCCGTCCTTTGCCCGGCGCTGCCGGTGGCGCAGGATGCGGGCCCGGCTCTCGGCGTCCCGTGCCGAGAGGGTGGCCAGATACACCCGGGGGCCGGGCTGGCTTCGGGCCAGGACCTCGGCCAGCTCGCTTTTGCCGCTGGACGCGCCGCCGATGAAAAGGGTGAGCATGGGGGCCTCCTTGTGGGTGGGAATATGGGGGGATGCGGGGCCCGGGCGGGGAAAAACGCCGGGGCCCCTTGCCGGCCGGGGATGGATGGCCGGTTCTTCAGGACTGGGGGGTATAGGGCTCCATGCCGTACTCCTCAAAGGGGGTGCCGTGGTAAAGGTCCAGGGCCATATCCAACAGGGGCAGGGCCAGCAGGGCGCCGGTGCCCTCCCCCAGGCGGAGCCGGGCGGTGATGAGGGGGGCAAGGCCCAGGCTGCTCAAAAGGGCGCCGCCCGCCGGTTCGGCCGAGCGGTGGCTGGCCAAAAGGGCCTTGGCGCAGGCAGGGCAGAGCCGCACCGCCGCCAGGGCCGCCGCCGCCGAGATGAAGCCATCCAGCAGCACCGGCAAGCCGAAGGCCGCGCCGCCCAGCACCACCCCGGCCATGGCGGCGATATCCGCCCCGCCCAGGGCCCCCAGCGCCCCCAGAGGGGTGAGGGTGAGGCGCTGGTTTACTTCCAGAGCCCGGGCCACGGCGGCCTTTTTGCGGGCCAGGCCTTCGTCCGAAAGGCCGGCCCCCCGGCCGGTGACCAGCCCGGCATCCAGGCCCAGGAAATGGGTGGCCAGGGCGCTGGCGGTGGTGGTGTTGCCGATGCCCATCTCCCCCACGGCCAACAGGCGCACTCCCTCCTCTTTGGCCTGTCGGGCCAGGTCGATGCCCACCCAAAGGGCGGCTTCGGTCTGGTCGGCGGTGAGGGCGGGGCCCCGGGCGATGTTGCCGGTGCCGTTGACCACCCGGCGGCGCAAAAGCCCCGGGCAGGGGGGCATATCCAGGATGCCCACATCCACCGGGATAACTTCTGCCCCCGCCCGGCGGGCAAAGACGCAGGCGCTGGAAGTGCCCCCCGCCAGGGCCCGGGCCACCAGGGCGGTGACCTCAGGGCCGGTCTGGCTCACCCCTTCGGCTACCACCCCGTTGTCGGCGCAGAACACCAGCAGCCGCCGGGGGGAAAGGGAAATCTCGGCGCTGCCGGTGAGGGCCGCCACCCGGCAAAGGCTCTCTTCCAATAGCCCTAAGCTGCCCAGGGGCTTGCCCACGCTGTCCCACTGGCGCTGGCAGAGGGAGCGGGCGGCATTGTCCGGGCCACAGATGGATGCGAGAAATTCCGAAAGGCGGGGGGACGGGGAGTACATGGCTTATTTCCTCCTTTGAGAAAAGCGGGCGGCAGCGGCCGAAAACCGGGCCGCGGCCCCCGGCATGCCGTAGAGATAAAGGTGGGGAAAGGCGGCGCAGAGCCCCGGGCCGGCAAAGCCGCAGGGCCAGGCGCGGCCGGTATGGGGCTTTTGGGCGGTGAAGGCCGCGCCGTTTTGGGTGCAGTCCCAGTGATGAAATTCGTGGACGGGGAACCGCTCGCCCTTGCGGAACAAAAGGCTGTCCCCCCCGGCGGTGAGGTTTGCGTACCCGAAGCGCACCAGCCGGGGAGTTTTGAAGGCCCGGCCTTCCAGGGCCCCGGCCATGGGCCAGGGGCGGCCGTCCGGGTCTTCCAGCGTTTTTTGCAGCACCAGAAAGCCCCCGCACTCGGCCAGGGTGGGCAGGCCCTCCCCCAGGGCCCGGCGAAGGCAGGGCAGGAAGGGGCTTTGGCTCAGGGCCTGGGCGTGAAGCTCCGGGTAGCCGCCCCCCAGGTACAGGCCCCCCGCCTCGGGGGGGATGACCTCCCCCGCCAGAGGGCTGAAAAAGCGAAGTTCTGCTCCTGCCTCTTTCAGGGCCAGGAGGCTTTCTTCATAATAAAAGCTGAAGGCCTCGTCCCGGGCCACGGCGATGACCGAGGGGGTGGGCCGGGCGGGGGAAAAGAGGGGAGAGGGCAGGGCGGCGCAGGAGGCGGGGGAGAAGGAGAAGAAGGGGGCGGGGCCAAAGGGCGTGGCGGGAGAGGGAGCGGCAGCGGGGGAGAAGGTGCCCGGGGCTGCGGCAGAACTTTGACAGTGGGCCCAATCGCCGCCCGCAGGGCCGTCCGCAGAGCCGCTACAGTGGGCCCAATCGCCGCCCGCAGGGCCGAGGGGCGCGGCGGGAGAGAGAGAGGCGAGGCGGCATAGCCCCTCCCAGTCGCAGTACTGTTCCAGGGCGTCGGCCAGGGCCGAGAGCTTGGGGGAGAGATCTTCCACCTCGTCGGCGCTCACAAGGCCCAAGTGCCGCCCGGGGAGGGTGGCCTCCGGCAGGGGGGGCAGAAAACCCAGCACCGGCAGGCCGGTGGCCCGGGTGAGGGCCGGGGCCAGCCGATCGTAAAGAGCCGGGGCGCACCGGTTGAGAAAAAGGGCCCGGATGCCGCTTTGGGGGGCGAAATCCACCATCCCCTTGGCCACGGCGCAAAGGCTGAGGGCCGAGCCCCCGGGCTGAAGCACCAGCACCGCCGGGGCCCCGGTGAGCCGGGCGGCCTGCCAGGCCGAGGCCTCGGGGGTGGTGCCCCCCACCCCGTCGTAATAGCCCATGGCCCCCTCAAACACCAGAAAATCGCTCTCCTGGGCGGCCCTGGCAATCAGGGCCCGGGCCCGGTGGGGCGGGCAGAGGAAGAGATCCAGGTTATATCCCGGCACCCCCAGCGCCCGCCGGTGGAAGGTGGGGTCCAGGTAATCGGGGCCGATTTTGAAGGCGGCGGGCCGCAGCCCCTTGCGCCGGGCCAGGGCCAGGAAGGCGCAGGTGAGGGTGGTTTTGCCCCCGCCGCTGGCCGGGGCGGTGAAAAGCAGCTGTCTCATGGCCGCACCCCCGTGAGGAGAAAGACCGGGTTCTGGGCCATCAGCAGCCGGTGGCTTCCCTTCTTTTCGGCCCGGCTCACGCTCAGCTGGGTCAGGTCGGCCTCAAGGCCCGCCCCTTCCAGGGCGGCGAGGCCTGCCGAAAGCCCTTCCAGGCTCACGGCCGTGAGGGCAAAGCGGACGTCCGGGTTCAGGGCCAGGGCCGCCCTAAGAGCCTCGGGGGCAAAGGCGGTGCCGCCCCCCAAAAACACCAGGTCGGGCCGGGGCAGGCCAGCCAGGGCGTCGGGCAGAAGGCCGGGGGCCGCCGTCAGGTTATAGGCCCCCAGCCGGTGGGCGTTCTGCAGGGTGAGGCGGCAGGCCTCCGGGTCCCTGTCCAGGGCAAAGACCCGGCCGGGGGCCAGGGCCAGGGCCAGCTCGGTGCTTACCCCGCCGCTGCCGCAGCCCAGATCCCAGGCAATCTGGCCGGGCCGGGGGGAAAGCTTTGCCAGGATGGCGGCCCGCACCATCTGCTTGGTGAGGGGGATGCCGGGCTGGCGGAGAAAGGCTTGGTCCGGGAGGCCGGGGGCCGGGCGGAAAGAGAAATCCTCCCGGCAGACCAGCAGGACGCAGAGGGGCGAGAAGGTCTTTTGGGCCAGCTCCCGGGCCGGGCCCCGGGTGACCTTTTCCTCAGGGGCGCCGAGATCTTCCCCCACAAAACAGGCGCAGTCCCCCAAGCCGTCCCGGGTGAGGGCGGCGCAGAGGGCGGCGGGGGTGTGTTTTGGGTCGGTGAGGAAAAAGCACCGGGGGGCCAGCATGAGCTGGGGGGCCGGGTCGGCATCGGCCCCGTGGGCGCTCACAAACCGCCAGTCCTGCCAGGGCATGCCCAGCCTGGCCGCCAGGTACTGTACCGAGGAAACGCCGGGGTAGGACACCAGCTCGGCCTCCGGCAGGGCCCGGCGCAGCCCCTCGGCCCCGCTGTAAAAGCCCAGGTCCCCGCTGTAAAGCACCGCCGCCCGCTCCGGGTTCATCCTTTGCAGGATCTTTTGAATCTCACCGGGGGTGATGGCGCCCAGAAAAGGGCCGGAGCAGAGATGCTTTGCCAGACTCAGCAGCCGGGGCGCGCCCAGCACCAGCTGGGCCTGGCCCAGGGCCCGGCGGGCGGCCAGGGTGAGGGTACGGGGAGAGTCCATTCCAAAACCGATCAGGTCGATTCGCATCTCCATGCCTCCAGTCGGGTGAGAATTTCTTGGGGGGAAAGGCCGGTCTCGGCCAGGGGCCGGCGGATGAGCACCACCTGTACCCGGAGATTCCGGGCGGCGGCCAGCTTTTCTTCCAGCCCCCCCGGGCTGCCCCCGTCCTTGGTGACCAGCACCGAGATGCCATAGGCCCGCAGCAGGGCTTCGTTCAATTCCCTGCCGAAGGGGCCCTGCAGGGCCAGGATATGCCCATGAGCAAGGCCCAGGGCCTCGCAGGCCCGGATGCCCTCTACCGTGGGCAGCACCCGGGCAAAAAGCCGGGATCTATCCAGGCAAGCAAAAGCCCCCAGCTCCTTGGAGCCGGTGGTGAGCAGGATATTGCCGGGAAGGTCCTGCAAAAGCCGGGCTGCCCCGGCGGCGTCGGGGGCGGTGAGGACGCCGGCGGGCAGGGGGCTTTCGGGCCGAAGGCACCGCCAGAGGGGCAGGCCCAGAGCCTGACAGACCCGGGCCAGGGTCTCGCTCACCTCTTTGGCATAGGGGTGGGTGGCATCGATCACAAGGCGGTAGCCGTCACAAAGGAGGGCTTTGAGCCCCTCCTCCTCCAGCCGGCCCCGGCGCACCTGCACCCGACGGAACTCGGGCAGAACCTCCTGCCCGTATTCGGTGGCGACGCTGAGGGTCACCTGAAAGCGGGCAAAGCGGGGGCCGTCCAGGGCCTGGGCCAGATACCGGCCCTCGGTGGTGCCCCCCATCAAGAGCAGTTTCATGCCTGCCCCCTGTAGCCCCGGGCCGTCACCAGCCGGCCGGAAATCAGCCGGGTGGCGCTGCTGCCCACAAAAACGGTGGTGAACATGTCCACGGTCTGTTCGGCCAGCTGGGCCAGGGTGCCCGTCCAGCTTTCCTGGCCCGGGCGGCCGATCTGCCGCACCCAGCCGCAGGGGGTATCCGGGCTTTTGGTCTCCATCAGGATGGCGCAGGCCCGGGCCAGGTGCCCCGCCCGCTTTTTGCTGGAAGGGTTATACAGGCAGAGGGAAAAATCCCCCGCCGCCGCCGCCCGCAGCCGGGCCTCGATGGCCTGCCAGGGGGTGAGCAGGTCGGAAAGGCTCACCACCGCAAAATCGTTCATGAGGGGGGCCCCCAGCACCGCCGCCCCCGAGAGCAGGGCGCTCACCCCCGGAACCACCCGCACCTCTACCGTGGGGTAGGCGGGGGCCAGTTCCAGCACCGGGCCGGCCATGCCGTAGACCCCCGCGTCCCCGCTGCAGACCATGGCCACCTGCTTGCCCCCGGCGGCCTCTTCCAGGGCCAGGCGGCAGCGTTCCAGCTCCCGGGTCATGGGGGTGGAAAGGCAGGGGGTGGCCGGCCAGAGGGGCCGGATGAGGTCGATATAACCGGTGTAGCCGCAGAAAAGGTCGGCCCCTTCCAGGGCGGCGCGGGCGTCGGCGGTGAGGCCGCCGGGCCCGCCGGGGCCAAGGCCCACCAGGGTGAGAAGATTCATGGTGTCCTCCTGTAACGTGGTGAAAAGAGAGGGTCAAAACGAAGGGGCAAAGGGCCGCAGGGCCAGGGCCAGGGTGATGCCCTCAAAGCGTGTCTTGGGCACCAGCAGCCGGCCCCCTTCGCTGGCGGCCAGGGCCGAGCGCTCACACACATTATCCACCCCGGTGACGGATTGGACGAACTCCGAGCCGGTGAAGGGCCCGGGCAGGGCGGCCAGGGTGGCGGGGTCGAAAAAGTCCAGGGGCAGGCCCAGGGCCTGGGCAAATTCGGCCAGGCCCGCCTCGTCCTCCTTCAGGCGGATGGAGGCAAGGCCGCAAAGGCAGCGGCGGGAAAGCCCCTGCCCGGCCAGAAATTCGGTGAGGGCATCGTTCAGGGCCCCGGCGCTTACCCCCCGGCGGCAGCCCACCCCCAGCACCCCGATGCGGGGAACCAGGAGAAGGGGAGAGGAGAGGGTCCAGGGCCCGGGGTGAAGGCTGAGGATCACGTCCGCCTGAAGGCGGTCTTCGGTGAGGGATACCCCGGCGGGAACCTCCCCCCCGATGGGCCAATCGGAAAAAAGCCGCACCTGGCCCCCCTCTAAAATGCGGGAGGAGACCGTCTTGATCCGGCCCGGGTTCAAAAGGGCGCAGCCGTTTGCCTTGGCCCAGCTGTCCACCGCCCAAAGGCCCCGCAGGTCGGTGGCGGTGGTGAGGATGGGGTTTGCCCCATAAAGGGAGGCCAGCCGCCGGGCCAAGTCATTAGCGCCCCCCAGATGCCCCGAGAGCAGGGGGATGAGATACCGGCCCGATTCATCCCCCACCAGCACCGCCGGGTCCCGGGTCTTGTCCGCCACAAAGGGGGCGATGGAGCGCACCGCGATCCCCGCCGCCCCGATGAAGACCAGGGCGTCCGCCTCCCGGAAGGCCAAGGCCGTCCAGTCGGCCAGGGAAATATGCCCCTGGCCCCGGCAGGGGGTGAAGCCGGCCACATCCCCTTCCTTTTCCAGGGCCTGGGCCAGCTGACGGCCCAGGGCGCAGCCGGCCTCGGTGAAGGCGATCAGCTCGATCCGCATGGCTCCCCCTTTCGGTATCCGGTGGTGAAGGCGGGGTCATAGAGGCAGGATTTTTCGTACCCGCTCTCTTTGAGAAAATCCCCCACCAGCACCAGGGCGGTGCGGCTCACCCCGGCCTGTTTGCCGGTCTTGGCCAGATCGGAGAGGGTGCAGCGCAGCAGCTTTTCCTCCGGCCAGCTGGCCTTGTACACCAGGGCCGCCGGGGTGTCGGGGGTGTAGGCCCCTTTCAGCAGTTCTTCGGTAAGGCGGGGCAGCATCCCCGCCGAGAGGAAGATGACCATGGTGGCCCCGTGGGCCGCCAGGCTGGCGATATCCTGCCCGGGGGGCACCGGGGTGCGGCCGGCCATCCGGGTGATGATGACGGTCTGGCTCACGGCGGGCAGGGTGTACTCGGCCCCAAGGCTCGCCGCCGCCGCGCAGAAGCTGGATACCCCCGGCGTCACCCGGCAGGATATGCCCCGGCCTGCCAGTTCGTCCAGCTGTTCCCGGATGGCCCCGTACAGGCTGGGGTCGCCGGTGTGCAGCCGCACCGAACGCAGGCCCGCCGCCTCGGCCCGGGAAAGTTCCTCCACCACCTGGGGCAGGGTCATCCCGGCGCTGTTCAGGATGCGGCAGCCGGGCTTTGTCAGCCCCAGCAGGGCCGGGTTCACAAGGCTGCCCGCATAGATGACGAGATCCGCCTTTGCCAGCAGCTCGGCTCCCCGCTTGGTGATGAGATCGGGCGCGCCCGGCCCGGCCCCCACAAAATCGATCATGAACTTTCCTCCCCATCCACCAAAAAGGTGGCAAAATAGCTCTGCCGGCCGTCGTAATCGGCAAGGTCCGGGCAGAGGTACTCGTCTTCAAGCCCGCAGTTGAGGGCCAGGGCCGGGTGCAGCCCCGGCTTTTGGGAAAGCCGGGCCACCACCTGGGGCAGCCTGCGGCCGCTCTTCATCAGCACCTTGCTGCCGGGCAGGGCCAGGGCGTCTTCCAGCTCCCAGGCGCCGGCGGGCAGGATGTGCAGGGGTTTATCCATGGTGGTGAGGCTGCGCCCCAGAGAAGCCGCCGCCGCGCAGAAGCTGGGCACCCCCGGGATGAGCCTGGCGGGCCAGCCCTCCCCGGTGAGGATCTTTAAGAGATAGTGGACGGTGGAATAGACCGACACATCCCCCAGGGTGAGCATGGCCACGCTGCGCCCCGCCTGCAGGTGGGGCCGCACCAGGTCGGCGGCATGGCGGTATTCTTCCTCTAAAATCGCCTTGTCCCGGGTCATGGCCAGGGGCAGGGGCAGGATGGACTTGCCGGTAAGGTCCGCCGCCCCCCGCAGGATGTCCAGGGCCAGGGTACGGCCGGAGGGGGCCTGAGGGGCCGCGATCACCGGGCAGGCTTCCACCGCCCGCAGGGCCGCCAGGGTGATGAGCTGGGGGTCGCCGGGGCCCACGCTCACCCCGTAAAAGATGGCTTTGTCTTCCATGAAAATTCCTCTCGCTGTAAAATTTGCCGGGCGGCGGGGGTGAGGCCCAGGCTGCCCCGGCTCAGGCTGAACAGCCAGGCACCCGCCAGGCACCGCCCCCCCGCCCGCTGGGCAAGGTGATACTCGATTTTTGCCAAAAGGCTTTCCAGCACCGGGGCGGCAAGGCCGGCGGCCTCCAGTTCCTCCAGGCAGGCGTCACAGGTGGCGCAGCCCATCAAACGGGCCGAGAGTTCTGGCCCCGCCCCGGCCAGGGCCGCATGGGCGGTGAAGAGTTCGGCCCGGCAATCCGCCGTGCGGGAGTGGGTGTCCATGATGCCCCCCGCCAGCTTGACCAGCTTGCCGATATGCCCCACAAAGAGCACCGCCTCAAAGCCGGAAAGGGCGGCGGCGTCGAGACTCTCCCCGAGAAAATTTGAGCAGGTAACCACCGGCGCGCCGCAGCCGGGCAGCCGGCGGGAAAGAAACTCCGCCCCGTAGTTGCCGGGCACAAGGATCAGGGACTTATGCCCCAGGGCCGCCTGCTGGCGGATTTCCAGCCGGATGCTGTCCAAAAGGGCCGCAAGGCTCTGGGGCCGCACCACCCCGCTGGTGCCCAGGATGGAGATGCCCCCCTGAATGCCCAGACGTGGGTTGAAGGTTCTTTGGGCGGCAGCCTCGCCCCCCGGCACAAAGATGGTCACTTCCAGCCCGTCGGGACAATGGGCTTCTTCCAGGGCCCGAAGGCAGGTTTCCTCGATCATCTGCCGGGGCACCCGGTTGATGGCGGGGCTGCCCACCGGCTGGTCGAGCCCCGGCTTTGTGACGGTGCCCACCCCCGGCCCACCCAGAATTTGTACCGGTTTGTCCCCTTTTTGGCGGGGGATGCGCCGCACCCTGGCCCAGATGAGCAGGCCGCTGGTCACGTCGATGTCATCGCCCCCGTCCTTGCGCACGGCGCAGAGGGCCAGGGGGCCCCGCCGTTCCAGCCGGGCCGGTTCCACCGTGAGGGGAAGGCCCGCCGGGGTGAGGAGGCTCAGGGGCCCGGGCGAAAGGCCCAGCAAAAGCCGGCTGGCCCCCAGGGCCGCCAGGGCGGCACAGCTGCCGGTGGTGTAGCCGCAGCGCAGCATCTTCCCGCCCGACTGCACCCAGTGGTCAAAGGACATATTTAACCCTCCAGCAAGGCCCGCAGATGTTCGGTGTAGAGGGCCCGGAATTCCGGAAAGGCCCCGAGGCCCTCAAAATTGCATTCCACCCTGAGGCCCCTGGCCCGCAAAAGGCTGGCCAGGCTGCCCGGCTCCTCGCCCCCCATATCTTCCCGGGCATGTTCCCCCGCCACCAGCAGGAAGGGGGAGAGCAGGGCCGAGGCATAGCCCCCGGCCTCGATTTGGGCCAGCAGCTCCTCAAAGCCGGGCCAGCCCTCCACCGTGCCCACCAGCACGTCCCGCCGGCCCAGGGCCGAGAAGGCGGTCTGCAGGGCCGGGTAGAAAAGGTCGGCGGGGTGATCGGTGCCGTGGCCCAGAAAAACCAGGGCCCGGCCCGGCACCGGGGCAAACCGGGCCGAGAGAAGGGAAGCTGCCCGGGCCAGGTCGGTCCCTTCTTTTAAAAGGGGGCGGCCCAGGGTCAGGCTTTCCAGCCGGGGACGGAAGGCCTCGGCCTCGGCGCAGAGTTTTTCGTATTCCAGCCCCGGGATCAGGTGGGTGGGCTGGACATAGACCCGCCGCACCCCGTCGGCCAGCATCTGCCCGAAGGCCTCGGGAAGGCTGGCCAGGGCCCGGCCCCGCCCCGCCCAGATGCGGCGGATGGTGGGGCTGGTGAAGGCGGTGTACACCGGCAGATCGCCGGCGGCGGTGCGCAGGGCGCCCAGGGTGGGTTCGATCTCCCGCCGGAAGGCGTCGGGGCGGCTGGTGCCGAAGCTGACCAGCAAAAGGGCGGTGTGCTGCATGGGGCGGCTCCTTTTCTTTATCTTTATTTATATGGTGAGCCGGCGGGGAAGGGGCAAAAAGCGGAACGCCCTCTCCCCGCCGGGGGCGGAAAAAGGGCGGACAAAAGGCGGGGGGCAGCGCTCTGCCCTCCGAGACCCAGTGCCCGCCGGGGAATCCCGCCCGGCGGCCAAGCTGCCCGCCCCAAAGGGCAGGCGATGCGGTTTCGGGCAGGTCTTCTGACTTTGATTCACAGCGGCGGCCCCGTGCGGGATTTTCACCCGGCTTCCCTATTCTCCCGCCCGGCCAGGCCCGGCAGGCACCCGAAAACGATTTTTTTCCATTCTTAGTGTACCCAAAGCGGGGCGGTTTGTAAAGGGGGAGAGGGGGCGACGGGGAGAGAAGCGGGAGAGGGAGGCGGAATGGGGAAAAAGGGAAAAGGCGGGGAGCGGGAACGGGCGACAGGGTGGGAAGCGAGGGAGACAGGGGCGGAATGGGTAAGGGGGCAAAACGGGCGGGGAATGGAACGGCGGAGGTGAAGCGGGTGGCAGGGTGAGAAGCGGGAGAGGGAGGCGGAGTGGGGAAAAAGGGAAAAGGCGGGGAGCGGGAACGGGCGAGGGGGAGAGAAGCGAGGGAGACTGGGGCGGAATGGGCAACGGGGCAAAACGGGCGG
>Ga0129310_1000999_pt1 | contig 27831 bp, 33 predicted proteins | sample Go1ome_2_FD_94433 | JGI IMG/M metagenome (GOLD analysis project Ga0129310, IMG submission 94433) | Western lowland gorrila individual fecal microbial communities from Wisconsin, USA - Go1022A metagenome | ecosystem: Host-associated > Mammals > Digestive system > Large intestine > Fecal | place... | reverse complement strand
TTTTCGGGCGTTTTTCGTCGCGTCTCTAAGTGATTGTATTTGTCTATCTATCAAGTGTTTTCCCTGTTGTGATCCGGACGCGATTCGAACGCGTGACCGTCTGCTTAGAAGGCAGAAAAATTGAGGGTTAAGCGGTTGAGAGATAGACACTTAAAAATGCGATGTGCAAAAATGCGCAAAAAAATACGCGATTATTCGGGGGTGTCGGGGGTGGGGTTTTTGTTGGGGCTTTTGTTGCTTTTTTTGTTGGTGTTTAGGTTGGGGGTTTGGTCGGGGATTTTGTTGGGGGTTTGGTCGGGTTTTTTGTCGGGACGGAGGGGACGGAGGCCGGGGGCGGCAGCGGGGAGGTCGGAGCCGAGGGGGTGGAAGGTGGCTACGACTTTGGCGATGCCGAGGATGTCGGAGAGCGGTACATCGATGTCGGAGTATGCAGGATTGAGACTGCGCAGGGTTAGGGTGTCGATGTTGTTGTTATATTGGGTGTCGATGTCGTCGGTATATGGGGTGCGGGCGGCGGTCTGCTTGTCTGAGGCGGTGGTGCGGTCGTCGGTAGGGCGTTCATCAGCGGCGGCGCTGTCGGTGTGGGAATAGAGCTGTTTGACGAGGGTGCCGGAGGGGGTGGCGAAAAGGTATACGGAACGAGGGCAAAGTGGGTCTCCGCGATAGAGGCGGCGGCAGTATAGGGTGTCGCCGTCATGGATGAGGGGGAGCATGCTGTCGCCGGTGGCTGTAGCTGTGAAGTCGTATTCGGGTGCGATGTCGAGGATGTCGCGCCATGTGTCGGTGATGACGGGCTGCGGCTCGATGTCCCACGCGCCTGCTGCGACATGGCCGTTGTAATGCGGCCGTTGGGTGTGCGTGTCGGGCAGCACCATCGCGCCCTCGCCCGTCAAGAGCCAATCTACCGAGATACGCGGATAGGCGTGCGCGAAACGGCGGAGGAAGTTCTCAAAGGATAATCGAGCACGGCCGTGCATTGCGTTCGACACGGTTGAACGCGGAAGCTCCATGCGGTCGGCAATATCCTGCTGCTTGTGGATTACACCATTATCTTTCAGATACTCAATTACTTGATTTAGGCGTGAGTGTGCATTTGAATTACCCATAACGTATAATTGTGGTTAATGCTTATACAATTGTTTTGCTTTTGTTTGGCTAATACATTTGTATAAGCTACTTTTGTGGTCGAAAAAGTGCGCTAAAACGTGCGCCCAAAGGTACGGAAAAAAGTGGGCTTTTTCAAGCGAACGAATAAAACGACTATGAAAATGGAAATAGAGAAGAATGATGATTTGGTGCTTAGGCGCACCACTGAGTTGCAGGAGCAGCGGCAGGCTCGCAACGCCGAGATTTCGGCGGAGTGGGAAGAGCTGCGCCGCATCCCCGGTCAGAGCCGAGGGGAGATTGCGCGATACCTCGCGAAGAAGTACGGCTTGGTGTCTCCATCCTCCGTGTACGAGATACTGCGTCAGCAGCGGAAGGAAGGAGGTGCGCTATGAAGAAGTTCTATGCCACCGTACAGACGTTGAAGTCCACAACCGATTTCGGTCGTCAGATAAGCGCCTGCGTGTATGCGAAGTACAACCACGCATTGCTGACCGAGGCACAGCTGCCGGAGATATTTAGTACGCTCGACGAGTGGACTGCGGCCATCATCGACATGCACCCGCGGTACAAGAAGATGTATATACACTCGCATGGCTTTCTACCGTATACCTGCGGCTACGGACGCCTGTCTGAGCAGCGCGATGCACCGCAGATATGGATGTCCGCCTCAAAGGCGCCTACGATAGACGACAGGAAGTCGTTCGTGCTTCAGCTGGAGCCTGTAGAGATAGACTACACCACGGAAGGAGGTGCGCTATGATTGGCGAGCGTCCTACCATCGATCCGCGCGGTCGGTACTCGGCTGCGCAGGCCGGCGAGCTGTTGGGTGTCGATAAGGCCACGGTGAACCGCTGGGCACGCAAGGGGCTGCTGCCTCGGCGCATATCGAAAATCAACGGACGGATACGATATATCGGCGCCGACCTCATCAAGCTATGGGAATGGGAGACGCGGTTTGTGCCGGAGTATGAACAATGAAAAATATGAGAACAATGAAGTCGATAAGAGTAACTGAGAGGATGAAGGCTGTGATGCAGGTAGTGGCGGTGGCGCTGGTGCTGCTGTGGTGCGGATTTGGCATGATGCGCGCGATACTCCAACGTGTGGATGCGATAGTGGTCATAGGCTTCGGCGTGGGCACGTGGGCTGCATGGATGCTGCTGCGGATGTCGATAGCGGAAATGCGCGAGGCGCAAAAGGAGGAGACAGATGGGGAATAATAGAGTATCGGAAATAGGTATGACCATAGGTAATAATATATAGGTTTTTAGAGGTTAGTTGAGAGTTTTTTCACAACTACACAGCGGCGAGCTCGTGAGAGTGCAGCCGTCAGCCTCGGGGGAGTTCCCGCCGCATGTGCGGATGTATGTCCGCTATAACGTAGAACGCATGCGGTTGCTCGGGCAGCACGAGCACGAGGCGCGAAAATAATGCGGAATGTCGAATGTAGGATGTCGCGAGACATGAGCGCAGGAGACGTCCGCAGGTCGAAAAAGAAACAGCGATGAAACAGCATTAGGCTTTTCATAACAGTGCTAATTAAGTGTAAAATGCAGGGGCGAGGCGCGCTGCAGAGGCAGCCCCCGAGGGACAGGCCGCGAGGCCGCACCCCGAAGCGTCAGAGGCGGCGGCATCGCACATATTTGTCTACTTTTTTTCAAGTGCTTTCCCGAAAGGCCGCCGCCTCGCTACCCCTCGAAAGGGTGTGCGATAGGATAGCCGCACACGGAATTTTAGCAACGCTATGCGCAGTTCAACTCCGCGCCGAGGGACTAAGTCGGTCAGAGAGACCGAATATTACCTAACAATCAAAATAATAATGTTTTATGGAAATGACAATCAATGTAAAAGTGGACGTGAGCGAGCGCGTAGTGGCGCTGGTTGAGCGTCTGCTGGCTGGTATGACGCCGCCAAAGGCGGCGGAGGTCGCCGCGGTGACTGCCACGCCGACAGAGGCGGTGGAGACGCCTAAAATCAACGTAGAGGCGGAGGCTGCAAAGGCAGCTCCCAACAAGGGCGCGGACACAGCTGTGCAAGCGCCTACGGCGGAGGATGTACGTCAGGCTATGGTGGAGACGCGCAAGCGTATCATCGGCGACGGCTGGGACGACCCCGAGAGCGATAGTTACAAATTCTATCATCGGACGCTGGTGTCGATGTTCAAGACTACGGCGACCCTGCACGGAGCGCCCAAGCCGAGCCAACTGGCCGAGGACGAGCGACAGGCGTTCATCGATGATCTGGCCAAGATCTGCAAGGATGAACGAGGTAAGCTAACTAACTGGCAGGATGTGCCTTTTTGAACGTAATGGAAACAATAAGAACAATGGAAACAATGAATACGGAAAAGCAGGAGATGACCTTTGAAGAGGTACACGAGTTGGTGAAGAATATGTCGTTGCCCCAAGCTAAACCACGCGAAGGGGCGCTTATGATGACGTGTCTCGACGGGGTGTTCTGTGCAACTGGCTCCGGGAGTGTCATTGACATCGTCTCAATGCTGTATGCCTTTATGATCAGGGATAAGGTTTTTGCTCAAGAAGTTTTGATGGCGGCTTCACTCTATAAGAAAGAGAGTGACAAGAGTGATAAGGACAATAAGAACAATGGAAACAATGAAAGAGATGACAGTAAGGGCGCACTCGGTGCTATCGCCGAGCGGTGCTGAGAAGTGGCTAAATTGTCCCGGCAGTGCGCTGTTGGAGCAGGGCATAGCCGAGGCTACGGGCGATGACGGCAGCAGCGCTGCGGCGCATGAGGGTACGGTAGCGCATGCGTTGGCTGCCGAACGTGTGTGTGCGCGTCTGGGCCTCGATAGCGGCGAGCGTGATACGGTGCTGACAGTGGCGTATGCCGCAGGCGAAGTCACCGGAGAAATGGAAGAATGTGCAGATATGTATGCTGCATATATCGGCGGAATGTATGACGGGATGAAGCAGTACGGCTCGGTGACTGGAGACATCGAACGGCGTGTGGACCTATCTGCTGTCGCGCCCGGATGCTTCGGCACGGCCGACTGCATCCTCGGGGGAACAGACATCGAGGGCGCGGTGGTGCATATCATCGATTATAAGTACGGCCAAGGTGTGCGTGTGCCTGTCGAGCTCAACGCCCAACTGATGCTTTATGCCTACGGAGTGCTGCGCGGTGTGGCCGATGACACCGCGGTGGTGCTGCATATCGTGCAGCCGCGTGTCAGCAACGGCATCGGGCACTGGCGTACGACAGCCGGTGAGATACGTTACTGGGCGCTGGGCACCGCGCGGCCTGCGGCGGTGGCGGCGCTTAAAGACGGTGCCGAGTGCCGTGCCGGCGAATGGTGTCGCTTCTGTCGGGCGCGAGGCTGCTGCAAAGCACTGCAGGTACGAGCTACCGCCACCGGCATGCCCGATGTGCGCCTGATAAGCGATGACGACTTAGGGAAGAATGTGCTGCCACTGATACCGCAGATGCGTGCATGGCTGTCGGCAGTAGAGGACTACGCATTAGAACGTGCCCTCGGCGGTGCGGTGATACCCGGATGGCACGTAGGCCATGGGCGAAGCATGCGCCGCATTACCGACCCCGCCGAGGTGCACAAGCGCCTTGCGGCGGCAGGGTATGATGACAGCGACATCGTCAAGCCAGAGGAGCTGGTGAGCCTGACAGAGTTGGAGAAGATAGTCGGGCGTAAAAAGTTCGCGACACTGTGTGCCGACCTCGTCGACAAGCCCGAGGGCAAAGCGAAGCTGATGCCCGATACAGCCAAGCCCGAAATGTCGGACTTCAAGAAGATCTCCGACTAATGGCCAAAAAAAGTCCAAAATAATCAACCAAATAACGCAATTACGAAATGAAAAATCTTAAAAGAATAGGCGGCAAAGTGGTCTTCGGCCCGGTACGCCTGAGTTATGTACACCTGTTCGAGAAATACGCCTTTGAGGGAGAAGACAAAGAAAGCGCCAAGTACATGTGCAGCGTGCTGATCCCGATGAAGGAAAAGGCCGCGTTGAAAGCGATAGAAGAAGCCATCGAAGCGGTGACCGCCGAAGCCGTGTCGACCAAGTGGCGCGGAGTGCGGCCAAAGCGACTGGCCACCCCACTGCGCGACGGCAACGAGAAAGAAGGAGCAGGTGACGAGTACACCGATGTCATGTACTTCAATGCCAAGAGCAGCCGCCGCGTGGCGGTCGTAGACCGCGACTGCGAGCCGCTGACCGACCCGGAGAGCATGTACAGCGGAGTGTGGGCCAATGTCTCCGTGTCCTTCTTCGCCTATGATGTCAGCGGCAATAAAGGTATCGGGGTAGCGCTCAACTCCGTGCAGAAGGTGCGCGATGACGAGCCATTCGGCGGAAGTACGGACGGCAGCCGCGACTTCGATAGCTTCGGCGGCGCGGACGATGACGATGACCTATAAGGGTATTTGTTTAGGGGCTTAAGGTTTTTAAGGTCTTTAAGGCCTTTAAGGACCTTAAGCCCGACTTTTTTCAATCAAATAAAACGATACTGAGATGACATTGCGATTTACGATAAAGAATACCAGTCGCTACGCGCGTATGCTCGAGGCGCTGGAGCCGTGGGCGCTGTTGGACGCGTTGCGGTGGGGCGTAGGTATGCGACAGGTGTCGAGCGGCGATATGGTGACAGCGAATGCGTGTCGGCGTACGGAAGATACCTTGCGGCTGAACGAGTACGACCGCGCGCGTACGGCGCATTCTCCGTGCGTAGAGGTGACAGTGCAGGGTCCGGTGAGCCGCGTAACTTTCAGCTGGAAAGAGGAGGATGACCATGGGCAATGATATGGTAGCCATAGCCATCGGCGGCAGCTGCCGAGCGGCCAAATGGGAAAATAAAAACATATCCTTCGCCGCACTGGCCAAGCGGTGCAGTACTCCGCTGATCACGAATGAGACCATGGAGGAATATGCCGAAATGTCCAAAGACGAGCGCCTGAAGGCCAAGGATGTCGGCGGTTTTGTCGGGGGCGTGTTGCTCAACGGAAAACGCAACAACCGCAGCGTGCTGTCGCGCAGCATCGTGACGCTGGATGCGGACGAGGCCACGGAGGACGTCTGGGAGCGCTTCTGCCGCGCTTTTGAGGGCGCGGACGCATATTTATACTCCACACACTCGCACACGGCTGAGAGGCCGCGTGTGCGCCTCGTGGTACGCACCGCACGGCCGATGATGCCGAGCGAGTACGAGGCTACGGCGCGACATATCGCAGAGCAGGTCGGCGTGGAGATGTTCGACAGCACTACCTTTGAGCCTGCACGTATGATGTTCTGGCCGTCCTGCAGCTTCGATGCCGACTTCGTGTACAAACGGCAGGAGGGCGAAGGCGTGGCCGTGATCGAGGGTTGCGGCTATGAGAACTATGGGAATAATGGAAGCAATGGGAATAATGCGGTACAAGAGCCTACCGAGAAGCCCGGTGTGATAGGCGCATTCTGTCGTGCCTACACGATAGACGATGCCATCGGGACGTACCTCGGCGACATATACACACCTTGCGACCATGCGCCCGGGCGATATACCTATGCCGGAGGAACGGCTGTCGGCGGGCTGGTGACTTATGACGGCAAGTACGCCTACAGCCATCATCAAAGCGACCCTGCAGGCAAGCGCATCCTCAACGCATGGGACATCGTGCGCCTGCACCGCTGCAGCGGAGGTGAGGCCGAGAGCCAAAAGCAGATGGAAGCGCTGGCGCTCAAAGACGGGCGTGTCAAGGACGAAATGCGGCGGACACTGGCAGCCGACTTCGACGGCATGGTAGACGAATGCGAAATGAGCACGGAGGTAGAGAAGGCTGACGACTGGCGCGATGCGTTGGAGTATGGCAAGGGCGGCGGCATCAAGCCTACGCTGAGCAACTGCGTACTGATAATCGAGCATGACGAAGGGCTGGCCGGGCGGCTGTGGCACGATGATTTCAGCGGCTACGATGTAGTCGTAGGCGGACTGCCGTGGAGAGAAGATGCCGTCAGCTGGAAAGACGATGACAGCGCCAATCTGCGCGTATACCTCGAAAAGCGCTACGGCATTGAAGGGAAAGGCCGCATCGAAGATGCGCTGGTGGCCGTGATGACGTCTCACCATCGTCACCCCGTCAAGGACTACCTCGAGGGGCTTACATGGGACGGCGAGGAACGACTGGACCGCTTGGTCATCGACTACCTCGGCGCCGAGGATGACGCGTTGACGCGAGCCATGACCCGAAAGCATTTCACCGCCGCAGTCGCGCGTATCTACGAGCCCGGAGTGAAGTACGACTACTGCCTAATATTAGCCGGCCCCGAGGGCTGCGGCAAGTCCACGCTGTTCGCCGCCATGGGCGGTGACTGGTACAACGACAGCCTTACGACGATGGACGGCAAGGAAGCTATGGAGCAGCTGTCCGGCGGCTGGGTGTTCGAACTGCCCGAGATTACGGTGCTAAAGCGAAACGAAATCGAGAACATCAAGAACTTCCTGTCGCGACAGTGCGACGCCTACCGACGCGCCTACGGGCAGAGGGTCGTGCGCTATCCGCGTCAATGCGTCTTTGGCGGTACGACCAATGAAGAATATTTCCTCAAGAGCAAGACCGGCGACCGCCGCTTCTGGGTGGTGCCCGTGAAGCCCGAGTTGCGCACACATCGGTACTTCCGGCGCGACCTCAAACGCGACCGCGACCAGATATGGGCGGAGGCCGTGTATCGCTATCGGCAGGGCGAAGAGCTGATGCTGGATGACGAGTTGGCAGCGCAGGCTAAGACCCGACAAGAGGCGTACAACGATGAGGCCGACGACCCTATCAAGACTGCGTTTTTGGAGTGGTTGGATGAACCCGTGCCGCGCACGTGGGAGACGTGGGGAGCAGAGCAACGGCGCAGCTGGTACACCGAGAATAGTCCGCTCAGGGCTATCGGGTCGGTGGTGCGTCAGCGCGTGGCGCCCAAGGAATTTTTGTGGGAGAAGCTGGGCATGTCTGTCAACGATCCGAATTACAAATGGCGTTCACGCGATATTGTACGGTGGCTCAAAGAGTGCGGATGGGACGGCCCGACTATGTCGAAACACTGCGAAAAGACGTATGGAATGCAGAAGTCATATAAGCGTCCGGACGAAAAAACAGGCGAAAAATGAGCCGCGAGTTTGAAATTTGGTTTACCGTTTACCTTTGGTTTACCTTTTGGTTTACCGTTATCAAGTTAATTGTTAACGTGTTAATCAAAGGTAAACCAAGTAAACCAAAAAAGTATATAAACAAATATATAGAAGTATATATAAATATAGGCATATACGTATATATAAAAACGTAGGCATATATACGCGTACGCGCGTGCGCGCGTAGGATTTACCAAATGGTTTACTGATTAGATTAACAGATTGAAAATGAGTAGAAAAGAGATGAACGATACGAAAAACTCGAATAGTTCGGCGGTTTACGCGTTTGACAAATGCCGTGTCGAGTATACGGTAGAAGGGCCGCACGTCCTGATAGGCCCGATCAAAGCTTTGGCAGGAGATATGGAGATCACACTGAAAGGAATGACGGCAATATATCTATTGCTAATAGAGGATGCCGCAGTGCGTGATGCGACAATTACAGAAATAGTCGATATATGCACGAAGGCCGCAGATCAAAAATATAAGGACGGAGAAATAATAACCAAAGAACCGGACTTATTTACGATGACAGATGATAATTTAACAAATATAAAGATATGGACAGGACGATAAATGCGTTAGTGCATCATGCCGAGACGAGCGAGAAGGCGATAGAGCGTTACCTCGTGAGCGAGTGCACCCGTCGGGGGTGGCTGTGCCTGAAATACGCCAATATGACGGAGGCCGGCTATCCCGACCGACTGATAGTGATGAACGGCGGTCTGACGGCCTGGTGCGAATTGAAAAGCGCCGGGCAGGGTATGCGCCCGATACAGCAACGTCGATATGAGCAGCTGACAGCGATGGGCCATGTGGTGAACGTATGCGACAGCCGCGTGGCCGTAGACGAGTATATACTCAGATTGGAGAGATATGCCGCAGGTCTGTGACTTCAAGCCGCACGAGTACCAGAGGCGCGCGATACGGTACGTAGAGGATACGCCGTATTGCGCGCTTTTCCTCGATATGGGACTGGGTAAAAGCGTGATCACGTTGACGGCGATACGTCGGCTGATCGACGCTGCCGAAGTCGAGCGCGTGCTGGTTGTGGCACCGCTGCGAGTAGCGCAAAGCACATGGGCGCAGGAAGCGGCCAAATGGCGGCATCTGACGAGCCTGCGCGTGTCGGTGGTAGTCGGCACCGCCCGACAGCGAGAACGCGCGGCAGAGAGCCCCGCAGACGTCTATGTAACCTCGCGTGACAACTTCGTGTGGTTGGTCGGCTACTACAACGGACGACTACCGTATGATATGTGCGTGATCGACGAGCTGACGAGCTTCAAGAACGCACGGAGTGTGCGCTTCAAGGCCTTTCGCAAAGTGCGCGGCTGCTTCGGGCGTATCGTCGGTCTGACCGGCACGCCCGCGCCGAATACACTCGTGGACTTGTGGGCGCAGATGTACTGCATCGACGGAGGCGCAACCCTCGGCAAGAGCCTGACACGCTACCGCGAGCAGTACTTCGACATCGTTCGTGTCGGGTACATCCCTATCAAGGTCACGCCCAAGGCCGGGGCTGCCGATGCCATCCGTACGGCCATAGCGCCCGAGGTGCTGACCATGAGTGCCGCCGACTACCTGACATTGCCCGAGATGGTAGAGCACGATGTGGCCGTGGCGCTCGATGATAAGACATACAAGGGCTACCGCGCCTTCGAGCGTGACCGCGTGGCAGAGACGTTGGCGGGCGAAGTGACCGCCGCGAGTGTCGCCGTGCTGATGGGCAAGTTGGGGCAGTACGCCGCAGGTGCGATATACACCGACGGCGGAGGAGTGCAGCACCTGCATACGGCAAAGGTTGAGGCGCTGGCCGAGATAGTGGAGGCCGCGCAGTCGCCTGTGCTGGTGTTCTACCGCTACCGCTTCGACGTCGAGATGATAGAGGAGGCTTTGGCTCGGCAGTACCGCGTGCGGCGGTGTGATGGAGACGCCGATGTGGTGGCGTGGAATGCCGGAGAAGTGGACGTACTACTGGCACATCCGGCCTCGGTGGCCTACGGCCTAAACATGCAGGCAGGCGGCCATTACATTGTCTGGACATCGCTCGGCTGGGACTTGGAGCAGTACCTGCAAGCCAATGCCCGACTGCACCGGCAGGGGCAAAGGCAGACGGTGCATGTGTACCGCTTGGTGGCACGCGGTACCGTAGACGAGCGAGCTGTGGCCGCCATCGCGCGCAAGGACGAGACGCAGCGTGCGATGCTGGATGCGCTGAAAAATATGTCGAATGTTTAATAATTTTTATTACCTTTGCATACAGATTGTTAGGATGACCAAGGACCGCGATACCATCAAGATGACCATGCGGGTAGATGCCGAGACCCACGCGCAGATACGTATGGCGACAAGGCGAGTAGGTATGCGCAGCGCCAACGCCTTCACGGCCGCGGCGGTGCGCGTGGTCCTTGGTATGCTCGACCGATCGAGCGCGTTACCCGGTGATACCATAGAGGCCGAGATCGCGCAGAGCTTTGCGGCCTATGCTGATGCCGAGCCAACGCCAAACAATACATTACCGACCAAGCAGAGGAGAAGATGCAGAAATGAAAAAGAGGATTGAAACACGAAGCGGCGTATATCGTCGTATGATAGTGAGCCCCCGGTGGCGAGCGTTGCGGGCACAGGTGCTGCAAAAGCATCCGCTATGTCAGGAGTGCGAGCGAGCCGGGCGAGTGCGAGCAGCGTCCGAGGTGCACCATATTACGCCTGTGGACAGCGTGCCGACGGTGGTAGCCAAGGAGGCACTGATGTTCGCTCCGAGTAACCTTGTGGCGTTGTGTCACCGCTGCCATGTAGCCGCGCACAGGCAACTGGGCAAGTATTACTACGAGCAGCGGAAGGAACGCGAGCGCGAGCAGCTCAAGGCGTTCTACGCCGAGATGTTCGGCGAGGATGCAGAACCGTAGGGGGGGGGTGTTTTTTTATTGAGGGTGGCCTTGATTAACCTCACCCCCCTCTTTTTTTTATGCGCGAGGTGATTTTGAAAATAGGGGAACAGAACGATATGAGAACAACGAAGAATATACAAGATGCGATCACGAAGTGTCTGCGGCGAGCCGGTCGCTATGCCCCGGGTATGCAGTATCAAATAGCCGCGCTGGCTTCGGCAATGCACACGCTGACGCTGGCCAATGCCGAGTGCGACAAGTTGGCGGGTGCGACTATTACCAACGCGACCAAGGAAGGTAAGCGCACGGTGATACACCCGGCAATTAAAGCGCGTCAGATAGCCGAGGCGAGCATTACGCAGCAAGCGAAAAACCTCGGACTGACGATGGACGCGCTGATGAACGAGGTCGAGAGCGATCCGCTGATCGATTTGACCCGCGAACTTAAAGAAGAAAAAAACGGCGCGGTGATACGGCCAAAGTGATATGACCGAGACCGACCGAGACCGACAGCGGCAGGCCAAGACTGCGGCGGTAGAGCGACTGGCGCGAGAGGACGTCAGCCGTTACCGTCTTGCGGCTGTGGATGGGCGGTTGGAGCAATACGTGTCGGATGTGCAGGCGGACCCCGAGGGGCATTGTCTGTGGGATGTGTTGGCGGTGCTGCGCTTCCTCGGGCACTGTCGGCGGTATGGGATAGATGTGGGGGAGGTGCGGCGCTTCGCGCTGTTCTATGAGAGCCTGTATTTCCCGGGCAAGGCAGGGCCGACACGCTACCGCCTAACTCCGGTGCAGTACTTCCAGTTCGCCGCGATATACGGTTTCCGCGAAGGTGGGCGCAGGGTCACGCGCGAGGCGTGCCTGTTCGTCCCGCGCAAATACAGCAAGACCACGAGCACGGCTGCCATAGCCGCCTACGACCTACTGTATGGAGACGCCAACGCCGAAGCATACACCGGTGCCAACAGTGCCGACCAAGCAAAGAAATGCTTCGATGTGCTTCGAGGAATAGTGCGGCGCTTAGATCCGCACGGACGTCGATATGTAGTCAACGAGCAAGCCATCAAGAGCCTGCGGAGAGACCGCACGGCCATAGCGCAGTGCTTGACGGCCAATGCGCGTACCAAGGATGGTCTGAGTGCGTCTACCGTGATTATGGACGAATTTAGCCAAGCGCGCGACAATACGCTGCTGTCGGTGCTGACAACGTCCATGGGCGTACGGCGTGAGCCGCTAACTGTGATTATAACGACCGCATCTGATGTCATAGGCGGCCCTTTCGCGTCGATGCTGAAGGGCTACAAGGCTATGCTGTTAGGAGATGCCGAGGACGACCCCGGCGTCTTTGCGCATTTGTTTGAGCCTGATGCCGATGATGCCGAGGACGATGTGCGCACGTGGCGAAAGGTGCAGCCGCACATGGGCATTACCGTCTCCGAGGACTTCTACCGCAACGAGTACGCCGCTGCCAAGCGAAACGGCGCCGAGGCGATGTTAGCATTTCGGACAAAGCTGCTCAACACCTTCGCCGTTAGCGACAGGCGCGCGTGGATAGGCGACGAGGCCATCGCCGAGGCGATGCAGTCCGTAGACCTGACGCCTCCGACCGGCAAGAAGCTCGATGCGATGGTGGCCATAGACCTAAGCGTGCGCAACGACTTCAGCGCCGTGACCGCCGGCATCTACGACCCTACGGCCAAGGGCTACCGCTTCCATACCGCGTATTTCTTCCCCGAGGGAGCACTGGCCGGGCATCCCAACGAGCGCCAGTATCGTGCATGGGCCACGAAGGGGTATCTGCGCCTGATGCGCGGCCCCGTCATCGACTACCGCGGTATCGTCGATTATATAAATTACCTCGCAACGTGCGTGCGTATACGCGCTATAGGTTATGACGCCTACGATAGCCTGGAGGTAGTCAATATGCTTCGCAATAGCGGAGGTGAGGGGATAGTCCGACCCGTCAAGCAGAACAACGCCAATTTCACGGCGCCTGTGTCCGCCATGGAGCACGCGATATATACCGGGCATGTGACTGTGGACGACAATCCGATAACTCGGTGGTGCTTCGCCAATGCCGTACTCGACACCGATATGATGGGCAATACAAAGCCTGTCAAGCGTAGCGAGTACCAGAAGATCGATGGAGTGATAACGATGTTGATGTCGCTGCGTCTGTTTCTGGACGCGCGGCGGTAGAATAAAGCGCCCCGGGCATCGTGTGGTGATGTTCGGGGCGCGCCGTGCACACTGGAAATGGTGTCAAATTAAACGAACTGTGCGCGGCTTAATTCTTGCCCGAGGGCGTTTATAGCGGTTTGGATTTTTTCGGTGGTTTTTTTCGATGGTTTGCGGTACCCGGAGATGTACTGTGAGAGCTGCGCAGAAGATATTCCGGTGAGTTTAGAGAGGCCGGTATAGTTGAGTATCCCGGCGTAGTATGTCAGAAAAGAGGGCACATCGTAGGCGAAGGAGAACTCAGCCTCGACAAAGGGGAGACCCCTTTCGGCATAGGATTTTTGTGTGGCGAGATATGTTTCATTCCATTCGTCAATAGCTTCCTGCGCGGTTGCGCCCTCGCCGATGAGACCGTAATTCAAGCGGTCATCTTCTGTATAGATGCTGTAAGAGCCATCGGCTTCGCGGTTTAAGTATGCTTTTACTGTAATCATATTTTGTCGTTTTTTTGGTTGTATGAGTTAGATCGTGGGCGGTGGGCGCCGCCCACGACCTTTTTTTTAGAATTTTACGCCGGACATTTTGGCAATGTTTCGCAAAGTGCCCTTCTTAACTTCCTCGGTGGCGTGGTGAGATGTCGGGAAGCGCATTTTAGTGATGGGGCTGTACCACTCAGGATGATCATTGATGGTTTCGCCTGTCGGGTAGCACCCGACCTTTCATAGCTTTCGATGTAATTCGCTGTACTTCATTTCCTTTCGTTGTTTAATTTGACATTGCAAAGTTAATGCTAAAAAATTATTTAGCAAATTGTTTATGGTTAAACTTTGTTAAACTTTTCCTAAAAGCGGCGAAATAGGGCAAAAAGTGACGGCACTTTTCGCTTAACGGTCGGCTATGTAGAGGGGCATGTGTAGCGCCCCGGATATATGACCGAAAGAAGCAAGAACAATATACGAGAGACGGGCGGCGTGTTTGGCGGGCTGCGTCATGTCGTGGGCAAGTATTTCCAAAGTGGAAATAGTCGGCGCACACGGCGTATGCGGCGCGAGGTGACTATTGACCGCAGCCTGCTGATGACGGAGACTGCGCACGATGTGCCGGTCAACAGCGTTGCGGACGCTATGGGCATCGCGGTAGTCAACCGCTGTGTCCAGTTGATAAGCGGTGCGGTGTCGTCGCTGCCGTTGCGTCTGCTGGCGTGTGGGGCGGACGGCGTATTCGCCGCAGTGCCCGAAGGCGATGCCAACAACCTCCAGTATCTGCTGTCCGTGCAGCCCAACGACCGCGACAGCGCCGTAGAGCTTTGGGCGCGCGCTGTGCAGCAAATGCTACTGTTAGGCAATGCCTACATCATACCGCGCTACTTCGAGAGTGCGCCGTACGCGCTGATGGAGCTACGTCTGGTCGGCGCCGATGCCTCCGTGGTATACGACCGCTACAGCGAGACGTACACCGTGACAGACCTTGCACAAGGGCTGTCGGGGAGATATGCCGAGGGCGACATCGTGCGTCTGAGCTGTCCGAGCTATGACGGGACGCCTGTGGGTGTGGGGCTAATAGTCGCCGCCAATACCGCGTTGCGGACAGTTGCCACTGCCGACCGCGAGATGCTGCGGCGTTTCGCCAACGGCTGTATGCCCACCGGGTTTATTACCAATCCCCGCACGGTCGAAGGTTACGGCGAAGTGCAGGATGAAGAGCTCGACCGTCTGGCCGGAGCGTTGCGCTACAATATGCGCCACGGTGACTACCTAAACGTGCTGTACGGCAATGCCGAGTTCCACGGAGTGCAGATGACCGCGCAGGATGCCCAATTCGTGCAAAATCGTCAATGGGCGTTGCGCGACATCTGTCGCTTTTTCGGAGTACACCCGTCCTACGTGATGGACGAGACTTCGAGCAACTACAAGAGCGCCGAGATGGCCAATGTGGCGTTTTTAAGCAACACGCTGAACCCGCTACTGCGGAAGATAGAGAACGAGCTCCAGCGCAAACTGCTGAGCCGCGGCGAGTGCGCACGGCGCCGCATAGCCTTCGACCGCAGTCAGCTGTACGCGTGCGACCTCGATAGCAAGGCGCGGTATATGTCCGCGCTGTTAGGCGCGGGCGTCGCCACCGTCAACGAATTGCGGCGAGCCGACGGGCGTCATCCGGTAGACGGCGGCGACACGCCGATGGTAAGTGCCAATCTGAGGCCGGTGAACGGCAATAATGCGAACAATAAAAATAATGCGAACAATGGGAAAGAATAGAACCAAGAGAGAGTATATGACGCGCGAGCTGCGGGCATCCGAGGATGCCGACAGCCGCCGTATCGAGGGGTATGCGATAGTGTTCGACACTCCCTCGGCGCTGATGGGTGTGGAGTGCCGCAAGCCCGTATACGAGATGATAGCGCCTGAGGCTGTGACCAAGGAAATGTTGGACGGCTGCGACATCCGCATGAACCTGTACCACGACCGCCACCGCCTGTTGGCGCGGAGCAAGAAGGGTGTCGGCACGCTGGAGTACAGCGTAGACGAGAAGGGCGTGCATTTCGTCTTTGAGCCCCCGCACACGCCTGATGGCGATACTGCGTTTGAACTTGTGCGCAGCGGCGCTTTGGACGGCTGCAGCTTCGCTTTTTATTTGGACTACATGGATGACACGGCTGTATCGCGCGAGGACGCCGGCGACCGCGTGATATACACCATCCGCAAGATACAAGACATAGACGATTTCACCTTGACCGACCGCCCTGCCTATCCCGACACAGAGTGCGCTGCGCGTGAGGCTGCTGCGCGTGAGGCTGCCGCGCGTGAGGCCTCACAAGCGAGCGCCGAGTGTGTGGCCGAGCTGCGCCGTCTGGTCGACAGAGGAGTATGACAAAAAATATAATTATCTAATAAATAAGATATTACGATTATGACACCAAAAGAAAAGAGAGAAGCGCAAAAACGCTACAACGAGATTGCCGAGGAGTTTCGTGCTATGGCCGACACCCTCGAGAAAGAGAAAAGAGGCTACACTGCCGATGAGCAGAAGCATGTCGATGAACTGCGTGCCGAGCAAGACCGCATATCGGCGCGTCTGCGCAGCGAAAAGCTTACCGAGATCCTGACACCCGCGCAGAGTGCTGCACAGCGCCTTGCCGAGGCCGAGCGCGCCATTCGCGAGAACGTGAAGCGCGGTGTCTCCACTACCATCCGCCTTGTGCGCGAAGACCCCCCCGTGGTCCCGGCCGAGCCTACCGTCACCGACATCAACGTGGCGAATGCCGGCAATATCGTCCGCATCAACCTGCAGGACGTGCTTATGCCGTTGCAGGAAGGTCTGATCCTTGACAAGGTAGGCCTGCCGCTGATGTCCGGCCTTGTCGGTGAGTATGTTTGGCCTGTTGCGTCGATGGTGGAGGCCACCATAGGCGGCGACAATATGGAGCTGACCGAGCAGAAAATATCCCTGTCGGCGCTCAAGGCTGTACCCGACACTATCGGGGTGACCTGCGGTGTCACCCGTCGCACCATCAATCAAAGCGGCGGTATCATCGAGACCATAGTCAAGAACCTGCTACCTATGGCCGTGGCCAAGGCGTTGAACAAAGCCATGTTCGGCACCACAGCAGCCACCGGCGCCACCAACCTTGTAGGTCCGTTCATCGGCAAGACCCCGACAATGATAGCCAAGACCTATGCCGACATCAACAAGCTCAAGGCCGTTGTGCTCAAGAGCGGTGTCGAGGGCGAGCATATGGCGTGGGTAATGACCAAGTCCACCAAGGCCATCCTCGAGGCCACGAGCAAAGACACCGGCAGTGGCATCATGATCTGCGAAAACGATATGATAGCCGGTATCCCCGTATTCACCACCGAGTTCATTGGCGACGACTATATCGGTATCGGTGACTTCACATACCAACCTGTCGGACAATTCGGCGACTTCAGCTTCATTGTAGACCCCTACACGGAGGCTCGCAAGGACGTCGTGCAATTCACCCTGCACGTCGACTTCGGCACCAAGACGCTGCGCTCCGATGCCTTTGTTCTCGGCAAATTCAAAGCCTGATAAATGTTCCTCGATCTCGACATAGTAAAGCGATACAATATCATCGACGACCTCGGCGCGGAAGCTACCGCGGCCGAGGCGCCGCTGGTGACGTTGGCCATGGGGTCGGCCTGTGCCGAGGTGTGCAACATCCTGCAGCGCACCGAGGCCGACATCATCGAGGAGTACGGCGAAGTGCCGTTCGACATCGTAATGGCCGCGCTGATGCTGACTGCGTTGTATTATAACAACCGCGATGGCGAGGCGTCACAGACACCCGTGCGCGTGCGTCAGATGCTGGCACCGTACCGCCGCTATCCAAAAGACCTGCCGAGATGAAGATAGGACGCATGCATACACGGCTGCGTTGGGAGCGCCCAGAGACTTCTATTTCGGGGACCGGGGCGTTGCTGGCCAAATACACCACCCTCGCATTTATTCGCGCCGAGCGGGCGTCTATGCGCGCCACAGAACGCAATGAAGCAGGGGAGATGTATGCCGACATCCACGCCGAGTACTACGTGCGCTATCTGCATGACATTCGCCGAGGAGACCGCCTGACCGAGGTATCGGACGAGGACACCGATAGTGGTGCGCTGATGGAGGTGACCGCCGTCATCGCCAACCGGCGCAAAGGGCTGAAAACCGTAATATGTGACCGCGTAAATTTATGAGCGACAAGGAGACCATCCAAGAGCTACAGCGCGACTTGCGCAGTCTGGCGGCACAGCTGACCGACCAACAGAAGGCGCGTGCCCTCAAGGGCGCACTGCGAGCCGGAGGGCGCATCCTGCGCAACGAGGCGCGGCGCAACGTCCGTACATCGGGCGTGCACAACGCCTCGGCACTGGCCAAGAACATTCTGATGGCAGCGCCCTACGGGAAGACCAAACTCGGTATGCGCGTCTACCTGTCCAACCGTGCGCGTAAGGCCATGCACCTCAACCGCCGAGGGCAGCTCAAGCCTGCGCTGTTCTGGCTGGAAGACGGGACGACCTCACGCGGCAGTCGTCAGCCTATCAATGCGCTGGGGAGAGCCGAGCAAGCCAAGGCGTCCGAGGTCGAGAGCCGACTGGGCGAATTGTTTGATAAACAGATCGAAAAGCAATTGAAGAAAAATGGCTGGATATAAGACTGATAGAAGCGTACCATTCCCACGCACGGGGCTGTCCGTAGGCATCGCGATATACAACTTTCTGTTAGACCGCGGGCTGCCGGCTTATCCGGTAGTGGCGATGCCGAGTGCCAACGGCGCACAGCTGCAACTACCCTATGTGGTGTATTCGTTGGCGGGCGTGACTACACGCGCCGACAAGACCCTGCCCGGACCGCGCAGCGTCACGGTAGTATTGACATGCTACGGCTCAGGATATGACGAGGCGCTTGAAGTGGCTGAGGTAGCCAACAATATGCTGTCACAGAGATTTGAGGACGCCGAATTTGAGGGGATGACTATCCGCGGCATTCAGTTAGAGAACGCATCGGACGGATACGACGGCGATGCGTACTATTTTGCATTAACGTATAGGATATTAACAAATTAACACATAAATAATTATGTCAACAAAAACAGGATATGTCAACGGTAGCGACATGCTGCTGATGATAGGCGAGAAGGCCATAGGCCACTGCACGACACACAATGTCAGCATTTCCGCCGAGACCAAAGACCGCGCGGTTAAGCCCCCCAAGGCTGACGCGCTGACCAAAGCGCTCTATAAAGAGAAAGGTATCACCGGGCTGTCCGTGTCGATTTCGTGCGAAGGACTGCACTACTACGGCGAGGAAGAGAACGGATTTGCGGCGTTGATGGCGCTGGCAGCCGCCGCAACGCCCGTGACGGTGAAATGCTTTGAGCGCGCCAACGATGCCAAGCCGTACCTGACAGGCAACTTTGTCATCACCAAGTGCGACCACACCATGCCCGCCAATGACGATGTGACCTACAGCCTCGACCTCGAGAATACCGGCGCGGTAACCTTTGACGGCACAGGTATCACTACCACAAACGCGGGGGCGTGATTTTATTAAGTATATCCGATATAGTTAATAAAATGGAAACGACGATAAAGATAGACGGGATCGAGTACCCCGTGCGTCAGACGATGGCGGCACTCGTGGACTTCCGCGAGGCCACGGGCAAGGAGGCCTATGAGATTACGGGGCTGTCCGATGCGTGCCGTATGCTGTACTACCAAGTACGCGCCACGGCCGAAGCTGACGGACGTGCCTTTGATATGGACTTCCGCACCTTTGCCTTGCGCGTGACGCCCGAGGATATACAGCGCTGGGGCGAGGCTGTCAATGCCGAGAATGCCAAAGGGTCAAAAAAAAAGACGACGGTGAAAAAATAGACATCTTGCGTTTGCAGGCCTACGCTTTGACCGCCCTCGGGATGCCGCTCGACACGTTCAGGCGGCTAAGCCCGGGGGCGTTCGAGCTTTGTATGGAGGAGGATGCGAAGCGGCAACACGCGCTGGATTTGGCGCGCTGGAATAGATTGCGGACGGCGTGCGCGATACTGATACAGCCGCACACGACCAAGCGCGTAACGCCGAAGATGCTTATCCCGTTGGACGAGTTGGACAAACCGTGTCCAAGTATCTGTCCAAGTCAAAAGCGCGAATGGACGCCATCGACACGCGAGAGAATGGAAGAATTGTTGAACAGATAGAATAAGAGCAGTTATGAGGTACGGGATTTCGTATATGGGGAGTAAGAATAAGCTGGCAGAGCGTATAGTGGCGTTGTTGCCGAGGGCTACGCATTTGTATGATGTGTTTTGCGGCGGCTGCGCGATAGCGCATTGTGCGGCGTTGAGCGGCAAGTATGAGCATATACATATCAACGATATAAGCGATATGCCGCAATTGTTTGTGGACGCCGTTGCAGGCAAATACCGCGATGAGCGGCGGTGGATAAGCCGCGAGGATTTCTTTGCGCTCAAAGACAGCGACCCGTATGTTCGCGCGTGCTGGTCTTTCGGGAATAACGGGCAGGAATATCTTTACTCGCGCGAGGTAGAGCCGTACAAGCGTGCGGTGCATATGATGCTGACGGCTGACAGCGTGCGCGAGCGGCGTCAGGCTTATAGGGAGGTAGTGCGGCAGCTTGTGCCGCTTATCAAGAGCAAGACAGCGAAAGTGCGCGGCGATAATCAAAGGCTGGAAAGGCTGGAAAGGCTGGAAAGTCTGGAAAGGCTGGAAAGTCTGGAAAGTCTGCAAAGGCTGCAAAGTCTGGAAAGGCTGGAAAGTCTGGAAAGGCTGGAAAGTCTGGAAAGGCTGCAAAGTCTGCAAGGGCTGACGTATTCCGTGGGCGATTACCGCGATGTGGAGATACCCGATGGCAGCGTAATATATGCCGATATTCCGTATCAGACTTCGACCCAAAAGGGCGATTACGGCATGCGCTTTGACCACGCCGCTTTTTATGACTGGTGCGAGGAACAGACGCAGCCGTTGTTTATAAGCGAGTACTCGATGCCCGAGGATAGGTTTGTATGTGTGGCGCAGTGGAATGTGTTGTGTACTAAGAGCCGAACGAGCAACAACACAAAGCGCACCGAAAAACTGTTCGTTCCGAGGGGTCAGTGTGAGAAGAATACTGAAAGTCTCTAAGAGTTGAATGTATGAAGGCCTTTAAGGAACGCAGTTCCTACTATGGTCACCGTAAAATTTCACCCCGCCTATTCCGATGCAGAGGAAGATGAATAAGCCGACCATGAACGGGTGTTCCAGTGCAAAACCAAACAGACCGACGATGCACTTCCAAAGGGCGGAGAAAAAGCCGCCAACGGACATTGTTTCAGCTAAGAGTAACATGGTGCACATTTATTAGTTCGCGACAAATATTTACCACGGAAGTTTTCTATCGCCCTTTGCTATAGTTATAACATAGAGTATTAGCACGATGGCAAAAAAGGTAATAGGCATGTGCCACAAGAGCCACCATAATTTGCAAATTAAATCCCAAATGGGATATATGAAAATATCTGCAAAAGTGGCGTGCAATAAAACGGTATGAACAAGTGGCAGCATGGTGTTTACGGATAATTGTTTGTTGACGCAAATATAAGCAAACAGACGCATAGCAGAGCATTAACGATTAAAAATAAGACATATTGACCAATAATAGGTAAAAATGGCAAAGAATATAACTATAAATTTCAAGACCGTATACGACGATAAGGGCATCAAGTCGGCTACGATGTCGCTGTCCGAGTTGAAGAAAGTGTCCAAAAGCGTACAGAGTTCAGTTGACAAAGCAAGTGTCAATATGACGGCGTCATGGTCAGTTATGGCCGAAGGTTTCGGGCGAATGAACGACATGATACAGTCGCTGGCTGCATCGTATGCCAATGCAGAGTTGAACGCAACGCGTCTGGAGGTCATTATGCGTCAGCGCATGAAGTCCACGGACGAGGAAATTGCATCTATAAAGAAGCTGACGAGTGCACAGGCCGAACTCGGCATTATATCGGCGGGCGTACAGCGCGCCGGGGCGCAACAGTTGGCCACGTACTTGTATCAAAAATCGTCGTTAGAGGTGCTTATCCCGGCGATGAATAACCTTGTAGCTCAACAGCGCGGGTATAATGCAGAGGCCGGGGACGCCGTGGCCGTGGCAAATATGATGGGCAAGGCGATGACGGGTCTGACCTCGGCGTTGCGGCGCGCAGGCATCACCTTTACCGAAGCGCAGGAAGCAGCCGTCAAGAACGGCAACGAGCAGGAGCGTGCGGCGATGCTGGCACAGATTATCACCGACAATGTCGGCGAGATGAACAAGGTGCTGGCACAGACGGACGCCGGAAAGCAGAAGCAGCTGGCAAACGAGATGGGAGCGCTCAAAGCGAAGATAGGGTCTTTAGTGTCGGGCATAGCGCCGTATATGAGTGTCGCCGCAGCCGTGTTCAATATCGCGGCAGGTTGGAAGGCGCTTAGTGCCGCAGTGGCGACAGCGGCAAAGGCTTATTGGGGAGTGATAGGCAAGATATACACTGCGACCACGGCGATGCTGGCCAATTCGCGCGTGGCCAAAGTATGCGCTGCGGCCATGACCAAGGCCGGCATAAGCGCCCGTGCTTTTAGCGTGGCCATACGCGGTATTATGGCGGCATCGGGTGTGGGGCTTGTGCTATGGGGCATTTCGGCGGCATTCTCGGCGCTGACGGGCAAGGCTGACGAAGCGGCCGAGAAGCAGCGCGAAGCGGCCGAGGAAGCGGCGCGAGTGCGCAAAGAGTACGAGCAATGGAAGCGGTCGCTGACGGATGTCGGACAGGCCACGGGCGAGTATGCGGCCAAGGAGCTGTCCGCCGTCGAGCAGCTGTACAAAAAGGCCACCGACCTTGCAGGGACGTACAAAGAGCGCCACCAAGCCGCGCGGCAGCTTATCAACGATTATCCGACATACCTCGGGCAATTGTCTGAGGAGGCCATCATGACGGGCAAGGCCGCTGCACAGTACAAAAAGCTTTGTGATAATATTAAACAAGCGGCGTACGCCCGTGCCTTGCAGAAGAAAATCGAAGACCTATACGCCGAGCGTATCGAAATTGAGAACAAAATAAACAAGCGCACATGGTCACAGTCGCCTGAGACCAAGGCGCAGATGTCCGAAATATACCGGGGCGCGAGGGAAGAGGCGAACAGTAAAGAAGCGGAATTACGCAAAAGAGGTCCGAAATTTATACAGTCGAAAAGAGGTTTTGAAAAAGAGATTGAAGAAGCACGGCTGAGCGCATATAATGACTATATTACGAGGCATGCTGTTTCGCTCTATGGCGGAACACAGTTTAAATCATACAGCACAACGCAAATAGCGCAGGGCGAACTTGCGGAGCTGGAGGAGAAGCTGAGTATTGTTGACAACGCCATCGAAGATTTAAGCAACAGAAAGTCCAATATCCACGTAGACCCGGTTATCGAGTCGGGCGGAGGTGGCTATAAGCCCGGCAAGACAACGCCCGTAAAGGAGGATAAGCCGTACACTCCGCCGGCCAATCTGACGGAGATACAAAGTTATGAGGAGCTGAGCAAGGCCGTACAATACTACAACAAGGTCAAGGATGCGGCCACCACAGACGCCGACCGCCGCAAAGCACAGCAGACCATAGACACGCTCGAGGAGATGCGCAAGGGCTGGGACGCAGCGGCATCCACGGCCAAGGGCTACAAGCCGCCCAAGGCGCTTGCGGACATCCGCAGCATAAGCGCCGCCAACGAAGCGCTGGCGTATTACCGCAAGGCCTTTGACGAGGCTACGACGCCGTTGCAGCGCAAAGTTTTAGGCGGCATCATCGACAATATCGAGGCGTTGAAAAAGTCGTGGACCGGTACGACCGAGGCCGTGGCGGTGAGTACGCCGCGCTGGCGCAGTACGCTCAATGAGATACGCGCCGACCTCGATAGGATATACAGACTGCCGTCAAAGTTGATTAAGGTAGAGGTACAGGGTATGGGGGTTGATGGTATCACGCGCCAAATCAAGCAGTTAGAAGCAATGAAGTATATGCCCGGACTGAACGAAGACGACCGCAAGGGCATAGATGACGCCATCGCCAAGCTCAAACAGCTGCGCGCCGGCACGGTGACGGCCATGGGGACATTTACGGATATGTGGGACGCCACCAAGAGCCTGCAAGGCGGCATACAGTCGATGACCAAGGTCACGGACGAGAACGCCACGGCCTGGGATAAGGTCAGCGCCGTAGTGGACGGTGCTATGCAGATGTACCGGGCCATCACGCAGATTATCCACATCGTAGATGCGGCGAGTGTAGCGTCAAGTGCCACCAAGCAGTCCACTTCGGCGGCGAACGTTGCGGCGTCCAACGCCGAGGCCACAGCCGACACCAACGCGGCCGCTGCGGCTATGTTCAAGGCGCACGCGTGGCTGCCGTGGGTAGGTGTGGCATTAGGTGCTGCGGCCGTGGCCACGATGCTGGCCACGATGTTCAGCCTGCCCAAGTACGCCCAAGGTGGTATCGCCTACGGCCCCACGGTTGGCATGTTCGGCGAGTACGCCAACGCGTCAACCAACCCCGAAGTGGTAGCGCCGCTCGACCGCCTGCGCACACTCATACAACCGCAGGGCAACCTCGGAGGCGAAGTCGAGTTCCGCATCGAGGGGCGCACGTTGCGCGGCATCCTCAACAAAGTAGATAACCACAATAGCCGAATATAGAATGGCACAGAATACATACACGGGCGAGTTCCTCGGCATACACGGGACGCGCTGGAAGATTGAGATTACGGGTGACGGCGTACCTACGGGCGGCGGCACACTGACATTTGCGGCCGACCCTGCCGCCGAGCTCGAATGGAAGGAGACCGAGCCGCTCGAGCCGGTATGCGGTGCGGCGCTTACGCTCCACCTCATAAGCGAGAGCGACAGGCAATTCATGTCGCTGTATACCACCAAGGTAGGCGCGGTGCGTTGCAACGTCTACCGCAACGGTGACCGCTACTGGACAGGTATACTCGACACCGAGCAGTACGAGGAGCCGTACAGCACGCTGAGTGGGTATGAAGTATCGCTGACTTTCAGTGACTTTGCAGCGCTCGACCGCGTAAAGTGGAATGCACCGACCGGCTACTTATCACTGAAAAAAATCATAGAGACGTGCATCGATCGTCTGCACCTGCGTTTTGACCAATCAAAGCAATGCGTTACGCATATCTCGACGATGTACGGAGGCGAGTCTATAGACCTGACCGCGCTGCGCGTGGATTGCGCCAATTTCTATGATGAGGACGGGGAGCCGCAGACGTGCCTCGAAGTTCTCAAGGCGGTCTTACAGCCGTTTGCGATGCGCATAATACAGCGTGGCGGGGACTTCCACATATACGACTACAGTCAGATGCTGAACGAGTATGCTGTCGACATCCTCGAAGGCAATGCCGATGTATACTGGGATGCCGACGACCAGACACTGGGCATGGGCAAGGTCTACAACAAGGTCACGGTAACGCTGTCGCAGTATGTCGAGACCAATCTGTTAGAGGGGACCATCGACACCGATATACTACCCGGCGATAGCGGAGGTATCCTGTACATGACGGGCAATGATAAGCGCGGCGCCGACAACACGGAGAAGAGTTTTTTGGACGGCTTCAAGTTGTACATCGGCACTGACGGAACGCAGACCGGACAGCCGAACACCTTAGGCATCACAGATGGCGCCGTGGCCCTGCTGCCTATAAAGCTCATAGAGCCTTCATGCCGATGGATGCGCATCAAGAGTATCTATAGCGGTAGCGACTGCAAGGGGATACTGGCCGGAGCGCGATCCAACACGGACGCATCGAGCAGCAATTACATGTCCGATCTATGGAATGGCATGTCATTCCAACAATGGGATGCCACGGCCAAGCAGCCGCATACGCTGTTCACCGTCACAGGGGCGCGTATAAATGCACAGACACAGCCGCATAGCGCACTCAAGCTAACGCTGGATGTTATGTTCGATGTGCGGTACAATCCCTTCGAGGGCGCGGCGCTCGAAAACGAAGAAGGCAACTGGGGACGTTTCGAGCGCTGGCTCAACTTCGCATATATTCCTGTGAAGCTCGAGCTGCTGAACGACAGTGGCGCGGTAGTCGCGCATTACATGGAGACTGTCGGTGCCAAGGACTACAAGCCATCCGGGTCCGGCTGGCAGCCCGGGGCTGCGGCATGGGGCGATTTCCGCCTGAGCTACTACGACTGGACCGACCGCAAGAGCAAGACCGGCATGGGTGGATGGGCTACCAATAAGACCACCATCGGGTGCTACAAGAAAGACCTGCCCGCCAACTACCAGAAGCGCGGAGACGGTGTACTTGTAAAGTGGCCGGACGCATATTCGGGCACACTGCGCCTGACTGTCGGGGGTGGCGTCTTCGCCAATACAGACACTGTGCCGGAGACTGGCAGACAGAACGGAGACAACCGCGCGTGTATAGCTCGCTGGCTGGCTTATAAAGACCCGAGGATAGTCGCCGTGCAACTCAACGGGAAAGAGCTCGGCGATGATGTCACCGGCGACATCGTCACCGCCGCATGGCTTGATAAAAATGCCGCTGACGACACCTCGATAGACCTGACCATAGGAAGCGCCGTCAAGAGCGTACTGGCGCGCGGAGGCCTGCGCGGCGCGGCGTCAGGCATTTTCACGCGCAACGGCCACAGCGGTACACTCCAAGAATTGCTGTGCGGCACCGTATTTTCGCAGCACGCAACGCCATCGCTGGTGCTGACTGGACAGTCAAGGCTGCTGCCGTTTTTCGGTGTGCTGACAGACGCCAACAGCCCCGGACGCGTTTTCATGCCGATGTCGGAGGTGCAGGATCTGCGAGCCGACACTTCGGACGTCAGACTTGTGGAGGTGCAACCCGAAGCCTATACTTTTATCGAATACACAGACCCCGAATAATATATACATATGGCAAAAAAGACGTACACAGTTAAGACTTTTACGCAGACCGCACAACCGCGTGCAGCACGTCTGCGCGGTGTCACGGCGGCAGTAGGCCGTTCATCAGCCGTCGTCAGCGGCTCGGGCACCGACCACAGCCACCCCAATCAGCGATTTCTCGACACTTTAGGGGATGATATTGCGGCCACAGAGGACGGCGCCGCCGCCACACGGCGTATCAACCTCAGCGCCGACGGCAGTGCTTACATCGAGTACAACCCCGACACCGGCTGCTTGATGTGCAATGTCCCGATGGCATCGCGCGGAGATGTCGCCGCGTTCAACGGGGGAGAAGTCCCCGGCGGAGGCACGAGCGGCGGTGGCAGCGACTACAACCGTCTGGACGCATGGGCGGACTACGACAGCACCAAAGCCGGGTACGTACTCTCGGCGTTGCTGGGCATCGACCTGAACACGCGCACGGAAGCCAACGCCGATGCCATTGCATCACTGGCCGGCTCTATCGCCGCGTTGGCATCCACCGCCTGGGTAAGGGCGGAACTGTCCAACTACCTCAAGAAGATGCCGGAGTTGGCAGAGACCGACAGCGTGACGTATGGGCTGACGCTCGGCGCGCTCGATGGCTCATTCCCGATACAAGCCATCGACCTGACCACGCACCCGGTGCCGCTGGCCACCAACGCAGACCATGCCACGGCCGCCGACAGCGCCACAAACGCCGAGCATGCCACCAATGCCGACCATGCCACGGCCGCCGACAGCGCCACTCGTGCCACTACCGCCGCCGAGGCAGACCACGCCACCAATGCCGACCACGCCACCAACGCCGACCATGCCACGGCCGCCGACAGCGCGACATCCGCCGACAAGGCCACGGCGTTGGCTTCCGAGCGCAAAATCTATGGCCAAGACTTCGACGGCAGCGGTAATGTCGATGGCAGCCTCACCCTCACAGGCGCGAACAACGGAGCAGGCTTGTGGGGGACGTCCGTCGACCTACAAGTGGTCAGCACGACTTCGGCCGGAACGCGATACAAGGCCGGGACTAAGGCATGGGGACAGTCCACCTTCAAGGAC
>Ga0129310_1000995_pt1 | contig 27881 bp, 24 predicted proteins | sample Go1ome_2_FD_94433 | JGI IMG/M metagenome (GOLD analysis project Ga0129310, IMG submission 94433) | Western lowland gorrila individual fecal microbial communities from Wisconsin, USA - Go1022A metagenome | ecosystem: Host-associated > Mammals > Digestive system > Large intestine > Fecal | place... | reverse complement strand
CATCAAAGGTATAGGAGTGATCACGGTAGCCGGATTTCTGGCAGAAGTGGGTGATGTGAGGCGTTTCGAATCACCCAGACAGATACAAAAGCTGGCAGGACTCTCATTACGGGAGAACAGCTCGGGAAAGCACAAAGGACAGACGACCATAAGTAAAAGAGGTCGGAGTAAGCTGCGGGCAGTACTGTTCAATGCAGCGATTCCACTGATAGCGAAGAACCCGGAGTTTAAGTCATTGCACGAGTATTACACGACAAGAGCGAACAATCCGCTCAAGAAGAAACAATCCGTGATTGCGATCAGCTGTAAGCTGATACGAGTCTTTTATGCCATCCTGGCAAATGGAGTGACCTACGATCCGCAGAAGATGCTTTCTGACATACGCAGGCAGCCACAGGCAGCATAAGAAGAACATCTGTAAAATTCAGGAGACGTCCGCCGCAAGGTGCTGAAAGGAACAGAAGAATTTCATAAACATAGAGAGCCAAGTCAGATTCATTTCCATCAGAGCAGAGACTCAGCGCAGGAGCATCATGACGCCCCTTTATGGATAAGCAGAACGAAGGAATTAAGGACCCTGAAGTAAAGGAGATCCCGTATGGCATGGGAGGTTAGGCTGCCGTAAGGAGTTGGGGGAAGAAAGGCCGATCATAGCAGAATAAGACGACGTCTTGTTTTGTGTACCCTAAACATCCGTATATCCATGATTCATGGCCGAGGGGAACGACATAGACTTAGAAGCAATCTCTATGAAAAAATGAAAATGTGAGAAAAAGCGAGTTAACAAGAGAAAAACAAAGATTATTATGGGAGGAAGTTTTCGAGGAATCGAAACAGGAGGATAATTATAGTTCCACTCACAGAGCAAGAAAATAGGAGCTCCTATATTTTAGTGGGATACGGAGAAAAAGGTAACACAATGTATATTGTGTTACATTTTTTTGCTCACTAAGTATATCGGACATGAAATATATTTCTTAACCCCTTTCGCAAAATTTTTCTTTTTAAAAATTTACATGAGTTACTCCTTAATGTGTAGTAGGAATGCCTTAAAAATTAAGAAAGTGCCAGAAAACATGAGTGTTTTGGAAATATGTCAGATTGTCAATAAAACAAAAAATGTAACACAATATACAGTTTGTTACATTTTAAATGGCTATAAGGAAATACGATAGTTCAAGGAGGAATTGCCATGTTAAGACTTTCTGTAAGAGACGAAGAATTTTTGATGATTGGTGATGATGTGAAGATTGTCTTTCTCGGAAGCAGTGGAGGACAGACAAGAATCATGATTGATGCACCCAAGGAAGTAAATATTGTACGAAGCAAAGCGATTGAGAAGAGAATTCAGGATCCTGAGCTTTTAGCAACTATTCCAAGGTATTACAAGAACCCGGAAGGTGCAGAAAAAAAGAAGAAATCCAAGGTAGTTATCGTACAGAACAAATAAGATCGGTAATAAAGCGGAATCCTAGGCCCGCATTATTATAAATGTAACTTTTAACCAAACACCGCAGATAAACGGATGTATCTGCAAAACTTTTTACACATGGAGGTAAATTATTATGGTAGTACAACACAACTTAACAGCTATGAATTCTAACAGAATGTTAGGTCTGACCACTAAGACACAGGCAAAGTCCACCGAGAAACTGTCTTCCGGCTATAAGATCAACCGTGCAGCTGATGATGCAGCAGGTCTGTCCATCAGTGAGAAGATGAGAAAGCAGATCAGAGGTCTGACACAGGCTTCCGCAAATGCTCAGGATGGTATTTCTGCTGTACAGACTGCTGAAGGTGCTCTGACAGAAGTTCACGATATGCTGCAGAGAATGAATGAACTGGCAGTAAAGTCTTCCAACGGAACAAACAGCGAAACGGATAGATCTTATATCCAGAGCGAAATTGATCAGCTTGTTACAGAAATTGACCGAGTTTCTGAAACAACAAAGTTCAATGAGACTTATTTGTTACATGGTGATGCATCTTCTAAGAGTGCAACTGCTGGAAATAATGTAATAACTGCTGGCATCACTGCTACACTTGCAGGTAATAAAGACGTAAAGCTGGGAGATTATGCATTAGGTACGGTTACTATCAAAGCAAGTGGTACAGTTACTAAGGGTCAGGGAGTTACCGCTGCAACGGTTCAGACAGCAGGAAACAGCGAATTAGAAAAGTTGCTCAATAAGTCTACGGATGGAACCGTTGTTTTTGAAGCTCTGACAGATGCCGGAGAAGGTGCGACTGGTGCTAGTAAATTCAATAATGCTGCAGTAAAATGGCAGGCAAAAGATAGCGCAGGCAATGTGCTGGATACAGAGCATACATGGACATTAGCTGAGTTAAAAACCAACTTTAAGATGACTACTACTGGAGATCTGGGGGCAGATGATGCAGCTAAGTTGACTGCAGGTGCAACAATTAAGTTTGAAAAAACTTTAGTTACTTCTGCTGATCAGACAGCTGCGTTAAATGCACAAAGTATAACCGCATCTGGAACTGTAACTGTTGCTGATTTAGCAAAGATTAATGTTGGTAGTGATCTGAAAGTAACATTAAAGAATGATGAAACTGGTAAAGCAAGCGTATCTGCATATGATTCTGGTGCGACAGCACCGGCACTGAAACTCTCTCTTCAGGTTGGTGCAGATTCTACCAGCAATAATAAAATTGAAGTTGATATTTCTTCAATGAGTGCTAAGGGATTAGGATTGTTAGATACGAATGGAAATGCTCTTAAGGTAGACGGTAAGGATTCCACCAATGCTGATGCTGCTATTGATACCATTGCGAATGCAATCCAGAAGGTTTCCACCCAGCGTTCCGCACTTGGTGCAGTTCAGAACCGTTTGGAGCACACTATCAACAACCTCGACAACGTAGTTGAGAATACCACCAGCGCAGAGTCTGCTATCCGCGATACCGATATGGCTACTGAGATGGTGAAGTACTCCAACAACAACATCCTGTCTCAAGCAGGTCAGGCTATGTTGGCACAGGCTAACCAGTCCAATCAGGGTGTACTGTCTCTGTTACAGTAATTATAAAAGAAGTTTAATTCTAACATTTAAAGTTGTGAAAAGATTTACCATGAAGTCCCACTGGAATTTTCCGGTGGGACTTTTTCTGTCTTCATATTTTGTCAGAAAATCATAGATATTTCTAAGCTGAAATTCGTATTAACACAATTCTTGTCCCACATACACAATGTAGAAATAATCCAGAGAAATAGGAGGTAGACAGATGAATTATTTGTTTATGGGATCTTTGATCGAAAGAGAAAAAAAGTTCACCGGAGACAAACAGGTCAAAGCTATTGCAGAGAAACTGTCAAAAGGTGCTATGGGAAGGGAGATGAAGAAGGATGCTTAGTTTTGAAGAGTTTCAGGAATATGTGAAAGATCATATTAAGGAATATCTGCCGGAAGAATTTGCCAATGCGGAGGTATCTATCAGAACAGTTAAGAAACTGAATGGTGTAACGCTGCAGGGACTTGAAATTTGGACACCTGAAATTAAACAGAGTACAGGGGTAACACCAACAATCTACCTGGATGGCAAATATGAAAATTATGAGAATGGGGTAGATCTGGAAGTCATTATGGAACATATCGGTAATCTTGAGAGACAGTCGATGGATTTGCCGGAAGATGTAGCAGAAATCAAGGAGCGGTATAAGGATGTCAACTATGTAAAAGATCGACTTATCGTTTCTCTTATCAATGCGGAAAGGAATGCGGATTTTCTGAAAGATAAGCCTCATAGAATGTTGGAAGATCTTGCCATTGTCTACAAAGTACTGGTAAATAAAGATGAAACTGGAACAGGTACTATTATTGTTACCAACAGTCATATGGAGTACTGGGGATTAACTGAGAAACAGCTATATGAAACTGCGATCAAGAACAGCAATGTGTTTGAACCACCATTCATTGATGACATGGATCGGATGGCTACTGAAATGTTGAGAGAGCGGGGAATGACAGAAGAAGAGATTGAAGAGTTTCAGGCGGACATTCATCCCAAGATGTACATTATCAGCAATGCATCAAAGGTGAATGGAGCAAGCGTGATCGCTTATAGCGATGCGTTGCAACAGGTTGCAGAAATGATGGGAAGTGATCTGTACATTTTGCCGTCTTCGATCCATGAAGTACTTGCTGTTTCAACAGAAGATAGAGAGTTGGAAGATCTGGAGGAAATGGTAAGAAGCGTAAATCAGACGGATGTCTCACCGGAAGAAGTATTATCGGACAATGTCTATAAATACGATGTCGAAAACAGAACACTTTCTCTTGCCAGTGCAAATGCAGAGAGAATTCGTGAAGCAGCTGTTTGTGAGCCTTCGGAGTATACCGGAACTGTAAATGAGGTTGTAAGACCCAGACATCATAGATAAAGGAGTGAATTATTATGGAAGTAACAAGCATTAGAATGAACCTGCTTAATAATGCAGGAGGGATTAAGGCAATCGGCAGCTTTTCTTTGGACAATGCGTTTGCAATCCGGGGAATCAGAGTAATGGAAGACAGCAAGGGCAGAAACTTTGTGGCATTTCCTTCCAGAGAAAGAGCCAACGGGGATTATGAGGATATTGCATTCCCTTTAAGCAAGGAGTTTTACCATAAAATCACCGATGCGATCATGACAGAGTTTAATCGTATGCGTGAGGAAGTGGCTGCAAAGGTATCCAAAGAGGATCAGGCGCAGAAGGAAACTGCCAGTGAAGAACAGACACAGAAGGAAACATCCCATAGAGGAAAGGGTAGATAAGGAGGGGTGTAAATGCAGATTTCAGAAGTACGACTGAAAAAGAGAGAAGGGGACTCCAGATTTTTGGCAAGTGGATCCATTACTTTTGAAGGTCAGTTTGCTGTTTCCGGTATCAAGGTAATGAAATCCAATGAAGGGCATCTGTTCGTAGCATATCCTTCATGGAAGAATTCGGATGGAGAATATAAGGATGTATGTTTCCCCATGACGAAGACTCTCAGGGAAGATATTACAACACAGGTACTGGCAAAGTATGAAGAGTTATAAACAGTAACGGAAGCGGAGCTGCCTTAGGGTAGTTCCGCTTTTTTGGAGGATTACGATGGAAGGCATTGTGGCAAAGATATGGAATATAAAAGAGGGATCCATGGGGAGAGGTACTGCAGTACAGATTACTGATTCCATTTCTTATATTACAAATAGCGAAAAATGTGATGGTGTGATAGCTGGGGACGGTCTTATGCAGGTGGGAAGAGAGGTTTCCTATGTGATAAATGATTTAAAAACTCTGCAGGGATTGTATGTCGGAGGACGGCACATTTCAGATATTCAAAATGCGACTAACGAAATGATGCAGGTGAAGGAGTTTCATAATAAATTGGGCGGAAGAGTGGCATTACATGGGATTGTTTCTTTGCCTGTGGGGGAATCGGGGAAAGAAAATGCAGGGAAATTAATGATGCTTGTGGATGACCTTTTAGAAGAGATATTTCCAGACCATCAGGCAATATATGCGGTTCATACGAATACGGAGAATCTGCACGTTCATTTTGTGGTCAACACGGTCGCCTTAAACGGAAGAAAAATTCACATGGATCAAAATTTTATGAGTAAAGTATTTGATCCATACTTAAATAAACTGGCAAGACAATACGGATTCTCCCCCAATATGGCATGGGAAGAAGAGAAGGAGCCGGACGAGGTCAAGTTTTCTGACAGGGTAATAAAACTAAGGCAGGCCGTGGATACCGCTATAGAATGGTCAGATGATTTTGACTCCTTTTTACATAATTTACGAAGCCAGAGCATCAAGGTAAATTGCGGAAAATATTTGTCATTGCGGATGGAGGGGATGCCAAGAGCAATACGAAGTTTCAGACTTGGTAACAGATATACGATAGATGCCATCAGAGACAGACTGCTTGGGAAAAGGGAAGAAATGATCCGAAGTGAAGTGGGAGACCATATATTGACTTTAGGATCCCCGGCACAAATCTATGTAAAAACCACACCACTTAAAAAGTATGCGGATATGGATGCAGAGGAGAAACAAGAAGCCATCCGTATGTTAAGGCTGGGAAGAAATCCGTGGAGAGAACAATATAAGAGTAACTGGCAGTTACAACAAATTGCAGAGGAATTTCAGAGGACTGCCAATATCTATGAGCTTATCAGAACTTATGCACCGGATACCGGAAACGTAAACGATGCACTTAGGAATATCATCCGAAAGCAGAAGGAGATAGCAGAAGAGAAAAAGGCTGTGAAAGCAAAATTACGGGAGTATAAGCCGATTATCGACCTTTATAGGGAAGCAGAAAAACATGAGAGAAGGGCATATCTGTATGAATTTGCCGGATGTGATGAATACCTGTCAGACTATCTGGAATACAAGATGCTTGTGGACAGGCTGAAAAATGGATACTCCAAAACCATAAATGAAGTCGCAGAGTATGTGGAAGAGGAAGAGAATCAGATTCTGTATGCAAAGGCGCAGGCAAAGGAATTATCCAGAGCCTATCATACGATCCTCCGTTTTGCACAGAATGAATTAAGCCAACAGGAGACAGAGTATCTATCCCTATATGAAGCGATTGGCTATACAAAGGCAAGGACGGCTGCGGTGCATCAGGGAGTATTTGAAAGCAGCATCAAATATATTGCAGCTGACAGCGTGGACGAGGGATATATCAGAGTTGTGATATTACCGGACATCGTGGGAGGAACCCGGACGGTGACAGCTACCGTTTCTGTATATGACAAAAATGGCGAACTGATAAAAGAATTTTCTTCCAAAGAAGCAAACATGAAGGAATTTAATCAGAACATATCAGAACTGAAAGGTGATATGGGATTCTACAGATGCCATATTTTTGACAGTGCCGATGGGGCAAGGGCGTTTATGAAAGCACAGGAGGAGAAAAAAGAGAAGAATAGAATTAAGAATTAACTGAATAAGTGTCCCACATGAAGGGTAGAAAGGAGAGAGCCATGAGTAAATTATGTTACGAAAAAAGATCGGGAAGTAAACTCATACAGCAATCGGAAATCTACCCTGTTTTTTCATCATATCAAGAAAAAGAATTTAAAGAGCGGTTCCAACAGCTTAAGGCAAATGTTTGTGATCTGAATCCTGCGCTGGTGGCAAAGTGTATTACTGGGACAGAACAGGATTTTATCCTGTTAATGAACCGGGCAAAGGACTTTATCCGGGAAAAATTCCGGCAGATTTCCATGGAAGAGGAAAGGAAGCTGCTAGAAATGTTTAAGGAATGCGTATTTGGATATTATGTCCTGACACCGCTAATCGAAGAAAAAGAGATCTCGGACATCAAAGTGCTTGATTATAACCACATTGTAGTAAAGGCAAAAGGAAAAAGATATATTGCAGACTGTAGTTTCTATAGTCCGTCCGACTATAATGACTGGTTTATGAGAATTTTGCGTATCCAAAGGATGGGAAAAAGTGACGAAGCAGCATTATCCCACAGTACGGACAGAAAAGGGGTAAAGGACTATTTCCTACGAATTGACACACAGCTTGGTTGTATCACTTCTACGGAAAAGAACAATATCCATATCCGAAAGATTCCGAAGCAGAAACTTTCATGGGATTACTTAAAAGAGAATGGGATGTTAGATGATGAAATGGAAATCTATCTTAAGGATCGGATTGCTTCCGGGTATGGGTTTTTAATCTCCGGAAGGGGAGGATCTGGAAAATCCACGCTTTTAAATAACATGATCGACTGCATTCCCTATGACGAATCCGTACTGGTATCGCAGGAGTCAGATGAACTCTATTCGGAACATCCGCAGATTCAGTTTGAGCATACGCTGTCCGTAAAGAGAAAGGACTGCAGTATCGAGTACTCCTTGGAAGATGAACTGCGTCTTGGACTTTTACAGGATATTGACAATTTTGTGATCGGAGAAATCAAGGGCGGTGAAGCGCTGTATGTGTTCACCACAGCTATGAGTACCGGAGCAAGATTCTTTGGAACCATTCACGCAAATACAGCTGCGGGATCGGTAGTAAGACTGGCGCAGTGTGCCAGGTATATCTCTGATTATTCCATGGAAACATTGGAGGAAATGCTTACCGCAGTCCCACTTGTTCTGATTCATATGAGCCGGTTTGCCATAGACGAAATCTTGGAAATAGACGGATGGGATGAACGTCTTCGGAAATTAAAATGGAAGGAAGTATATGTGAAGGGGGATTCGGAATGTATCTGATTCTTAGTATTGTAACAGGAATTTATCTGATTTTGTCCTCTGTCCGGGACTTGAAAGAACGTATGATATATAGTTTCCCAGCAGTAGTGTTGGCAGTGGCATGGGGGATCTATTCCGTAGAACTTTATGAAAATGAGTATGGGTTTTTACTGGGAGGCTGGATTGCAACAGTCGTTTTGTGGTTTTTGTTTCAGAGACTTTCCATTTGGGGAGAAGGGGACAATGACGTCTTTTTATTGTTTGCCGGAGTCTTACTTTGTACCCTTCGTTTCCGAACTGTACCGTTTCTTATCTTTGCAGCAAGTAATCTTTTGGCGCTGTCCCAGATAGGAGCCGTGCTTATCAGTCTGATCGAAGCAGGAGTGAAGAAAGAAAAGGTAACGAGCCAAAGTAAAATTGCGGTCGTGCCGGGACTTTGCATGGTTATGCTGGGAATGATGTTCTACGGAATCTGTGTGCAGATGGGAGTGATTGCATAGTGAATGAGTTAGAAGTGTTAAAAAAACAGCTGCCGGAAATGGCTTCTATCATGAATGCACTTCCGGGAGATCGGTTTGATATAAAATCAGCACAGACTATTCTGATTATGCAACGGAGAATGGAGCAGTCTGAATTATCGAAGCAGCTAGGTATATTTGCACAGCTTCTGTCTAAAAACGAACCTGCCACAATGGAGGATTTGGAAGCCACAGCGGTGGCGTATGTGAAAATTAAGACACTGGTGGAGGGGGAGGAAACAGAGTATTCTCCGAGGATTGTCAGGGAACTTATCAAGGAATATAAAACCCAACAGACGAAACTTAAGAATATTCTTAGATTGTCTAAAGTAAATGTCCTTACGGCAGAAAGCTATCAAAGAGCAGTGATAGAGAAAAGTATCTTGAAATCGGAAAGTTATCTGTCGGCTTTTGAGAAAGAAATACAGGATCTGGAAGAGACGATTGCTAAGGAACCAAAGAACTTAATAAAACAAAAAGAGCCGGATGCTATCATAGAAGAGGTGAAAGAACTTCCCACAAAACAAAGAAAATTCCGAGGAATACAGGTACCTAAAAGAATCGTTGGATTTTGGGAAGAAATTCAGAAAAAGAATTATGTTACGCAGGAACTTAAGGAGGAAGAAGCCAGGTATGCATCCTCAAGGTGCAGGGAGATTCCTTTTTATGATTCTACCCTGAGATATTCGGACAAGCATATTTGTAAGGATATTCCGGCATTTTCTCTGTATAAACGAAGGGAAAGTATTTATTTTGGGAAAACGGAGAACGGAGCAGCCGGGATATACAACAATCGGGATAAAAGCCTGCTTGAACTCATGAATGTGAATGAGGATTTTGTTCAGTTTATGACGACCGATCTGCTTGGTGGAGAGTATCAGCTTACCCAGTTTTGCGATGCAGAAAAGGAAGCCATGGAAGTCTATTTCAACTTTATCTGTGCCTGTTTTGAAGCATACATTGGAAAACTCACTACCGTAATGGAGTATCTTAAGTTCAAAGATTATTATAACAGGCTGATGCTTATGAGAATTTCCTTGGAAGAAAAGCAAGTGGCTGATTATTACAGAGCCCTACGGCTGACAGATTCCTACATGGAGTATATGAGAGGGTATGACCTGAGCGTTTCAGATGACAGAGAAGAGATCATTAAAAATATTACATCGGAAAAGAATTTGAATTACCTTGGGGATCTGCAGCTCATTCTGGACAATCATGTAATCTGTAGTGAGGCAAAGGATAAAATCGGTCAGCTGCAGGAGGAGATCCGGTACTTTCATGGGAAGGAAGAGGAAGCGGAGGACATAGAAGAGACCCCGGTGGACTTCTTAGGAGCAAAAGTAATTATTCAGTTTTTGAAGGAGGAAAAAGTAGTAGATGAAGCTTCGTTTACCTCGGAGAATCTGGAACAGGCCGTGTATGATTACCTCACAAGAAAAGCGGAAGTGAAAAAAATAGGCATTGATAGAAACGGAGAACGGATATTTTTGTTCATCTGCAGAAACGGAAGTGTTTCAATGCCGGTAATAAATCGGAAGATGAAAGAAAGCTGGAAGGAAGCCGACCGAGATTATTACGAAGCAGTGGAAGAAAAAATAGCAAATAGAATTTTGAAACTGGGAGGAACAGAGGATGAAAACGGAATATATTAAGATTTTGATTTTTGCAATAGCGATTTCTTTTGTAATGGTAGTAGCATTTTACATCAGATTTGGCAAAAGGGAAGTGGGAAATGAGAAAGGAAATGCAGATGTTACAGAATCTGTTTGTGAGGAAACGACGGTAACAGCTGCCGAAGAAATACCGGAAGAGGAAGGAGAAAAGGAAGCTGTAGACTGCAGGGTGGCGTATGATTCTTTTTCAAAGCTGCAGGTGGAAAAAATATATACAGAGACTGTGGACGAGGAAAATGGAAAGCAGACAATGCAGTATAAGACCTACTATTTATCCGATGTGGATATTTCTTCTGGGTACGACACGACAGCAGACTATACACAGGCGGTAGGGACAGAAGCTTTTGACAGTGATAAGATTTCGGACATTTCTTTTGAGGAAGCCTTTGGGTTTTCGTATACATCCTGTAACGATCTGTATGAGATTATGGAAAAAGCAAGAGTATCCATGGGATTTGATGCAGACTATGAAACTGTCAGTCTTGACGAGAATAAGAAAAATCTGTTGGGAGAGGAAAGCTACGTGTATGACAAGGACTGCAGTATTTTGGAACAGCTGCTTGAAAATATCGACTACGATACGCTGATTCAGAAAAAGTGTGCTTATTCTGTAGCAGAGATGGAAGGAACGAAATATCCGACTTCCTTTACAGCGGTGGTTCAGTATAAAAAGGGGAATGTAACATATACAAAGACAGCATATCTGGGATTTGCCGGGGAAAACAGTGATGAACTTACGGAGGAAGAAAACACCTGTAAAAGTGACGATATCTGCGGAACCTGTGGGAAGACCGGAGAATGTAGTCAGGGCTGTGGTGGAAGCTGTTGTGAATAAAGGGGAATCGTCATGAATAGCAAGAGAAATTTAAAATATCTGACAGTGTTGTGCGCTTTTTTGGCAATGGTATTGTTGCCGATCAAAGTTTATGCAGCCTGCCGTAATGTATCCTGCGGATGCAGGGGAAATGGAATCATGTCCTGTGCCGGAGCAACCTGCTGGTATACGGACTCAGATGGATGTTCCGGTCATAGCTGGTATCTGTATGACGAATATGGGGCAACCTGTACATCGGGAGGATCAGTGGAATATCATTGCTCGATCTGCCCGGGAAGACGAATTACATCCTCCCCTCCACTGGGGCATGACTGGGGATCGTGGTATTGTGTGAACAGTTCTGTTCATAAGCGCAGCTGTAGAAGATGTGGACTGGAACAGTATGAAGGACACGATCTGTCGGGGTGGAGAGCACATGGGGATGGTTATTATAGCAGAAGCTGTTCCGACTGCGGATATACGCAGACGAAGGGAATTTTTGTCAATGCATCTACTTACAGCTGGACAGCAGACAATGTAAATATTACGGTAAGAGGATATGATAGCGGTGTAGGTAACAGATATATTTTACTGTATCGGGTAAATTGCATTACCGGAGTAACGACTCTTGTTGGTAACTATCAGCATGGTGGAACTTCGGGATGGACGACAGATAGTTATACACAGACGGACGAAGGAATTTACTACTATTATGCGGTATCTACAGACAATGACTGGCACTCCATTCAGGGGAACACGGGAAGGGTATATCTTGACCATTCGGATCCTGTGATTATAGGAGTGGAAAATACAAATACGGAATGGACAAACGTGGCTCCCAGCATTGCAGTAAGGTCAACGGACTATCTGACGGGAACGGTGACCACAGGCTCCGGTCTTAGAAGTGTGAAGATATACAATGATAGAGGAAATCTTGTTACAGCCGGAAGTACTCAAACTTCTTATACGTTAAGAGAAGCCGATGAGGGAGAACGAACCTTTGTGATCGAAGCAACAGATAATGTAGGACATATTTCAAGGAGCAGTGTTACGACCAGATATGATATTACGCCTCCGGGAATAGATGGAACAGAGATCACATTTGTAAGAGATGGAATCGTAGTGTCCGGTTATATGCAGGATAACATCATAGATCAGCACATAGACGATGAAATCGTAAGAAGCGTGCATGGAGCCAATAAAAGTAGCGGTATTAAAAGTGTGATCGTGTATAAGGTAACTGGAACAAAGGAAGAAGTCATATATTTGGATACGACTTATCATCAGTTTGCATCCCCGGATACACATTCCTTCTTTGATGTGTATTATGACATTAACCAGACAGAGGATGTTGTAGACTACTATCTAATCATTACAAGAGACTTTGCCGGAAATCAGACCAAGAAGAAGTTAACCAGTCAGAGGACATTACTTACCATGTTCCGCACTTCGATTGATCGAGGGGCATACTAAATAAAATATATAGTAATTCCGTGGAAATAATGTAAGTTTCACGGAATTATTTTTGCATTTGAATTACTATATGTTAAAATAAGTATGTAGATGCTGAAAGAAAAACAGAAAATTAACCGTTAAAGATAATGTAATTAGCTAAGTCGCATGAGAGGGAAGATAATGACAAATAAATTTATTATGAAAAGACTAGGTGCACTTATCTTGAGTGGTGTAATGTGCGTAACATCCTCAATGATTGTTGTGGCAGAACAAAGTAATACATTTGAAATATCTATAATGCAACAGAGGAAAAATGAAGAGAATAATTTAACTTTGACAGAAAAACAAACAAGTGCTATTTCCATGCTTAATTATATTACTGTATTATCTCAAGAAATCAATTCATCTTCTAATAGCAAACTATATTTAGATAATGCTTACTCAGCTATTGTAAATAATATTAATCCTAATGCTGTTGATAATGACTCTATGTCAGAGATTCGTACATTATTAAATACAATTAATGCGTATCAAAGCATTGCCACTAAAAGGGAGAGACTGCGGTATATATATCAACAGAATCAAGCAAAAGCTATACAAAAGGCTCTTCCCAACCCAATGAGTATATTAAATATTGTGCAGGCAGATAATCCGGCTAAAGCGTTAATTTCGTCAATATATATGGCAGTGGATTCAAAAAGTAGTTATGAAAGCTATGTAAGTGAGTCAAGTGATAAGTATATGCAAGATGGATGGGCGCTAGATGACGAAGCATCAGAGAATTTGTATGAAAGTCGCACGGATGCTTTTGCTTATATGGTGGAGATGTGCAATGAAAATGATCTTGATGGCAAACTTGCATTAAATGAAAATGCGGTGGCTGAATTTGTCAAGTGGGAAAATAATACAAATGTTACTCGGAGAATTGAATTTTTAGAAAAAAATCAAAGCACATATTGTGCATATGGTAAATATTGGCTTGTTTTAGCAGAAAGCTACTATGATGCAGGTGAATATCAAAAGTGTTTGAATGCTATAAATAAGTACGAAGCGATGGATATAATTATTTTTAGAAAAGACCATGATTTTGCAAAGACACTTACAATTGGTCTTGCTGCAGCAGGTGAGATTAAGGAAGATATTTTTTACGTAAATATTGCAGACCATTACCTTGACTTATTATTAGATAATATGGAAACAAATGATTGGACATTGCGATATGTTGCAGCTACGTCTTATATGGATTTATTCAAAAAGACTGATGACAAAGCATATTTAGTAAAAGCTTATGACTTAATAAAAGAAAATGTCAATTATTTAATTGACGAACAGTATACGCAGAATGATATATATATGGCAGAAATATTGAAACAGACGGCCAAGAAAACAGATTCTAAAGAGACAAAGAAGGAAATTGATAATTATAATAAATGGATTAAAGAGGAACGAAAAAGAGAATTACCTCCAGTGTATGAACCGCTTGTCATGAACTGCGAACTCCTTTTTGGATTAGCGGACGAGTTAGGTATATCACGAAGTGAACAGAAAACTGTGAACAATATGCTTCATTCAGGAGATAAGCCTTTATTTTTAGTGGCGCAGCTTGAGAACAAATATACGTTTGATTCGTCTAACAAGGTAAGCATTCCTGACATTGAATTTGATGGAAAAAAATTGTATATACCAGCAAATCTTTTGTCACAGGGGACACAAATAAGAGCCTATATAATAGATGAGAGTGAAACGAATTCGGTTGAAGATTGGAATTTGATAGAAGTTGATCGCGGAAAGGAGACAACGGTAGATAAGTTTATAGTAACATATGAAAGCAAAATAGTAAAAAAATATGACTTTAAGGATGGAGATAGGGTAAGAATCGATATTATTCCACCGGATAATAGTGTATACGATACGATTTCCTTTACGTTTTCGGTATCAGTGACAAAGAAACTTAAGATATTATCAGACACTAAATTTATATTGGAGACCAGTAGTCGATGAAAAGAGCAAGATGGTTAATTATTACATTGATCGTATGTATGATTGTAGTCGTTAATTGTATGCCTGCTTATGCACATCCTGAGGCTAGAGAACACAATGAAGAATTAGAAGATGTTCTTTTTGAAGAGGGGTATTCGAAATATCAGAATGAAGAAATAGAGAATTATGTAGATGCATTAGAAGCTGCTTCATATTTGACTATAGACCAGTTTGGAGGAAAAGGAGAAAAGTCATTTAACTTTATAAAGAAACTTAAGATTAGAGGCTTGCCATGGAGTTTTGAGGCTATTGATTATAGCAATGAAATAGAGGATTCAGAAAAAAAGATTATGGCAAAAACGCATAGAGCATACACCCATCAAGGATGGGATAGAGATTATTCTTCTAAGGGGAAAGAAGTAAATAAATTTTGGAATGCTAGGCGTAAAGTATTATTAGCAACGGTAAACTCGGTTTTTGAATTCGATAAGATAACTATTTTTGGATATGGCGATAAATGTAATAGTATGGCTGGAATAATATATTATGTTCATATTCTAGGGGATTATGAAGAAGCAGATAAATATTCCAAAATAAGTTTGCTGCCGGATCTCGCAGGAAGAAGCTATGCTAATGATACTGATAAAGATTATGATATCATTACATCATTAAAAGGATATATAGAAATCCTATTTGAAGATCAAGCTCAGTCACAAGAATATAAAGAGCTGTTGAAAGGACTTGATGATATTGAGGTGAAAGCAGCAAAACTTGTGCAGTCTGTCGGAGGCGTAAATACTGATGAAGAATTTGAAGAATATCATCAGTATGCAGATGATACCCTAAATTTGTTGATAAAATATATGCCGACACTATTAAAGAATGAAAAATTTTTTGCGAAAGTTTTTTATCCAGAGCATACGCAATAATCGATAGATAGGACTTTGAATTGTGTATGAATAGAATAACTATACCTATAGAAATAATATGGTATTATAATATTTAAGAGCTATACCACTACTTAATTTGGATGTGCTGGCAAAGGCGAATAGTCATCTGTCAGAGTGGTAGGGCTCTTTTTATTAGGCAGAATTATGGAATAAATGACACCTTTATGGGGTGTTTTTTATTTGCCCCAAATAGAACATTGCAGTTACGAAACAGCTAATCTATTGTCCCACATATTGGATGAAGATCAGACAGATCTATCAATTCGCTGAAAGGAGAATAGAAGAATGAGAAAGGTAGTAAAGAAGGTGGATAAGATGTTGATTACTGCAAAGGGGAAGGTACTGCAGAAGAAGCCTGCCGTAGATCAGATCATTATTATGTTCATCATTATTGCTGTGGCAGCTGGTATTGCGGGACTTTTGTATATTTTTGGTACGAAAACTCTGCTTCCGGATTTCCAGACCAAGATCACCTCACTGATTAACCAGTGGTTTGACGGACATTAAGAGGTTTGGCGAAAAAGAGAAGGAAGGAGACGGATAGATGAATAAAGAAGAAAGACAGGCAGAAAAATTACGAAGACAACAGAATAGGATAGCTAATAAGATGCTTATTCCTGCGCCAAAGAAAACCGTACAGAGTCTAAAACTTCTTAATTTTGATCCGTCTGGTACCTTCCATTTTGTGGAAGACAGATGGATCAGAATTTATGAGGTCTATGGGAGGCTGGACAAATTAAGCACAACAATGACAACACTGCAATCAGAAATTATGGTCAGTGGAAGGCTATTGCCTGAAAAAGAGGATACGGATTGGTTTCTTATATTAACTGGATATGGTGAAACATATGATGAAGTAAGAAAGCAGTTTGCTTTGGATGAAGAGATTCTAAAAGAAAGCGTAGGGATTCGTCCTTTAAGTGTAGATGAAGCGATTAAGATTATCTTTTCAAGACTGCAGGGTGATACAAAGGAATTTTCCTATGCTTCGTTTGTCAGAAGCAAAAAGAATTTATATGATGAACTATTTCCTGAAATCGCAGAATCCTATGATAGTTTCCAGATGGAAGCAAGTTATGGAACAAGTTTGTTTATTATGAATTATCCAAAGACTGTCAAGTGGAATGCCTTTACGGATTTGCAAAAACTGGGTTGTCCCATTTTTTTAACAATTCAGATGTCAAATATGAAAGAGGAAGATAGAGAGAACTACCTAAGAATGCTTGAAAAGCGTTACTGCAGGAACTTTCCGTCTGAGGATATTGAGAGTTTTATAGGTATCTCCTGCCATATGTCATTTATCTGCGATTCAGTAGATGCAAAAGAGATTATCCAGAGTACGATTCTTTCACTATTGTCAAAGGAAGGATACATTGCCTCTCCACTGTATGGAAAGCAAAGAATTGGAATTTTATCAGATATTTCACTGGGAATGGTGGAAAGCAGGGAGTTTAGAAATATTTTACTGCCTGCCGTAGAGGAAAACTTTTGGGAGGAAAATGCGAATGATAACGACAAAGTATGAGCAGACAAAGAAATATGATGTGGCTGGAAATATGGAAATGTCTGGATCACAGGGGATTTTCTCAATAGAAGGTGTGGAAGAGAATGGCATCTTTGCCCTGACAGAGAACCGCTACTCAAAAACTTATGTCTTAAGCGATATCAATTTCGCCGGAGTAACAGATAGTGAGCAGAAAGAGATCATTATTGGCTTTTCCAAAGTGCTTAAGGGCATTCCCTGCCGTTTTTCGTACACTGTTGCAAACGAATACGTGGATGAAAAGAAGTTCTATGAAAACATTCTTTACAGGAACCGTGGTGATGGGGATGATGATTTAAGAAACTCCTATAATGCGGTCATCAGAGAGAAGCTTTCGGATGCAAGACAGGGACTGTACCAGACTATTTATCTGACACTAACCATTACAGCGGACGATGTAAAGGATGCAAAGGCACAGTTTTTGTCTATTGAGGGAGCTATCCGGTCATCCTTTGTAGGCCTTGGAATGAATGGTATGCAGGGATCTGCCATGCATCCGCTTTCTGCAGATGAAAGACTGCAGATCATTTTTAACTTCACCCACACAGGAATCTCTAAGGGATATCATCTTTCCTATAAAAATGTAGTGGAAAGCAGACAGGATTTTTTGAATATTCTGGCTCCTGCAGCAATCACCTACGATAATGAGGAGTTTCGGATCAATAACTGTTTTGGAAAAGTGATGTATATTGCAGATTATCCGAAAGCATTGGAAAGTGACATCCTGATTTCGCTTGCAAAAGTCAACTGTACCAGCTATGTGACCGTGAATAATGAACTGCTTGATATTGGAGGATTCAAACAGGAAATATCCCGGAAATACATGAAAGTTGGGATGAAGATTGAGAACGAAAAGCAGAGAAACCGTAATAATAACGATTATCTTGCAGATGCTTCACAGAAGCTTTTGGGCGAGAAAGATAAGTTGGATACCTTCCTTAAGAAGCTGGATGAACAGGATGACCATTATTATAATACCACCATTATGGTTCTGTTTATGGCAAACACGAAAGAAGAACTGGAAAGGATCGAGGAAAAACTTAAGAACATTGCATCTTTAAAGTCACTTACCCTGAAAAGCTGTTTTGCCATGCAAAGAGAAGGTATCAATTCAGCCCTGATCCTGGGATGTCAGGAATTTAAGAGAGTGGTAAATCTCTCTTCCAGCTGTCTTGCCATGTTCATGCCATTCAAGACACAGGAACTCAATGATGAAAATGGTGTATATTATGGGATCAATCAGCTAAGTCAGAACGCTATTTTCGGAGACAAGAAGAAACTAAAAAACAGGAACAGTATGATTCTTGGTAAATCGGGATCCGGGAAGAGTGTCTTTTCAAAATCGGAGATATTATCGGTATATCTGAATAACCCCAAAGATCAGATCATTATTGTTGATCCGCAGGGGGAGTACAACCAGATTGTAAACAGACTCCGGGAAAATGCGGCCGTCATATGCTTCGATGCAAAGAAAGAAGTTTATATTAATCCTCTGGACGTAGATTTCTATGGAGTAGATTATACCGATCTAAGAGAGATTATTTCAGATAAGGCTGATTTTATCCTGACTCTGATTTCGGCGTTACTGCGAAGAAATGTGGAGGCGGAGGAACAGGGTGTCATTGACCGTGTGGTGGAGAGAGTTTACAGCGAAAACTTCAGCATGAGAAAACGCTTAAATGGGGAAACAGAGAGAGAAAGAGAGTTTGAAGTCCCGGGATTTATGGTTACGGAGCAGGCAGTAATCAGTACCGGAGAGAGACTTTCAAGAAAAGAACAGGTTCGGGCATATTCCCCTACGTTTCAGGACATCTATCAGGGACTTGTGGATGAGGGAACGGAACTTGCAGATCATCTGGCTGCAGCAATGGATATTTTTGTAAACGGCTCACTAAATCTGTTTAATCACAGAACAAACGTGGATATTGGAAAAAGACTTATCTCATTTAGTTTTCCAGGGCTTAAGGAGAACCTTCGTGTCACCAGTATGCTCATTATGATGGAAGTACTCCGCAGTAAGCTATCAGAGAACTCCAAGGAAGGAAAATGGACACATCTTTACATAGATGAATTCCATGAACTATTGGGGATCGATCAGACCGCAGCCTTTGTGGTGAAACTCTGGAAGGAAATAAGAAAGCTGCTCGGTTGTGCCTGTGGCATTTCGCAGAACATGAGTGATCTGTTAAATGAGGAAAATGCCGGGAGACTGTCAGCGATTCTTTCCAACACCGAATGCTTTGCGCTACTGGCACAGTCTTCTATTGATAAGCGTAAACTTATGGAATTCTTGCCGAATATCAGTCCGGCAATGTTTAATTACGTGGATAATGCTGAAAGCGGAACCGGACTTCTTAAGATGGGAAACGTGGTAATTCCCTTTGATATCCGTATGAGTAAGGAATCGGAGATTTATGAAATCGTGAATACGGACGGAGGCGGTTATGCAGTTTAAGGAAGGAAATCTGCAGTTTACGGAGGAACTTAAATTCACAGATGATTATGGGAGATTTGCGGAGACAGAATTTTCTAACTTTTCAGATCCCGAAAACATGGAGAACAGGAAGCAGGACAAAAAGAGTTTTGTACCTGAAAAATGTGTATCCACAGAGAAAGAGCCGGATTCTAAAGAAAAAGATGCTGATATATGGATGGCAAATGAGAGAAGTGGAGAACCGTATCAGGAAGAGATTAGAGAAAAGGAACCCGGAGTGGAAGCAGTGACTTCTGAAACATCTAAGAATTCGGATAAAAACGTAGAAAAAGATCAGAACAATGAAGGAAAGGAAAAAGCTGCCAGAAAGACAATGGTGGCAAGAATGATCCGGGCAAAGGATCTGTTTTCAGAAAAACGGGGAGGGAAAGAACCTACCGGGAATGCACTCCATGATGGAAATACCGGTCTTGTCAGAGTAGTTACAACTTATGTAAATCCTAAAACATGGGGGAAGATACTGGCTGCAAAGCTGGTGGCTGCGTTGGCACCGCATATACTGACCGTATTTATGTATCTTGTTGTGACATTTCTTCTGATAACGATTGTGGTAGGAATGTTTTCTGCGATAAGTACAGTTACCGGAAAGGTAACCGGGTTTGTAAGCCGTTATTCCGGAAGAGGACATATCCTGTCGGAAGAAAGCCTTTCGGAGGAAGAGATAGACGAAATTGTGGAAGACAGTGGTGCAAATGGAGAACAGGAAGCAGTAATCCGCTATGCACTTTCAAAAGTAGGATATCCATATTCACAGGAAGATCGGGCCAGTGGGAGCGCATATGACTGTAGTTCCCTTGTGTATTATAGCTGGCTGTCTGCCGGGGTAGACCTAAGTTATGGAGCCGGATATCCACCGACAGCTGCAGCAGAAGCAAGCAAACTGTACAGTTATGGAACCGCAGTATCTACCACAAAACTGGATATGAGAGATATGGAACCGGGGGATCTTGTATTTTATGGCGGACATGACAATAAAAGATTTTTGGGAATTTACCATGTTGCGCTGTATGTGGGAAACGGTGAAGTGGTGGAAGCGTTAAACACAGAGCATGGGGTGGTATACGAAACACTTCGGACAAACAATATTATTCTGGTATTAAGACCATAGGAGGAAGCGAGATGGCAGATGAGATTGCGCAGGTAGTAGATCTGGAATATAAAGGAATCTATTATCTTTTAAAAGGTACTAAGGCAATGATCGCCAGTATGGTGTCAGCAATTAAGGCACTTCATACATGGCATCACAAAAAATGGCTGGAGAAACCGGGTAGCTGTTCCTGGCAGAAGATTCAGGAAGCAAGTGAAGGAATGGCTCCTATTTTGGAGTTCCCGGCAGAAATGTTTGAAAAGACCATTGATATTACAAATGACAAGAGCATGAAAGGAGAGGGACTTATCTCTCCTTTTGAGTATTACTGCAGACAAAATGGTTTAAGATACTGTGTTATGCCGGATTTAAACCCGTATGACGATTATATTCCGGTAGCAGTACTGGCACAGGACTTTGGGATGCATGATGAGCAGATCAAATCCTTTATGCGGAAGCGTGTGGAAAAAGAAGAAGCTGTAAAGGTAGATTATGATAAAAAGATCGGAGAAGCCAAGGAAAGACTGGAAAATGCGGAGACCGCAGAAGAGAAGAAAGAAATAGAAAATGAAATCAAGGAACTGGAAGAAGGTAAGAGCCAGAATGACACCCTGTTACAGGAATCTAAGGAAAAGATGGAAAGAAACAATGTCCTTGAATTTGCGGATTATCTGAAACAGGGAAAAGGAAGCAGCCTTGAGGATGATCCGGAGAAAACACTTGGACAGGCACAGACCTGTGGAGTGGTGAAGGAGTTTATGGCGGATGACTGTATGTATCCGATCAGAGATAGCGGACTTGTCCCGGATAGCAAAGAAGTTTTCTATAATCAGAAGACGGGGAATGATGTGCTGCTTACTGTAAAAAGAAGTTTTGAAGTGGATGAAAACGGTGTTGTTTATTCTGTTTATGAAGTGACGGATCCGGTGAGTGGAGCAAAGAAAGCGCCAATATCGGATAAGGGATACAGTAAGGAAGCATGGATGGAAAGACTCCCTCAGCTTTTAAAGCAGGCAGGAATGCTAAGAGATCAGCCGTGCTCTGTTGTAAGGAGCGAGGAGGGACTTAAGGATTATATTATGTCTATGGATGTAAATTTTACCCATGCCCGGGAAGACGGGCAGGATGTTTCTGATAAGGTGAAGCTTGAAATGGAACAGGTAAAAAAGGATACCACCCAGACGGAACGATATATTAAGTCCTATTATTCAACGATTACAGTACCGGCGACACAGATCATGCCAAACGAAAAGCAGATTTTGTCACTGGAACTGGATGATGGACTGGTGGAGGGAGTATCCCTTGTGGGGATGGATTCGGATAATGCTAAGATTAGTTTACGGAGTGATGCAAAATATACCTATACCGGTGCAGATGGGCAGGAAAAGGTACTGACCGGAGACCAGATCATGAAGGCACTTTCTGAGAACAAGCAGGGAGAGAAGGCAGTGCAGACAATGACACAGAAAGCCGGAGGCCGATAAAAAGGGGGGACAAGGGATGCAAAGAACAAGTTCTGTAAAGAAACATACAAGGAGCGTTAAGGAAACGGTAGTTATCTACCTGTTTGGGGTCAGTATCTGTGTATATTTTGGATTTTTGTGCGGTGCCGTGTGGATATCCGGGAATGATTTCAATGAATTTATGAACAATTTCCAGAGCTTTGTGATTGAGGGACATCATTACATTGTGGGAATCACAGATGCTACGTGGAAATTTGTACTGACATACCTGACCGGGTGGTCAATGGCATTTATTATCATATTCACAAGGATTGAACATCCTTTTGCCGGAGAGGAATATGGCAGGGCAAGATGGGGAGATGCAAGGGAATTTACCAGACGGTTTGCAAACCATGACGAAAAAAATGAAGTAGAGGTAGTTACGGGGGATGTGCGACTTGCACATCCCTTACGGGTAAATACGGCAAATTACTGGATTGCGGAAGGAGTATACCTGTCCATTCATAACGAAAAGACTTCAAACCTAAATATGCTGGTGGTCGGGCCTCCGGGATCCGGTAAATCTTTCCGGTTAGCAAGACCTTTATTGTCGCAACTTTGCGGTAATTTTCTGGTGACCGACCCTAAAGGAGAACTGTATAAGCAGACAGGTCAGTATTTTGAGGATAATGGATATGAAGTCATGGTTATGAATGTGGAATCAGAGGATGGAATGCCTATGAGCATCCATTTTAATCCGTTTCGTTATATCCGCAATGAATCAGATATTATGAGTATTGCAGGAATTTTGATGAAAGCAACGACTCCGGCAGAAGATAATGGAAACAGTGATCAATTTTTTGAACAGTCTGCAGAAGTACTGCTTACCAGTATTATTTATCTGATCCACTATTATTATCCCAAGGAAGAACAAAACTGGAAGACCTTTGTAATGCTTTTGAATGCAACGTGTGTTTATACAAAGAACGATGGATCTATAGATAACCGGGCAGATGGTATTCTTGCGATTGAAATGAGGGCACAGAAGTACTGGAAAGAAGAATGCGGTCATGATTCTGACTTCCCGGGATTTATCGAAGTGGAGAAGTTTTATCATGGAGCAGCGGAGACTACCAGTTCCATTGTGGCATCGCTGGATGCACACTGCAGATATATGAAACTAAAGTGTGTCATTGATTTGTTATCAGAGGATGAAATACATATCGCAGATAGTTTTGGATATTCCAGACCCTGTAAGGAAGCAAGAACAGGAAAGAGAATTCTCTATATCGTGACCAGTGAGGATAAGAGATATTATGACTGGATCCCTTCGATGGTTTATTCGTTGTTTTTTGACGAACTGTATCATCTGACGGCAATAGATCCCAAACTCCATGAAACCTTGCCGGTGCATCTTACTTTCCTGATGGATGAATTTGCAAATGTCACACTGCCGGATTCCTTTGTAGAGAAGCTGTCAACCATGCGTTCCCGAAATATGAGTGCCGTAATTATTGTGCAGAACCTGATCCAGTTAAAAAGAAAGTTTCCGAAGTTTGATATGGATAAGGACTTGATCGGTAACTGCTCCGTTATAGATATTTTGGGAGCACCGGATATGGATTCCTGCGAATACCTGTCCAAACATTTTGGCACACAGACGATTCATAAAGCCAGTGAATCGGATGCAAAGGACTATAAGGGGCAGAGTTCCCGTTCAGAGGATGTTATGCAAAAGAGCCTGTTATCTGCAGAGGACATTTTTGCCATGAAAAAAGATGGGGAATGCGCTATTGTGGTAAAAGGTACAGAACCCTTATATCAGACAAAATGTCAGATGGAAAAGACAGATTTTGTAAAGCTGCTGTGCAGAAAAAAGAATCCGTATGATCCGAGAAAACAGCGGATAAAGAAAGAGAGGAGATATAAAAATAATGATCCGGTCATGCTAAGTGGCAAAAAAGCAAGGGAAGAAGCAAAAAGGTTATTGGATGCCGGGGAAGAAATTAGGCATATTACGGTAGAAGAAGCGCTTGTTTACAAAGAAGCCATTAAAATGGAAGTGGTACCCAAGGAGATTGTGCTTTCCATGAAAGAAAGACAGAAACTTTTGGAGAATGCCAAAAGATATGAGGAAAAACACTCTATGATGCAAAAGATCACTTTGGAAGAATTTCATTACAACTCTGATGGATCTGTGTGCGATCAGAAGGAATATGAAAGAAGATGTCTTGTGGTGAGAAGTTTAATTAATAATGGCTTTTCTAATGTGTTGATAAGATTTCTAAAACCGCTTATTTCAAATGGTTACAGCTATTCCATGATTCGGGAACTGTTTAATGAAAATTCTGAGACAGAGGAAGTAAGAGATTTTATCGAACAGGTGAAACTGGCATAAGGAAAAATGAATAAAATAAAGTGAAAAATTAAGAGGAAGAAGGTGTAGTTTATATGCGTTCTTCCTTTTTTATGTTATACTTTAGAAAATCTAACTTATGAGGGATGCTTCCATGGGATGGAGAAAAAGACTGTACAGCATTATTGAAGTAGCAGATAAAGATGATAAGATAAAAAATGTTTAGATGAAAGAACTTGGTGGCAGCTATGAGCAGATTTTTGGATGATTATTTCGATCAGGGATATAATGACGACAACCCGATGCCGGTGGACGTTTTGATTTCCATTATGCAGGATATGAAGAACAGACAGGAAGGGAATGCCCTGCCGGATACTATTGGCGCAGAGTATTATTTCCTGCAGGATTTTATTACTCTGGATATGGATTGCGATTTTCCCTACATAGAAAAGGATTTTCTGAAACACTGTAGCGATAAACTGCCTGAATTCCTAAAATATACAAGAAATATAGATCTTGATGCAAGATATAACGAAAATATATCTGTGGCATTGCAGAAAAAGATTTTGTATGTCATTTACGGCGGAGCGCAGAGTGGTGACGTTTATTGCAGGGAACTGTTAAAATATCTCTTTAAAATTTATCATAGAAATCTGTACCGGACACTTAAAAGATTCCGCACGATTTCCATGGACGAAATACTGGGTCTTTCTGATGAAAAAGAGGAAAACAGCCAGCTGGGTGTCGTGGGAATGGTACTTATCATGTGTCCGCTTATGGGAATTACATTTTCGGATGAAGTGTCCGTTTTATACTTCTATCTGATAAAAAAGATGGAAGACTGGAAAAGAGAAGAATACATTGAAAGAGAGTTCCCAGAAGATGGACTTTTTGAAGAGTGCATGAAGACCGTGGATGCCTGGATGGATGATGAAAAACTAAGTTCCAAAAATAAGTATGGAAAGAAATATTATGCAGATGAGAGATTTGCGGAAGAATGCATGAATTACTTTAATTATCCCGGGGATTTTCCTTTTACGTCTCTGGAAAATTTTATGGGACTTCGCATAGAGATGACACGAACCCTGATGACTCTTAAAATGAATCATCCGAAAAAAGAGTACACTTACGAACAGATCCAGCATCTTACAATGATCTATACGCTCTGCTCTACCATAGCAGATATCGCAGACCGGTTTGACATGGAGACAGATTATCTTCTTTCTAAGTATGACTTTGATTACGATGATGACGAAGACAGTCTTTTTGATCCGAAAAAGATTGAAGTGTATAAAGAGAAAGAAAAAACAGAGCCAGAGGTTTTGAAAACGAAAGCATCCAGTACACCGGTATCGTCAGAAACAGAGGAAAATGAAAACGAATACTTAAAAGAGATAGCGAGACTTAGAAGCAGTCTGGATGAAAAAGACCGGGAAATCAAAAGACTAAGAGATGCTTATAGTGAAGCAAAAGCTTCCAGAAGAGAAGCTGAAGAGATGGTACACCGGTATGAGAGTGAAAGGGAAGAACTGATTGCCTTAAGAGAGTTTGCGTATCAGACACAGCAGGAAGAAGAAATAAGAAACGATTTGCCGGTAGAGGAAATGAAAGCTGCCATTAAGGGAAAAAAGATTGCAATTATAGGCGGTCATGTAAACTGGCATAATAAGTTAAAACAGCAATTCCCTGGCTGGAGATTTGTACTAAGTGAAGCTTCCAAAACAGTAGACGGAAAGATGCTAGAAGGGTGTGAGAAGGTTTATTTTTATACCGATCATATGAGCCATGTGATCTATGGCAAGTTTATAGCTGCGGTCAGAGAACGGAAGATTCCTTTTGGATATCTTGGGAGCATTCACATAGAAAGTGTGATAAAGCAGGTGTATGAAGATTTGTGTGGGGAATGATGCCAATGAATCGTTGATACAAAAAAGCCGGATGCCATCAGCCTATGTCAATAAAATTAACATTTGAGCAGAAAATATCAGTTTCGTGTAAAAATGTATTGCTCGACCGAAATGCCCTATAGATGCTATGATACATATATCAGCTGATGGAAAAGAAAACCGGAGGTATTTTTATATGAAAACAAGAGAAGTCAGATTTGGAAGAAATCTAAAGGCATTACGGGAAATCAACAAAGTAACACAGAAAAAGTTGGCGGAAGAACTACATATGTCAAGACAGGCAATTTCTCTATGGGAAAAAGGAATGGGAAAGCCGGATATCTTTTATCTGGATTCTATATGCACCTATTTTGATGTGTCTATAGATCAGATGATGTACGGAGACATTGTAAATCCGGATCGGTATACGACACTGGAAGATAGTGACATAAAGGAACGGACAACCGGAGAGGAGGAACTGGTTGGCTTCTTGGAAGAAGATATCTCCGAGTGCTTTCCTCCGATTGCGATTGATTTTGGTGTTATTATAACGATTGCGCTGGAATTAAAACGCATGGGATATGAAGTGACAGAAGTGTTTGGCAATGGATTTTCGGTATTTACAAAAACGAAAATGGAGAGGAAAAGACTGAAAAAAGATATTTATGAAGTCGGAGATTCCTTGATCCATTGTGATAATGAAAGAATTAGCAATCACAGAGAAGAGGTAGAAGCAAGAGTCTGGGAAGTAAAAAGCCAGATTGTCGAGGAAACCATGACAACCATCCTTGGAAAGGAGCCGGAAGAATTTGCCTACCTCTGGTATGACGAAGAGGATAATGTCAGAGGCTATGCGGATACCGAAGAAGAATGCATCGAACAGGCAAGACATCAGGCCTGTACAAAGTTTCGGATCATGGATAACATATAGTCTTTCAAAGAACCATGTTTGTAGTACCGGATCTTTTGTAAAATTTATAAGTTTATCATCAAACCCCTGGGAGTCGGGCAGGGGGTAGGGGTGGGAATGGTACCATAAAAGTACTTTGCCCTAAAATAATTCTTAAGACCTTGTGGCTGTAAAACGCAGTCATGAGGTTTTTCTTTTGTCTAAAAATTCTACGAAATAGGTCTTTTAACGTCCCACTTAACTTCTGAAAAGAAATGAAGGAAGGAGGAGGGCTCATGAAAATGTTTATTTTTCCCCCGGTTTTTGCACTGGCAGCTTATACCCATGCAATCGACAGTTTGAAAAATGTCCTGATTACACTGGGAACCAGTATCGGCGCCGTCATGTTAGTCTACGGTGGCATTAAATTCGCCATGGCGTTCAGACAGATGGATCAGCAGGGCGAACATCAGGCGGTATACGCGGTGGTGGCAGGCGGTGTACTTGTGGGACTTGGTGCCCTGGTTGCGGATTTAACCTAAAGGAAGAAGAGAGAAATGGAAACGGTAGTATAAGCACT
>Ga0129310_1000994_pt1 | contig 27914 bp, 20 predicted proteins | sample Go1ome_2_FD_94433 | JGI IMG/M metagenome (GOLD analysis project Ga0129310, IMG submission 94433) | Western lowland gorrila individual fecal microbial communities from Wisconsin, USA - Go1022A metagenome | ecosystem: Host-associated > Mammals > Digestive system > Large intestine > Fecal | place... | reverse complement strand
CTGTGCCGTTACCGTAGTGCCGATGTTCGCGCCCATCACGATACTGACCGCTTGCTTTAAATCTAAAATATTAGCACTGATCAAGCCGACCGTCAATACAATGGTCGCGGTCGAGCTTTGAATGACCGCTGTAACCAGCATACCTGTAATGACACCCAATATCAGATTTTGGGTCGCCTTGCCGAGTACCTGCTTGAGCGCGGAGCCGGAAGCATTTTTGAGTCCGTCTCCCATGACCTCCATGCCGTATAAGAACATCGCCAGTCCGCCGAGCAGGGTAATCACCGAGAAAATATCCATATCGCAAATTCCTTTCTGCATCTAAACACAATCACTTCTGCCTGTTAGTTTTGATTTTCCAGCACGCGTCCTACCAGACTGAAGGTGTTCGCGTCCGTAATCTCCACAGCAACAATCTGTCCGATCATTTCCGGACGGCCTTCAAAATTGACCAGCTTGAAGGTTTCCGTTCGGCCGCCGTAGGTCTTGGAATTCGTTTTGGACGGCCCATCGACCAGCACTTTTTCGACACAGCCGACATAGGCCGCGTTTTTCTCCGCGGAGATGCGGTTGATCACATCGACGAGGCGGTTAAAGCGTTCGTGTTTGACCTCCTCCGGTATCTGATCCTCAAACTTTTCGGCCGGCGTTCCTTTGCGAACGGAGTACAGGAAGGTGAACGCGGAATCATAGCGCACTTCCTCGCAGAGCGATAAAGTCTCCTCAAATTCCGCTTCTGTTTCTCCCGGAAATCCTACGATAATGTCGGTTGATATCGCCATATCCGGATCAACGGCGCGCAGCTTCTCCAACTTTTGCAGGTAAGCTTCTCTGGTATAATGCCGGTTCATTTCCCTGAGCACCTTGCTGGAGCCCGCTTGCACCGGAAGATGAATATAGTGACAAAGCTTTTCGCAGGTGCCGTAGGCCGCGATCAGCTTATCCGAAATATCCTTTGGATGGCTGGTCATAAAGCGAATGCGCGCGAGTCCCTCAATCTCATTGATCCGCGCGATCAAATCCGCAAAGTCCGTCTGCGTGCCGTCTGCGCTGATGCCGCGATAAGAATTAACATTCTGTCCAAGCAGCATGACTTCCCTGACGCCGTCGTTGACAAGGTTTTTGATTTCTGCCACAATATCCTCCGGCTTCCGGCTGCGTTCCCGCCCTCTTGTATATGGCACAATGCAGTAAGTACAGAAGTTATTGCAGCCGTACATGATATTGACAAACGCTTTGTGACGATAAAGTCGTTTGGCTGGCAGTCCCTCCACGATCTCGCCGCCGTCCTGCCATACAGAAAGCTGCTTTTGTTTTTCCTGATAAAGCTTGTCCAAAAGCTCCGGCAGCTGATGCAGGTTATTGGTGCCAAAGATCACGTCAACCCAGGGATATTTTGCCTTGATGGTATCGATGATGTGCTGCTGCTGCATCATACAGCCGCAGACACAAACCGTAAAATTATCGCCCAGTTCTGTTTTTTTCTTTTTGAGCTGTCCGAGCGTGCCAAAAAAACGCTTATCCGCGTTTTCCCGAATGCTGCAGGTGTTAAAGATTACAAGGTTCGCGTCCTTTCGCTCCGCCGCCGGCTGATAGCCCTTTTCCAGCAGCATGCCCGCCAGGGTTTCCGAGTCATGCTCGTTCATTTGGCAGCCAAACGTTGTAATGTGGAATGTTTTGTTTTCTGTCAATGTTATTCTCCCAAATTGTTTTATGGATTCTTTTGCTGTTTACAAAATGATATTTTCTTTTTTGCGTTCTCTGCCCATCAGCAGTTTGACCGCGTCCATCGCGTTGACACTGCCTTGAATCATGTGGTAAATGCAGTGGGTAATCGGCATTTCTACCTGACATTTTTCCGAAAGCGCCGCGGCCGCTTCCGCGGTCGAAAGCCCTTCGACAACCATACCGACCTCCGCGACCGCCTCCGGTACAGATTTTCCCTGTCCGATCAAGATGCCGCATCTTCTGTTTCGAGAATGCATGCTGGTGCAGGTTACGATCAAATCGCCGATACCCGCCAGTCCGGCGAAGGTTTCGGCACGCGCGCCCAACGCGAGTCCCAGCCGCGTCATTTCTGTAATCCCACGGGTCATCATCGCGGCCTTCGCGTTGTCACCAAACCGCAGTCCATCTGAGATGCCGGCGCCCAGCGCGATAATATTTTTAAGCGCGCCGCCCAGTTCCACACCGATCAGATCTTCATTTGTATAAACGCGGAAACGTTCCGTACTGAATACATCTTGGACTGCTATTGCCAGGTCCGCATCTTCACTTGCGGTCACAACTGTGGTCGGCAGCGCTCTTGCCACTTCCTCCGCGTGGGAAGGACCGGAAAGCGCCGCGTATCTGACTTCCGGCAGGATTTGACGCGCCACCTCCGACAAGCGCAGCAAGCTGCCTTTTTCGATGCCCTTCGCGACGTTCACAATCGGTGTCCGCGCGTCCATACAGGATGAAACCTGCGTAAACACGCCCCGAAAAGTCTGTGCCGGTACGGCCATCAGGAGCAAATCCTTGTCTGTGACCGCTTCTTGAAGATCATCTGTAAGGTCTAAGGTCTCCGGCAGCGGAATTTCCGGCAGATAGCGCGGATTTTGTCGAGTCCGCCGCATTTCTTCGATCTGCTCCGTTCTGCGCGCCCACAGTGTGACCTCGTGCCCCTTTTGGGTCAGCGTCATGGCTAAGGCCGTACCAAAGCTTCCGGCGCCGATGACGCCGATTTTTTTTATTTCATCCATTATTCTTCTCCGTTTCCCCGAATGGATTTCATCTATTTTTTATCTTCTTTGCTCTTAAAAATTCCCATCGGCGGTTCTTCTCCCCGCAGCAGTCTGCCGATATTGGCTCTGTGCTTGATCAAAATGATCAGCGCCATCAGCGAGCCTTCATAGAGAAATTCCGGCTCTAAATAATAACAGACGAGCGGGAAAGTAATCGCGCCAAGTATCGAGCCAACCGACATGCGTTTACTGATGAAGAGGCCGGCCGCAACGATGGCCAGTGCCGTAAGCCCCAGCATCCAGTTGATTGCCAGCAGCGCGCCGAACGCGGTCGCAACGCCCTTTCCTCCCTTGAAGCGATAAAAGCAAGGCCAGATATGTCCGCAAAAAACCGCCACAGCACAGACCGCGCCGGTCTCATAGCCAAAGAGCATCCCCAGGCGCACCGCCAAAAATCCCTTGGCAATGTCTATCACCAAGGTAATGAAAGCCGCTTTCTTGCCGAGCACCCGCAGAACATTCGTAGTACCCGCGTTGCCGCTGCCCTCTTTTTTGATATCTACGCCGCTGAGCTTTCCTAAGATGATCGCCGGCGAGATGTTTCCGATGAGATATGCCGCGAGGATCGCGAGCACATCATATAAATTCCATTGCATATTACTCTACAGACTCTCCCTTTTCTCTGAATACGAATTTGATGGAGGTTCCCTCAAAACCGAAGCCCTCTCTGATCTTGTTTTCCAAATATCGCGCGTAAGAAAAATGCATCAGGTCTCTGCGGTTGATCTGGAAGCTGAACAACGGCGGCTTGACACCGACCTGCGTGACGTAATAAATCTTCAGTCGTCTGCCCTTGTCCGACGGCGGCTGTTTCATCAGAATCGCGTCCTGAATCAAGCTGTTGAGCTGTCCGGTCGGCACACGCAGCGCGCGCTTCTCAGATACGTATTCAGCCATCTCGATGACCTGATTGATTCTCTGTTTATCCTTTACAGAAATAAAGATGACAGGCGCATAGGACATGAACTGCATGTCTGCCTCGATCAATCGCCTGAAGTCGCGCATGGTATTGGTTTCCTTCTGAATCAGATCCCACTTGTTGACCACGACCACAATGCCCTTGCCCGCTTCGTGAACCACACCCGCGATCTTCTTATCCTGGTCCGTCAGTCCCTCCGCTGCGTCGATCATCATCAGACAGACATCGCAGCGCTCGATGGCGGCGACCGCCCGAATCACGCTGTAACGCTCAATATCTTCGTTGACCTTTGATTTACGGCGAATCCCCGCGGTGTCGATCAGCATATATTTTTTCCCGTTTTTTTCAAATGGGGTATCGATGGAGTCTCTGGTCGTTCCCGCGATAGGGGAAACGATGACCCTGTTTTCGCCGAGCAGACAGTTGATCAGTGATGACTTGCCGACGTTCGGCTTGCCGATGACCGCGATCTTCGTCACATCCTCGTCATCGTCATACCGCTCATCCGGAAAGCTCGCTACGATTTCATCCAGCACATCGCCGAAATTCAGCATATTCACCGCCGAAATCGGGATCGGTTCTCCCAGTCCCAACTCATAAAAATCATAAAAATCGTCCGGCAGCTTCCATGGGGCGTCGATCTTATTAACGACTAGAATCACCTTCTTGCCGGTACGCATCAACATGCCGGCAACTTCTCTGTCCGCGTGGGTCAGACCATCTTTGCCGTCAACGATAAAAAGAATGACGTCGGCCATATCCATCGCGATCTGCGCCTGCTCACGCATCTGCGAAAGAATCACGTCAGAGCTGGACGGCTCAATGCCGCCGGTATCGATCAGCGCGAAATGCACGCCGTTCCATTCTGCCTCTGCGTAGATCCTGTCACGAGTTACGCCGGGGGTATCTTCTACGATGGAAATTCTTTTGCCGACGATTTTATTGAAGAACGTAGATTTGCCGACATTGGGGCGGCCTACGATTGCTACAATCGGTTTACTCATTGAAAATTCCTCCTATAAACTGCTCAGGATCAAATTCCGCGAGATCTTCGATGCCTTCGCCGATGCCGATAAACTTGATCGGCATATTGAACTCATCCGCGATGGTTACTGCGATACCACCCTTGGCGGTGCCGTCGAGCTTCGTCAGAACAATTCCTGTGATATCCGCGACCTGTCCGAACTCCTGTGCCTGTGATACCGCGTTCTTACCGGTAGTCGCGTCCAACACCAACAGGGTTTCGCGTTTCGCCTGAGGATATTCTCTGGATATGACTTTATTCATCTTTTCCAGCTCGTTCATCAGATTTTTTTTGTTTTGCAGCCGGCCCGCGGTATCGCAGATCAGCACATCGATGTTCTTTGCCTTCGCCGACTGAATCGCGTCATAGATGACCGCGGACGGGTCCGCGCCTTCCTGATGCCTGATGACATTGACGCCGTTGCGTTCTCCCCAGACCACGAGCTGTTCTGCCGCGGCAGCCCGGAACGTATCCGCTGCCGCGAGCATGACCGTTTTCCCTTCTTTTTTGAGCTTATGCGCCAGTTTGCCGATCGAGGTCGTCTTGCCGCCGCCATTGATACCGATCATCAAAATGACCAGCGGCGTTTCCGCGCAGAGCTTCTGCGCCTCGCCCTTATCCACAACCTTTGTCATGATGCGCTGCAATGCCGTTGTGACATCTTCACTGCGCGAAATATGCTCTTTTTTGACTGCTTCTCTGAGCTGCTCCATAATCTTCAGCGTGGTGTCCATCCCGATATCGGAGGTAATCAGGACTTCCTCCAGCTCATCCATCATGTCCTCATCGACTTGTCCGCGCAGCATGATCGTGTCAGTAATTCTCTCGGAAAGTCTGCCGAAAAAGGATTTTTTTTCTTTCAATAATGACATCTCGTCCCCCTCTGTCTATAAGTCAAAATCATCGCCCAGACGCAGAGAAATAACCTTGGAAATTCCCTGCTCCGGCATGGTTACGCCATACAAAACATCTGCATGCTCCATCGTGGCTTTTTGGTGCGTGACGACCGCGAATTGTATTTCGTGGAAGTTTTTGAGATAGTTCGCGAAACGGTCGATATTCGCGTCGTCGAGTGCCGCCTCCACCTCGTCGAGAATACAAAAAGGTGTCGGCTTTGTCTTGAGTACCGCGAACATCAGCGCGATCGCCGTCATCGTTTTTTCACCGCCGGACATCAGATTGATGTTCTGCAGTTTTTTGCCCGGCGGCTGCGCGATAATTTCAATTCCCGCCTCCAGCGGGTGATTCTCATCATCAAGACGCAGCTCCGCCTGACCGCCGCCGAACAGTTCTTTAAAGATTTCTTCAAAGTGAATCACAACTTGATCGAAATTCTCCTTGAACTTCGTTCGTATCGTGCGGTCCATATCTCCGATAATTGTCTGCAGCTCCTGCATCGCCTCTAAAATATCCGCCCTCTGTTCCGTCAAGAAGCCGTAACGCTCACTAACCTGTTCGTATTCCTTGATCGCGCCGACATTGACATCACCAAGCTCTCGTATCCGATTTTTGATTTCTCGGCTCTCCTTCGTCGCCGTACTCATAACGAACTCTTCTTTTTTGAAGGTCATCGCCTGCGCGTAAGAAATTTCAAACTCATCCCAGAGCTTTTCTTTTAGGGTGTCCAATTGCGTCTCATTTTTTGCGAGACGAATCTCCTGCTGATATTTTTGATCCTGATAAGCGCGTAAGGTTTCACCCAAAGCTGCCTGCTCGTCCGTTTTCGCATTCAAAGCTGCCGTCAGGCTTGCTCTCTCCGTATTGAGACGGGCGATATAATCTTCCAGCTCTGCCTTCTCGCTGCTGCATTTTTGGAAAAGTTCTTCGCTGTTGTCTGCGCTGAACAGAATTTCATGCTTCTCCTCATCCATATCCGCAAGCCGCGTTTCCCGTTCGGCGATCTGCCCGCGCAGTTCTTCCGCCGCGGCGCATACTCTGCGCAAAAGCTCTTCACTCGCACTGAACTGATTTTCTTGATCTTGCTTGGCGATCCTGGCCTTTGTGATTTCCTCGCTTGCCTCCGCCGCCTCCGTTTTTAAAAGCTCCAACGCCTGCATTGTCTGTGTAAGCTGCGTTTCCGCCTCACGATGGCCGGCTTCGGAACGCTCGATCTCCCGCAGAAGCTCATCGAGCATCTTCTCCATATCGGCAGAATCATGTTCGATAGACAAAAGCTCCTTCTCACGCTTCGTGCCGGCCTGCTCGACATCACGAAAATTTTGCCGCTGCGCCGCAATCTTCGCCTGGAGCGCGGAGATTTCGAGTTCCTTTTGTCTGCGTTCCTCTTCCATCTTCTGAAGTTGATCGGAAATTTCCTCCTGACGGGCTTGGCGCTCCTGATTTTGACGCATGCCCTTTTGATATGCCTGCTGCAGCGTTTCGACCTGTTCCGCAAGCGCGGCGATTTCGCTCTTTCGGGCGAGCAGGTTGGCAGACGCATTCTTATATCTGCCTCCGGTGATGGCACCGCCCGCGTTGATGATTTCGCCGTCCAGCGTGACAAAACGAATCCCGTTTCCCGCTATCTTTGACAGCGCGATCGCGCTGTCCATATTGTCTACAACAGCGACTCTGCCCAAAAGATAGTTGAATATTCCCTGATACTGCGGCGCAAACTCCGCGAGCTCCGCGCCGATACCCAAATAGCCCGCGTGTTGTCTGACTTGACCCGGGACAGTAACACCGCCGCCTTTGACGGATTCCATCGGCAGGAAAGTCAGACGTCCCGCCTTGTTCACTTTGAGGCTTCGAATGGCCTCTTTTGCGTGTCCGTCCTTTTGACATACAATATTCTGCATGGCGCCGCCCAGCGCGGTCTCCAGCGCTGTTTCATAGCCTGCCGGCGCTTTCATCAGATCACCGACAACGCCCTCAATTCCGGGCATTCCTGCCTTCATGACAAAGCGAACGGCTCCGTTATAGCCCTCATAGTTATGTTCCATCTCCTCGATGGTTTTTTTACGCGCGGCGAGCTGGCTCACGCGAATGCGCGTATCATCCAGTTTCTTTGCTTCCTCAGAAATCACCCGCATCAAATCCGCGCGTTCCTGTTTCAGCTGTTCCATCGCAGAGGCGATGCGCTGTGCGCGCGCGGCGGCTGCCTCCTGCTCCGCCAGATCCTTCTTCTGATCTGCCTCAAAAGCGCGCGTGCTTTGTTCCTGCTCCGCGCCTTCCGCAAGCAATTGTTCCTTTCGTTTTTGCAGGGAGGTTCGATAGCTTTCCATGCTTGCGGCTTCACTTCGCTTCGAAACCACGCGGCTGTGCAGAGAAAACATCTCGTTGCGTTGTTCTTCCACTTGCTCCGATTGTGCGAGCACTCGTGCGGTAATTTCATTGTAGCCCTGAATCTTTTCTTGTAACCGCTGCTCCTCATTGGTAAGCCGTACGCGTATTTCTTCCTGTTTTTGGGAAAGTGTCTCCCCGTTTTCCTGCTCTGCTTCCAGTTTCGATTCTAATTCCGCGATTTCCCCGTTGATTCGCGCCGCGTCACGCTCCATCGCGCGCAAGCGTTCACCGTCCAGCTGGCTTTTGTTGGTGATTTGGTTTAACTCATCGATTTTCGCAATCAGCGCACTGTTCGACTCGTTTCCGAGCTGCTCCAAACGTTCGTTTTTTTGACGTTCTTCGCTGATTTCACCATCCAGGGTCTGCTTACGTGTTCCGAGCATTTCTATCGATGCGGTCAGCTCCCGCGCATCACCGCGAATGCTATCGTTGGCCGTTTCCAGTTTTTCAATATTCTTTAGGGTAATATTGATTTCCAAATCCTGATAGCGCTCCCGCAGTTCCAAATACTCCTTGGCTTTGGCGCTGTCCTCGCGCAGTCCGTCGATGCGCCCCTCGATTTCACTGACGATATCGCTGACACGCTCCAGGTTCGCGTTGGAAGCCTCCAGCTTACGCTCTGCCTCGGCTTTTTTGCTCTTGTACATCACCACGCCGGCAGCTTCTTCAAAAATTTCCCGTCTGCTCTCCGGCTTGTTGCTGACAATATCCGCGATCTTGCCCTGTCCGATGATGGAATAGCCATCGACACCGATCCCGATGTCCATGATCAATTCCTTAATATCGCGCAATCTGCACTGGTTGTTGTTGATCAGATATTCGCTTTCTCCGGAGCGGTACATCCGCCTCGTAATGGCGACCTCGTTGTAGTCAATGTCCAAAATTCCGGTAGAATTGTCTATGACCAGCGTTACCTCAGCCATTCCGCGGGATTTACGGCTCGCTGTGCCCGCGAAGATGACCTCCTCCATCTTGCCGCCGCGCAGCATCTTGGGGCTCTGCTCTCCGAGTACCCAGCGGATCGCGTCACTGATGTTGCTCTTGCCGCTGCCGTTAGGACCGACAATACAGGTGACACCCTCATGAAAATCAATCACGACCGGCTCCGCGAACGATTTAAATCCATGCATCTCTATGCGTTTAAAATACATCTTGCTTTATTTTCTCCTCTCGAGCATTTCCAGAGTCTGCTTCGCCGCGTTCTGTTCTGCTTCCTTCTTGCTTTTGCCGATGCCTTTTCCCATGATCTCGCCGTTGCAGGAAAGATGCACAAAAAAGGTCTTGTCATGCGCGGGTCCTTCCTCTCGGTCCGTCTCATAAGCGATCGTTACAGGCTTGCCTTTGCCTTGCAGGATTTCCTGCACCTCAGATTTGTAATCCGAAAACAGTTTCCCGTCAATGGCCTGGTCAATCATCCTGGAAAACGATTTTTTTACAAAGTTCTGCATCGCCTGATACCCGCCATCCAGATAAATTGCGCCAATCACCGCTTCCATACTGTCAGCCAAAATTGAATCCTTGTGTCTGCCGCCGCCGGTATCCTCGCCATGTCCCAAATTGAGATAGCTGCCCAGCTCATAGCCGCGCGCGACCTGCGCCAACGCGCTTTCACAAACAATCAAGGCTCTGGTTTTCGTCAGTTTCCCTTCTGTCACATGTTTCAGCCGTTCATACAGTTCCACGCTGATAACCGCGTCAAAAAAAGCGTCTCCAAGGAATTCCAGCCGTTCGTTATCCTGATGCTTAGTGTTTTTTTCTCTGTTAAAAGAGCTGTGCGTGAGCGCCGTCTCTAGATAATTTCTATTTTGAAATTGATATCCAATTTTTTGCTCGAATTCTTTAATCTTCACTTAACGTGTTCTCCTCAATTTCCAAAACCGATTGCTCGATGGTCGCGACAACGTTTTCCGTTACATACGGAATTCCCTTGAGAATGGTATTCTTTACGGCGTTTGCGCTGGAAGAACCGTGCATTTTGACAATCGGGCCTTTGATTCCCAGAATTGGCGCGCCGCCGTACTCCGAATAGTCGAATTCTTTTTTTAGTCCGCCGATCTTGTCAATCAGAAGTGCCGCGCCCATCTTGGCCTTGATGCCTTCGGTGAACTTGCGCTTGATGACCTGCAGGATATTCCATGCCAGACCTTCGGTCAGCTTCAAAATGACATTGCCGGTAAACCCGTCCGTTACGATGACGTCACAGGCTCCTTTCGGCACTTCCCGTGCCTCGACATTGCCGACAAAGTTCAATTTGCTTTCCGAAAGCATCTCGTAGGTGACTTTAACCAAAGCGGAGCCTTTTTTCGCCTCTTCACCGACATTGACAAGTCCGACTCTTGGACTTCTTCTGCCAATGACCTTTTCCATATAGATGCTGCCCATCACCGCGAATTCAAGGAGATTGGCAGGTTTACATTCCGTATTGGCTCCGGCATCGACTAAAAGCGACGCTTGCCCGCCAATGATTGGATAGATGGATGCCAGCGCCGGACGATCTACACCGCGGATTCTGCCGAGAATAAACAAACCACCGCACAGCAGCGCGCCTGTGCTGCCCGCGGAGATGAAGATATCGCCTTCCCCATCCTTGACCATGTTGATACCGCGCACGATGGACGAGTCCTTTTTGGTGCGCACCGCGCGCACCGGCGCCTCATCGTTGGTAATGACTTCCCGCGCGTCAGCAACGGAGAGTCGGCTGCGGTCATATTTATGTTTTTTTAATTCCGCCTCGATCAGCTCCTGCTGACCGACAATCACAATTTCGTGCTCCATTTCTTTCATGGCGAGAATCGCGCCTTCAACCACACTGGCTGGCGCGTGATCTCCACCCATACCGTCTAAAATTATTCTCATATCGCTTTCCTCCTGTTTTAAAAAGGCTGCAAAATTGTATGTTCCTTCACTTTTGTGTTTCGCTGTCTTTGTCGCTTTCGCGTCCCAGACGATGCTTCGACCGCGCGGTGGCAGTCTGTATATACTCATACATATTAAACTATATCACAAATCACAAAAAAAGCCAAGAAAATCTGAAACCTTCTAAGCAAAAAAGCTTCTTGAGAATGATGCTGCAATCGCTCCCAAGAAGCTTGATTTAATATGGCTTTATTTATCTACAGCAGCAATATGAATTGACGGATTCATTTCTTCTGCAAACTCCAAGACTTGCTGTATTTCTCCGGTCATTTTCCGGTTTCCTGTGTCTTTTGCTGCATGGATTCCAAAATCGCGTCAGCCAGCGCTTCGACCTCACCGGCCTTATCCGCAGACAGCGCGGAAGCCATCGACAGGCGTTCAGTAAGGACGGTCATGCGCTTGAGCTGTCCGTCCAGGAATTCCTGCATCAGATCGCCGGATTTTACCGCCCAGGAGCCATTCTCGATCAGCGCAAAAGTACGATTCTGCACATTTAACGCTTTCAGATCCATCAGATAGTCGTGAATCGCCGGATAGATTCCCAGATTATAGGTGACGGATGCCAGCACCACATGACTGTATTTGAAGGTCTCCGAAATCAGTTGGGATTTGTGGGTTGAGGAAACATCATAAACTGCCACACGGTTCATGCCTTTATCGCAAAGCTTCGCCGCCAAAGCCTGTGCCGCGGCCTCCGTATTCCCGTACATCGACGCGTAGATGATCAGCACGCCCTCCGTTTCAGGCTCATAGCGGCTCCACAGGTCATATTTTTGAATAAAATACGCCAGATCATCACGCCAAACCGGACCGTGGAGCGGACAGATATAGCGAATCTGATCCAAAATGCCTGCTGCCTTGCCAAGCAGGACTTGAATGTGCGGACCGTATTTCCCTACGATATTGGTCAAATAGCGTCTCGCGTCATCAAGCCAGTCGCGGTCAAAATCCACCTCATCCGCGAACAGTTTGCCGTCCAGTGCGCCGAAGGTTCCGAACGCGTCAGCCGAAAACAGGACGCCATCCGTGAGATCGAAACTGACCATCGCCTCCGGCCAGTGAATCATTGGCGCGAAAACAAAGGTGATGGTATGTCTGCCGAAGCAAAGCGTATCGCCTTCCTTGACTTCCACGCAGGTATGCGCGTCGACAGCGAAGCCGAACTGGCGCATCATCAGAAAAGCTTTTTCATTGCTGACGATCGTGACCTCCGGATAGCGCAAAAGCACTTCCTCGATGCAAGCCGCGTGATCCGGCTCCAGATGGTTGACGACCAGATAATCCAGCGGACGTCCATGCAGTACATATTCTAAATTTTCCAGAAATTGTCTGCATGCAGACCAGTCAACCGTATCAAAGAGAACGGTCTTTTCGTCGAGCAGACAATACGCGTTGTAGCTGACGCCTCTCGGAATCGGGAAGCAGTTTTCAAACAAAGTCAAGCGGTGGTCGTTCGCGCCGACCCAATATAAGTCCTCCGTTACTTTTCGTACACAATACATAATTCTTTTCTCCTTTCTCGATTCCGTTTTTTATGCTTTGATGAACTGCTCTTTGCCCTCGCCGCATTCCGGACACACCCAATCCTCCGGCAGCTGTTCAAAGAGGGTTTCCGGTGGAATCTCGCTCGCTTCGTCACCCTGCGCCGGATCATATTCATAGCCGCAGCCGCTGCAGATGTAAGCCGCACCGATCGGTTCCGGCTTCGGTGGCTGTGGACGCTTCATCTTGACCATCGGAGGTGCCGGTTCTTTTGTTTCTGTTCCCAAGGCCTCTGTGAGCAACGGAAGAACCTCCATGAGATTGCCGACAATACCGTAATCGCAATTTTTAAAAATCGGCGCGTTGCCGTTCTGATTGATTGCGACGATCGTGGACGCGTCTTTGATGCCCTTGAGGTGCTGCGCCGCCCCGGAAATTCCGCAGGCAATATATAAATTACCTCTGAATTTCTGACCGGACATACCCACATACCGGTTCAGAGGAAGATATTTGAGCGTTTCCGCGACCGGTCTGGAAGATCCGATAGCCGCGCCGGCAGCTTGGGCAAGCGCTTCGATCAGCTTCATATTTTCCTTTTTGCCGATGCCTTTCCCTGCGGAGACTACCCGCTCAGCCTGCGAGATCGGCGTGTCCGCCGGAATCCCTACGCTAAAGTCATAGCCGTCTTTTTTGAGTGCCGCGACCAATGCTTCCACCTGCTCCTTCGCGTCACCATCTGCAAAAATCATCTTCTTGCGGATGCCTGTGATCGGTGCCGGTTTTTTCGCTGCCGAACGGCTCTCTCCACTGCGCTCGCGCGTGATTTTTCCAAGGAGATGCGATGCGATGACCACGCGCTGAATCTCGTTGGTTCCCTCATAGATCGTCGTGATTTTTGCGTCGCGGTACGCCCGTTCGACCTCCATTCCCTTGAGGAATCCCGATCCGCCGAAAATCTGCAGGGCATCATTAGTCACCTCCAGCGCGATATCCGACGCGTACATTTTTGCCATCGCGGATTCCATCCCGTAAGGTTGATGCTGTTCCTTCAGTTCTGCCGCTGAATAAATCAAATATCGCGCACAGCGCAGTTTTGTCGCCATATCTGCCAGTTTAAAGGAAATGATCTGCTGCGCGCCGATCGGTTTGCCGAACTGTACGCGCTCTTTCGCGTAGGCAAGGGCGTGTTCAAATGCGCCCTGCGCGATGCCGAGAGCTTGTGCTGCGATGCCGATACGGCCGCCGTCCAGTGTCGCCATAGCGATTTTGAAGCCCTCTCCTTCTTTGCCGAGCATATTTTCCTTCGGGACACGGACATTATTAAAAATCAACTCCGCAGTAGCGGAAGAGCGAATGCCCATTTTATCGTAATGATCACCAAAAGTGAATCCTTTCCATCCTTTTTCAACAATGAACGCCGAAATTCCTCTGGTTCCGATATCCGGCGTTGTCACCGCGAAAACGACATAAGTATCCGCTTTCGGCGCATTGGTGATAAAAATTTTACCGCCGTTGAGCAGCCAGTGGTCTCCTTTGTCGATCGCTGTAGTTTCCGTCCCGCCGGCATCTGATCCGGCATTCGGCTCGGTCAGTCCGAATGCGCCGATTTTTTCTCCTTTTGCCAGCGGCACGAGATATTTACGTTTCTGTTCTTCTGTTCCGAACGCAAAGATCGGCCAGGAGCCAAGCGAAACATGCGCCGACAGGATGACACCCGCGCCGCCGTCAACACGGGCAAGTTCCTCTACCGCAATCGCGTAACTCATGACGTCAAGCCCGGCACCGCCATACTCGGCCGGATACGGAAGTCCCATCCACCCGCGCTCACCCAGTTTACGGATCGCCTCCTCCGGGAATTCATTGTTCTGATCCATCAAGAAAGCCTGCGGTCTGATTTCTTCCTCCGCGAATTGGCGGATCTGCGCCCGCAGTGCTTCCTGTCCTCTGGTTGTCTGAAATAGCATAAGCGTTCCTCCTTTTCTTCGTGTTTCCCTTATTTTACCCTTTTTTTACGTGAAAAGAACAAACCAGGGACGAAATGACGATTTGTGGGCTGGATGTCGTTTGTGGTGAAGACGAGCGGACGGAATAAAGCAGGGCAGCTTCTCTGAACCGAATCTGCCGTCTTGCATCCTTTTTCATAGCGGTAGCACGCACTGCTCCCATATGATATAATTAATTCAAAAAAAGATCACAAAAAAATACGCAAAAAAGTTTTCCTTCTTGCGCAATAAAAAACGATTTTTGTTGTCTATATAAGTGAAAGGCCTTTTTACAGACGAAAGGGAAGTTGCCATGAATGACCACGAGATTATAGGTTTATACTGGTCGCGCAGCGAAAGCGCGATCGCCGCCACCGCCGAAAAATACGGGAACTACTGCCACGCAATCGCGTACAACATCCTGCATAGCAGCGACGACGCGGAAGAATGCGCCAATGATACCTACCTCAGCGCATGGAACACAATTCCGCCGCAGCGTCCAAACCGTTTATCGATCTATCTGGGAAAAATCACGCGTAACCTCGCGCTTAACCGTTATAAGCGCTGCACCGCCCAAAAACGCGGTCATGGACAGGTCGCGCTTGCGCTGTCCGAGTTAGAAGCCTGCGTCCCCGCGGAGGGGGATGTGGAGCGAGCGATCGAGGAAACCGAACTGGCTGCCGCCATTGACCGTTTCCTGTACGCAAAGCCCCGGCGAAACCGTAATATCTTTGTTCGCCGATACTGGCATCTGCACGCGATACGGGATATCGCAGATGCATACGGAATGAGTGAGAGCAAGGTGGCGTCTTTGCTATTCCGTATGCGAAACGAATTAAGGATTTTTTTAGAGAAGGAGGGTATCACGCTATGAAAAACGAAGTTCTTCTCCGTGCAATCGGAAACATCGACGACAAACTGATCGCTGACGCGGAACGCGAAACGCGCGGCGAAAAAAAACACAGCCGGAGGAAATTGGGTCTCATCGCCGCTTGCCTGACCTTGGTTTTCTGCACCGGCATCATGACAAACGTGATCCGCAGCCAGGCAGAAGCGGGAACCTTTACGATGGATGTAAATCCAAGCGTTGCCTACACGATCGCCAAAAACGGGCTCGTCAAAGATGTCCGCTTTTTGAACGACGACGCGGAAAACGCCCTTCGCGATGTTGTTTTAAAAAAACAGAGCGTTCAGACCGCTCTGACACGCACGATGACTGCCTACGAAGTCTGCGGTTATCTTGCGGATGGCGAGGCGACCGTTTTGATTTCCTTTGATTCGCAGCTGAATGCGGACACAGAACGAAAAGCTGTTCTCTCCGCGGAAATTCAGGAAGCGCTGGAGCCGATCGAAGCTGTCGGCACGCTGATTTTTCACGCTCCTTCGGAGGATCAATCTGATGCAGCGAAAAACACCGAAATCGCAAAGCTCGCGGAGAAATTCCATGTTTCCTCCGGAAAGGCTGACTGGATTCTTAATGCGGCAGACAAAACCGGTCTACCGACAGAGGATGTTGCCCGCATGCCGCTGGATGAACTGCTGAAGCTTCAGCAAGCTGAGAGCGTTGCTTCATACACATCAGAAGGCGACACATTGGAAGCGAATGAGGCAGAAGGCAGCACCTTGCAAACTGACCCTGCGAAGTTCATCTCTTTAGAGGAAGCAAAAAAGATTGCGCTCAAAGATGCCAAACTGAACGAAGCTGCGCAGAAGATTGTCTTTACCAGAGAGGAGCTTAGCCGCAATCAAGGCAAGCCATGCTATTTCCTCGAATTCTATACCGGAACAAACAGCTACTTCTATCAAATTGACGCAAAGAGCGGCGAGATTATCTACGCGAGAGAATATATCCTGCTTACCACCGCGAAGAAGATCGCGATTGACGATGCAGGTTGTAAGAACAGGGTCACCTTCACTGAGGAAACGTTGGTAGACGGCGGCATCAAAAGCCCTTACTACCGCCTTGTCTTTGCTGACACGCAGATCCAGTGGACTTACCGCATTAACGCGGTGCTTGGCATTGTGATTGAAAAAAAGCAAAAAGAGATCGCTGCCTCTGCACCTGATCCCGCGAAGTTCATCTCTTTAGAGGATGCTAGGAAGATCGCGCTCACTGATGCCAAACTGAATGAAACTGCGCAGAAGATTGTATTTACCAGAGAGGAGCTTAGCCGCAATCAAGGCAAGCCATGCTATTTCCTCGAATTCTATACCGGAACGAACAGCTACTTCTACCAAATTGACGCAAAGAGCGGCGAGATTATCTACGCGAGAGAATATATCCTGCTTAGCACCGCAAAGAAGATTGCGATTGATGATGCCGGATGCAAAGACAAAGTCACCTTCCTCGAAGCAACTCTGGTAGATGGCGGCATCAAAACGCCTTACTACCGCCTCGTCTTTGCCGACGCGCGGACGCGGTGGACTTACCGCATTAACGCGGTGCTGGGTGGTATATTAGAAAAACAACAGGAAGATATCAGCACACCGGAATTCATCTCTTTGGATGAGGCAAAGAAGATTGCGCTCACTGATGCCGGTCTGCATGATGCGGATCAGAAGATTGTTTTCACCAGGGAGGAGCTCAGCCGCAATCAGGGCAAGCCATGCTACATTCTGGAGTTCCATACCGACAAATGCGCATATTCCTACAAGATTGACGCGGTATCCGGAGATATAATCGAAAAAAACACTGCATGGCTTTCTCGTCAAGAGTCTGAGAGGACTTCAAGCGCAGCTCAAGATTCTGATTCTAAGCAGCGCCGCGCAATCTAATCTGTACGCTATGAAACTGTGGCAATCTTTGTGTAAGCATGGAACCTGATGAGACCGTTTCAAAAGATCATTTCAAATTTTGTGTAGACCTAAAAAACTGATAGAAGTTCAGTAAATCGTTGTGAATGGGCAGGGCCGATTTTTCGGACCCTGCCCATTGGATTATTGCAAATATCTTGCGTCTTCGAGTGCCGTAAGAAGCACTTGTATTTGGGTGAACTGCTGCATGATGCAGGAATCCCGATCCAATATCCCGTTGGCGGTCATGGTATTTATATTGACTGCGGCGTTATGATGCCGCATCTTGCATGGGATCAGTTTCCTGCACAGGCTGTGACCGTTGCATTATTCCTTGAAGGGGGCATTCGCGGTTGTGATATCGGATCGCTTTGTCTTGATCGAGATCCGGACACTAACAAACAGCAAAGAGCGAGTAATGAATGGTGTCGGTTATGTATGCCGCGGCGTGTCATGACTCAGTCACAAATCGAATTTGTCGCGGAAACCATCATGTATGTTCGTGACCATGCCGAGGAATACCCGGGATTCAGAATTATCAAAGAGGCACCGATCCTGCGCCACTTTACGGTAGAGCTGGAGCCTCTGCCCGGTTCGAATCGTCAATTTATGGGCTAAGCTGCCGCAGTCTGCGTATCTGTCTGCCTTCTCGTTCGGATTTTTCCTTGATTTTTACAACATGATCACAGCAGGCATCGATGAATTCGCTATCATGCGTGATTACCAAAACGGTTCTGCCGCTTCTTGCTGCCTTTTTCAATTTCTCCGCAATCAGCCGCATGTTCTTTCCATCAAGCCCACTGGTTGGTTCGTCAAGGATCAGAATCCCGCGCTCCGAAAAGATAGCGCAGGCTATGGCCAGCCGCTGCTTTTGACCGCCGGACATGGCAGATGGGTGTGTATCCCTATACGCATAAAGCCCGAACTCCTTCAGTAGATGCGCGGCGCGCTCTTTTCTGTTTTCTGTAAAGCTGCTCTGCAGCAGCAGTTCCTCCCATGCGCTCGCTGTAAAAAACTGCGTTCCCGTATCATTCCCGCAGTAATAGATTTCTCTCAGGCGGCCTGCCGGTCTTGTGTTTTTACCCTCTAGCAGGATTTGTCCCCTTGTCTGCTTTACCAGCCCGCAGAGAATTTGCGCAAGCGTGGTTTTTCCCGCGCCGTTTTGTCCCGTTATCGCGGTTATTTTGCCTTTGGGAAAGGATAGCGAAACATCATCCAAAATAGTTTCTTTGCGTATTTTTTTTGAGATCCCTGCTGCCTTTAAAATAGACGGACTTTCGTCCGGTACGGAAGGAAGAGAAACTTGCTTTCTCCTATGCGGCGCACGCAGGCCCATACGAAGCAGATCCGACTCCGGCAGAAGAAGTAAGTCCTTTGGGACATATGCGCGCTCTATTTTTCCGTCCCGCAGATACAAAAACCGGTCCGCGATCTCCATGAGCCAGCCGATCCGGTGCTCCGCGATGAGCAGGGTATATCCCTGTGCCTTTAATTCGTTCAGCGTTCGCGCGAGCTGTCTTGTTCCTGCAGCATCGAGGTTGGCAGTCGGCTCGTCGCACACAAGAACTTTTGGTTTCATAGCATATACAGAAGCAATAGCCGTCCGCTGTTTTTCTCCGCTTGAAATGGCATCGAGCGGTCTGTCTCTCAAATAGGAAAGCGTCATTTCTTCTATGGCGTCGTCTGTCCGCCTCCGAATCTCCTGACTGGATAATCCGTAGTTCTCGCAGGCAAAAGCGACTTCGCCCGCAAGCTCGGAGGAAAAGAACTGACTTTTCGGATCCTGAAAAACGCTTCCCGCCAATCTCCCGATCTCCCATGTGGAAAGGCCGGATATCTCTTTGCCGTCAATCCTCACGCTTCCGCTGAAAACGCCGGGATAATAAGACGGTGCAAGTCCATTGACGAGCCTTGTTACAGTGGTCTTTCCGCAGCCGGAGATCCCTGTCAGCACGACACACTCGCCGCTCTTTACCAAAAAGGTGATGTCGGAGACGCCTCTGCCTGAATGCTCATATCGAAAAGAGGTGTTCAAAAACTCAATCATATCATGCCCCTTTCCAGAATCAAATAGGATGTCGTGGCCAGTGTCCATGCGGCAGCCACGATGTATTCCCGCAGCTTGATCTTTTTCTCATAATAGCTGCCGCGCGCGCCCGGGTGCTCCGCTCCTCTTGCAACAGCAGAAACAGATAGCTGATCCGCAAGCTGCAATGTTCTGAGGAGAAACGGTGTCATGACATATTCCATGCTCCGTATGGGATGTGCCAGCAGCTGCCCTGTCCTAGTCAGCCCTCTGTTTTTCATCGACCTGCCCACGCTCCTCAGCTCCGCCCGCATGGTCGGAAAGAAGCGAAAAAGGACAAGAAGCCCGAGAATGACAGATGTGGGCATGTGGATACGGGTAAAAAAAGCTGAGAGCATTCCCGGCGGGGTCGTAATCAGATCCCATGACATCATAAATATCGGCGACAGCTTCCAAAACATCAAAACATAGAATTCTGAGAAGATTGGCATATGCAGTCCATGAAAGCGGATACCATACAGCAGCAGTGCCAGCACCAGGTAAAAACATCCATACGATGCGGCAAGGCGAAAGTGCTGCTGCAAGAGAAGATAAAGAAACGCCCAACCGGTCATGATACAGGTGAGAAGCACGTCATTACCCAGATTCACTCCGACAAACACGCACAGCAGCGCCCACAGTTTGACCGGTACCGCAAAGGACGCATCCGCTCTCATAGAACACCTGCTTTCTTAAAATGTCTGTGGATCAGATGCCTGCCGAGCATGCAGCCCAAAAAGCCCATCAACGTGGTAAACAGCAGGATAAAGGCAATCCAGCTGTATGCGGTGTAGTAACGCACATAGGACTCGATGTAGCTCTGTTCCATGCCGCTTGAAATCGCGAAATCGTAGTAGGTATCCCAAAAGAACCAGATGGGCAGCAGATTGATCCCGTTGTACAAAAAGCTTGCCACCGTCCAGGAGGCCGTCATGCGATTGGAATGATCGCAGGAGCCCTGTTTCCACAGAATCGCCTCACAGAGAAAGCCCACGACGATAAAATAGGGAAGCAAAAACCAGTTGCCCATCAGGAAAAAAATTGCGCCGAGAAGCGTCATATAGATCAACGTCACAAACCGCTTTCCGATCCGGCTGACCATGAGCATGTAGACCGGCGCGCAGAGAAAAGCGGCAATCCCTACGGACAGTACCATGCTTACAAAATCGTTGACCATACAAACCATATTCACAAGAAGCTGTATCACAATCAGCACCGCCGAAAGCAGTACCGTCGTAATGACATCTTTGACAGACCATTTCTTTATTTCTTTCATAAACTCCTCCATATTCTCTGATTCTTTTTTTCTAAAATAGCATGCAGCATACCATTTCCGGTGTTGTTTTGCTACGCCATCCACTCCATGCTCTCATTTTGCAGCTGCGCCATGTGCCGGAACAGACCATTCTTTTCCAGCAGATCAGCAGGTCTTCCTATCTCTGTCACACGCCCGCCGGAAAGCAGAACAATCTGGTCCGCATGCATAACAGTGCGCATGCGGTGGGCGATGATGAGCACCGTCTTATCCCGAATGAGTCCGGACAGCGCCGCCTGCACCGCTGTCTCGTTTTCCACATCCAGCGAGGCGGTTGCCTCATCCAGCAGAATCACCGGCGCGTCCTTCAAAATGGCGCGGGCAATGGAGATGCGCTGCCGTTCGCCGCCGGAGAGTCGTGATCCGTTTTCTCCGATCAGTGTATGATAGCCGTCCGGAAGTCCTGAGATGAAAGCGTCGCACTGCGCCGCCTTCGCCGCCGCAAGAACCTCCGCATCGGTGGCTCCCCGTCTGCCGATGCGGATATTTTCCATCACGGTATCGGCAAAGAGTACCACATCCTGAAATACGACGGCATACTTTTCAAGCAGTGCCTCTGCGTCCACTGCGGAAACGTCCACGCCGCCCAGCCGCACTGTGCCCTCGGATGGATCCCAAAATCGAGCCGCCAACCTGGCGGCTGTGGACTTTCCTCCGCCGGATGGCCCGACCAACGCCGTCACTTGCCCCTGCTTTGCCGTAAAAGAAACATCTTTGAGTACATCCTCGTTTTCTCTGTAGGCAAAGGTCACATGCTCAAAGCTGATGTCATAACCGTCGGGACGGTACTTGGTGAGACCGGTCATGCGTTTTTCATTCTCGATCTCCTTCATGCGCTCGATGCGTACCTCGCAGGCGAAGACCGCAGCCATGTTGGCAAACATGGAGCCGATAGGATCATAAATCCTTGTAGCAGCGATGAGAAAGAGCAGGAACGGGATCATCGTTAAACTGCCGCTGCTCATCAGAATTACGCCTGTGAGGACGGTTGTGGCAATGCCTAGTTTTAAGAAGGACTGTGCCGCCGTAATCACAGAACCGGTGAACAGTTCGCCGCGGATGTTGTCTCGTTCCGCCTCATCCAGCTTGTGGTTCAGTTCGGCAAGATATATTTCTTTTCGGTTGCACGCCTTAATCTCCGGGGCACACTCCAGCACCTCCTGCATGGCGTCGGTTGCCGCGCGGCGGGTAGTGAGCCCTTTTTTTATATGCCGCTTTTCCAATCGCCGGCAGAGATAGACCGCAAGGAGAGAGACCGGTACCACCCACAAGAGCGCGAGCGCCATCCGCCAGTCATAGATCAGCATACCGGCGGCAACCATGGTCGTGGAGATCAGCGCGCCGTACATGGCGGGATAAAAGTGGGAAAACGCCTTTTCCAGTGTCTCCGTATCTGTCATGATGGTGGTGGTAAGGTCAGTCAGATCCCGTTTTCCGAAGAAAGAAAGCGGAAGCCGGCGCAATACCTCGGCTATCCGGATGCGTCGGTTGGCACTCTCGCGATAGGTCGCGTCGTATAAGGCTCTGTACTGGATCAGAAAGGTCACAAAAAGCGCAAGAAGTGCAAGGATGCCTGTAATAATAAAGCGTGTAAGACCTTCCCTTGGATCTGTGCCGTCTGTCAGCGCTTGCGCGATGCCGGAAAATGCCGCGGCAAGCACACCCACAGGCAGCATTTTGCTGATGTTTACCAATACAGACCAGAACACTGCAGCCACATAGTCTTTCGCGCCCTTCTCCGTCATAGCATATTTTTTACTGATACGTTTGATCATTCTTCACCTCCTACTTTCCACTGCGCGGCGCTCTGGTATTCCTCCCACATGGAGGCATAGACGCCGCCCTTTTCAAGCAGCTCGTCGTGTTTTCCTTCCTCGACGACGACACCTTTTTTGACAACCAGAATCCGATCCATCCTGCGCACTGTGGACAGCCGGTGGGCAATCATCAAAACAGTCTTTTCCTTCATCAGTGCCTCGAAAGCCTTCTGTATCTTCACCTCGTTCTCCGGGTCGGCAAAAGAGCTGGCTTCATCCAGTACCACGATAGGCGCGTCTTTCAGGATCGCACGCGCCAGCGCGATGCGCTGCATCTCTCCGCCGGAAAGATAAACGCCCTTTGCACCGATCACAGCATCAAGTCCGCCCGGAATCTTTTCAAGAATGTCTCCGCACTGCGCCAGATGCGCCGCGTGCAGGATTTCCTCCTCCGTAGCATTCGGTCTGGCGGCGCGGATGTTGTCGCGGATGCTTTTTTTGAACAGGTGGACTTCCTGAAAAACGAAGGAAATCTGTTCCATCAGTTCAGCGCCAGGGATGCTTCGCACATCCTGTCCACCCACCAATACGGCGCCTTCCTGCACGTCAAAGAAGCGCGGAATCAGCCTTGCGATGGTGGACTTGCCGCCGCCCGACGGGCCAACCAGTGCGTAAGCGGCGCCTTGTGGCAGATGAAAGCGAACGTTCATAAGCGCCGGTCTGGCAGCACCGTCATAGGTAAAGGTGACATTGTCAAAGGAAATAGTGCTGTCTGCAGGGCTTTTTCTGCCGGCTGGTGCCGGCTCGGGAAGCGGCGATTCCTTCAGGATCGCCTCTAGCTTCTTCACCGCTTCGGCGGCCTCCATCTTTGCGTTGACCGCATACATCAGCCGCTCCATCATGAAGGCGAGCTGCGGCGCGAAGAAAATGTAAAATACCAGGTCGGCCAGCACTGCCCACCCATTTGCCGCACCGCCGATGAGAAGCATCCCCAGTGGCATCAGAAGCAGAAACATGGAGTTCATAACCACCGTAAACAAGGTGTAGGGCATGCGGCACGTCATGGAATAGCTGCTGGCAAGGTCGCGGTAGCTGAGGATTGCGTCATGAAAGTTCTTGAAGGAGAACACTGTCTGTTGAAATACCTTCACCACCGGAATCCCTCGGACATACTCTGTGGCTTCAGCGGAAATGCGTTCTCCTGCCCTCTGGTATTCCTCAAAGAATTTCATGCTGGTGCCTGTCATCATACTCATCAAAAGCAGCAAACCGATGACCATAGGAATCAAGCAAGCAAGCCCCATGCGCCAGTCAAAGACAAAGAGCAGCCCCACCGCCAGCACCGGTGTTACGATTCCTCCCACCGCGTCGGGAATGGTGTGTGCCAGCAGCGTCTCAGTCATCGCAGCGTTATCGTCGATCTGCTTGCGCAGCCTCCCTGTGAGATTGGCGCTAAAATACCCCAAAGGCAGCTCCACCAAGTGGGCAACCGCCATTTTTCGCATATTTGTTGCCACACGGAAAGCCGCAAGGTGCGTACACATGAGCCCGGCAAAGTAGCTTCCGGCACTCAGAATTGCCGCGATCAGGGCGTACCAGCCATAGCGTGCAAGCCCTTCCGGGACGCCAACCTCCGGAGTGAGAATACCCCTGGCGGCATACCAGACAAAGACATACGGGAATATCCCGATCGCCGCCGAAACGCCGGACAGCCCGCAGCCCAGCAGGGACAGCTTCTGATATCCGCCGGCGTATTCCAGCAGCCTGCCCAGCACCGGCGGCTGTTTTGCTTTTTTCTGTTTGTTCATATTTCGTGATCCTTTCTGAAAAATGTAGTGCGATGTAAGACTTTCGTCATGGTAATAGATTGCATCAGTTAGCATATGCTAACTGATTTCTATTTTTTTAAGGCTCAAACGAGCCTTAAAAACCTGCGCAGCGCTTTCTCTCCGCGTATATCATCATACCATGCGCCGCAGTGAAAAGCAATTTTTTTCATGCGAAAAAGATCCTGCAGGGACGAATCATCAATTTATGGGATAACTGTCACACTTTCATTTCCTGCTTAACAGGGAGTATTTCAATGTTTTGAAGCTTTTTCTTACGTTTCGCTTGCGAAATGATCTCTTTCTTCCGAGCTTTTGCTTTGTGGTTTTTTGGTAAATAACCCTGCAAGAATTCTTTCTTTCCATGGTTTCAAGATCATATAGCCACAAAGAATTCCTACGTATACTCCTATGGTATTCAGCAGGATATCATCAATATCAAAGGAACGATAGTTCAAACCAATGATTTTTCCAACAAGTAGCTGAAGAAGCTCTATGGTTAAAGGAAACCCAAGTGCCGCCAAAAGTCTCTGTATTCCCTTCTTGCAGCTTAGGATGTAAAGAAGCAATCCATATGGTATTGCAATCATCACATTTCCTCCAATTTGCACAAGCGCAGTATAGGATATGCCCCGCTGAAGCATAGAACCAATACTTTGAAACGGAATCAAGTTATTAGGTGCCGGATACATGCTTTCTACTTCTTGATACGGCAGCGGAAACAATGTTAAGCCAAGCACCATGATGATGTAAATATAAAAGAAACTCCAAAACATGATTCCAAAAGTCCGTTTCCTTAGAAGAAGCGCGATGGATATGCCAATTATCAGAGGAAAAAAGCCAATCAGCAAAATATCTTCTATCAATAACATAAACTTGTCCTCCTATACTCACTGTGCGCAATATTTCCGTTACCCAGTTGTTCTATTATTTAACCACAAGGATTTTTGGACATTTTTATTATCCCTTTCACCTTCCTACAATGTCAAGCCCTTTCAATAGACATTTTTTTGAGATTCCAATGGTACAGAATGAGCGGACAGCGAATTATCCGTAAAGCTGCGTATTTCTCCCTCTGCTGCCTCCAACGACGGGAAGCGCATTTTGCCAAAGATTTGGGATAACTTTTTGAAAAATATGTATGCCTTTCATCGGTAATGCCGCAGTCTATACTTTGTGTCCTTTTGTCATCATCATTTTTATCAGTTCAGGTACTGAACCGTTTTTTTCCCGATACGGTTTACCGCCGTAATAGGTCTTTGACGGTCTGAAATCTCTGACACCGTCTGCGTCAAGCTCAAAAAAGTTTTTGTCCGCGATAAAAAAGTCCGCATGCTTTCCGGTTTCAAGCGTTCCGTATTCGTCGTCTTCCAGAATTGCCTTTGCCGCATTGGAGGTATAGGTTCGGAACGCCTCGAATGCGGTGACGGATTCCTCAGGAGTATAGAAATCCACCATGCCCATCATCTGAAGGTAAGGGTTCAAGTCCTGCACAGGTGAGTCGCTTGAGCCGCACAGACAGATTCCTGCGTCATAGAGCGTTTTAAATTTCAACCGTTTTACAATTTCTTCTGGAAGAAAACGAGTATATGTGTGAAGATACCTTTTGTCGATCCATGCGTATCCCGGCTGCATCATGACAGCATATCTGCGCTTTTTCAGCTTCTCAAGAGAATCGTCGGAATGGAATTCACAGTGCTCAATTCGGTGAAGCCGTCCGGATTCTGTTTTGTCCAGCGCTTCTATCAGGCGCTCTATGGCGGCCTCTCCTATGGCATGGCTTGCGATCTGATAGCCTTTCCTGTCAGCCTCAAGCACTGCCTGATCCACCTGCTCCTGCGTGTAGTAACAGGGCGTTGTTTCGCCTGTATCGAGAAAGGGTACGCGAAAGGCCGCGCTGTGCGAGCCTGTGGCGCCATCCATTTCCCAGTCTCCGCATCCTCCGATTCGGAGATTTTTCTGGTACTTTGCGAACTTTTCGGCCTTGCTTATGTCGATATACTGGAAATAGAAGCGAACGCCAATGTCAAAATGTCTTGCCAGCTTTACAATAAGTGATGTGGTTCTGTCTTCTTTCGAGTCGCCGTTGCCTTCGAGGGCGCCTACGATGTTTATACCATATGCCGCGGCTTTGTTCTGAAATTCCGCGATACCCTTAGCCAGCTTTCGCAGGGTGATGGAAGACGCGATGACATCTGTGAGGGTTCCTTGAATCCTTTCGTGGGCCTCACCGGAAAGAACGCCGTCGTGGTCGTCCGGATCTATGCCTATTTTCTCAAGCATTGCCGTTGACATGGAACTGCAGTGACCGTCGATATTGTAGACGACAATCGGTCTGCCGCCTGCCCAGTCGTCCAGTTCGTCCTTTGTCGGAAGCCTGATCTCATCGATGGCAGAAAGTACATAATTGTGAGCCGCTATGACGGCATCTTTTTTTTGGGAAGCCGCATAGCTTCTGATCTTCTTCTCCACACCTCTGATGTCAGACGGCACGACGCCCTCATCGGTAATTTCGCAGATATTGAATCCCATGGCCATGGCAGCAATCGTAAAGAGCATGTGAATATGCCCGTCTATCAGGCAGGGGTAGACATGCTGACCGCCGAGAGATATTTCTTCGGTGTATTTTCCTGCGGGCCTTTTGTGATAGGTGCCGGTGATGATTCCGTTTTCAACAGTCATATATGCAAAAGTATCGTATTCACTTTTCCCTGAGTGGAAAATCCCGTCACAGAAAAGAATTTTTTTCATGATATACTCACCACGCTTCCTACGCCCATGAGGATATACGCGATGATGATCAGAGCCTCCACAGCGGCAGTGTCAATCTTTCCAAGAATGGTCCCCTCAACTTCCGCTCTTGCATTTTTGTAAGCCGGAACCACCATAACCGCAACGATGATGGCAATCAAACCGCCGGCCATTCTCATAAATTCCAGAAAGCCTCCCAAATTGAACAGGGCCAGACAGAGTGAAGGCAGCGTCGCGAGAAGCCAGCAGACTTTTGTATTGAATCCGAACTGCTCCTGCACGATGGAACCGAGGGCAAGTGAGATGGACCAGTAGGTTGTCAGCATTGCAAGAATTGTAAACACCCCGCCTATGATTTGCGCCCATGCGCCGATTCCGCGGCTCCATCCGACCATCGCGACTTCCGTAATCTCCGTTGACGCCATAAGCGCGCAGACAGAAATCACGATTATGAGAATAAAGTTATTGAAAAGACCAAAGAAAACAGCTTTTTTAATTTTTTTTCTGTCTTTTCCGAGGCCTTCCACCGCCTGCGGGATGGAGAAGAACGCGGACAGCGCAAACATCGCCATACCAAAGAAAGCAAGCGCGGCGTTCAGAGAACTTCCCGAAACAGGCAGAGGATTACGGATTGCTGTAAAGGAGGAAACCGCAAGTATGCCTATGAGAATAAAGATTACGGTAACGGCAATTTTTTCGCTTACGCCGACAGCTTTCAGTCCAAACAGCACGACAGACGCGGCCGCCGCATAGAATATAAGATCCGCGGCTATCGGTGAAATCGGAAGCAGATCCACCATAATTTCACTGGCTCCCGCAATATAGGCAGCCAGATTCGTGCATAAGATAAGCGCCATAAGGACAAAAAATGTGATCGTAAGCGGTAGCTTCAGTTTTCCTCGAAACAGAAATCTTGATATGCAGACAATAATCTGCCCGCCATTGTCGCTTTTCAGCGCGAGATCGGCAATCATAAGATGAAGCACATAGCTTGCGGCAAGTGCCGCGGCAAGAAT
>Ga0129310_1000991_pt1 | contig 27991 bp, 20 predicted proteins | sample Go1ome_2_FD_94433 | JGI IMG/M metagenome (GOLD analysis project Ga0129310, IMG submission 94433) | Western lowland gorrila individual fecal microbial communities from Wisconsin, USA - Go1022A metagenome | ecosystem: Host-associated > Mammals > Digestive system > Large intestine > Fecal | place... | reverse complement strand
CACCAGCGAATTCAACTTAAAACAAAACTGACTCCGCTTGAATTGCGAAGCCAGTTCATTGTTTGATTTAATTTTCCATAGGGGCTTTTTTGTGCTGTACGCACAATGTGGGGCGGATCACATTTTCGGCTGCTTTTTTGGCAAATAATTGACATATAAAAACATAAATGTTATAATAAGGAGAAAAATATGGATAATATACCAACTAAAGCTCAATTGACAGAAGATGTTGAAAAGGTTCACTGCGATAATTGCTCAGAAGAATATCTTTTTCATCTTAAAGATACTGTTCATGATTTCAGCATAGGGCTGATAGATATTCTTGAATGCCTGCATTTTGCTGAAGAACAAGGTGCCATTCCACCTTTACCTACCGATTGGTGGTTAACAATTGAAAGTAATTATCCTGAATTAACTAGGAGAGAATAAATGAAAACATTCAAGCTAAGACCTGGCAGCAGCAAGATCTATAACATAAACAAGGATACATTTGAAAAAGAAACAAACCAGCGAGCACCATATTATATTTATAGTGACAGAAATGAGATATCACAGTTCGCAGTTTGTCCTGCTTGTGATAATCCTATCCAGATAATAGGTCTTTATAAACGTATAAAGGATGGCAGAGAGTGCTACGGAAAACATTACTTAAAGAGCATCAGGGGATTATCAGAGTATAATCAGCAAGCATACGATTACTGTCCTTATTCCAATCACCGCATAGAGATCAATATTAATTCCAGAAAAGAACTGCTTACAGATTATGAGCGAAGAATATATAATTTAATGCGGGAACAATTTGATAGAGTAATATATGTTCTTTCAAAAGCTATTGATATAAAAATAACTGCCGGAGCTGCCAGAAGAATGCTTGAAACGTATGTAAATGGAAGAGGTTGGATGTATTCATGGGCAACACTCAATAACCTTCCTTATGTATTTGGTCATCTTACATGGTCTAAAAAGTTATATGGTCAGCCAATACTAAGGGATAGCCCTCTATATAATGCTATTATAGATAGATGCCCCTCAGCCCAATTTACCCAACATGAGTTTCATCGCAATTGTGATATTTTAACTCGAAAGGAAAACGGACAATATTTTAATTTATGTTATTGTATTATAGGACATACTAGAAATATTGTAAACGATCAAAATATCGAAACAATGTTGTTCCGCGTAACTGAAGGAGAAAGGGATGACGCTGAGATCATTTATCAAAAAAAATTTGAAATTGATGAAGCATTTTTCCTTAATTTAATAAACTTACCGGAAGATAAAAGTAGGAGAAATAACAGCCTTATCAATATAGCCCATGAACTTATGCCACCATTGGACTAACAATAAATGTGTCTATAGACACACTTTAATAGCAAACAGCAAAGCAGTCGAACACTTTCGGCTGCTTTTTTTAGGAATACGAAAGGTGATATAAAAATGAAAGAAAATATTATTGTAGGATTTAGAGGATCCAGTAAAAAAAGTATGTAAGATACAATCAGAAGCTAATCACTTCCCCCATAATGGTAATCACATCACCATATGAGGAGACAGTAAGAAAATGTATAGCAAAGTATAATATTAGGGATTTTGATTTTAATTCAGCTACATACGGGTTATATTCCAACATAAGAATAGAACTTAATAACGAAACCAGTGAGTGTAAGATTCAGGTGTATGATGAAAATACAGGTGAACTGAAAGCTTTATATAAGGGAGTGACTAATAATGAACAATAACAAAAATGGAAGAAACAAGGAGTATCTGATAATTACAATTTGCGGAGTATTTATAATAACCTTTGCTATGATGGTTGACAAGATTATGAATTTTCCGGAAGTCATGTCAAGCACTCCGTTGAAGATACTATTAACCGTTTTTTCTTGCATTGTATTTATTATAGCTGTATGCCTTACAGTGAGATTATTCATGCTCATTCATAAAGATTACGTAGAAAGGAGATAGATCATGTATAGTCTTGAAGAAGTGAAAAGCGGACAATGTTCGCTGACGATTACTGTGGTCGATACAGACTACGGCAGATTTGTTACAGACGAATACATCGACGATGACGATCTGTATTCTTCTTCAGCATTAGTAGATTTTTTTGAAAACTGCGACTGTGACGATGATGATTATACCGACATTGAAGTTGGTGTATACAGATACGGTGATCTCGATGTTGATGCGGACGATATGCTGACCGATGATGTTCGTGAATATATCGAAAGTGATATTGAGGACTTTCTAAGCAAATGCGATCCTCTTGAAACTAACAACTATGAAGTCGATCTGAGGATACTGCTTGATCGAGGAGCTGAAAGGGGGTATTAATTTCATGGCTATGAATTTACATATAAGTCTAAGAAATAAAATACTTCATGAATACTGTGAATTTCGTAAATCACAGGAACAGCTTCAGCCAAAAGATGTATATGAGAATGCTTATGAGATAGTTATCAAACAGAACATCAGAGATCTGATATGTGATGAAAATGTTGCCTTGACTCCCGAACAAGAAATAGCCTTAAATTTTAGCAATAATACGCTTGATGAGATCTATGAAGATTGGCTTGATAAAGATACTGAAAATCTGGCAGACATACCCGATACTATTACGGAAACAGCAGACAGGCTTATATCAAAGGTATCTTCCAAGAGTCAGCTTATTTGGCGAGGTTTCCTTGCTGAGAACAGGCTCGATCTCAATACCGTAATCATAAATATGGGCAACAGCATGGACAAAGATATTTTTCAATTGAAAGAAGTCGATAATGACTATGCTGTATATCACATAAACAAAAACAACTCGGTGGAAACACTGACATCAGTAGATGAGCTGAGATCAGTTTATGATAACGCGCTTAACAAGTATTCCAAAGCAATGATAAATTCAGGAGAAAAAGAATACACAAATGTATTGATAGGCATACCAAATGTAAGAACACCTATCGCTGATTTCAAAGATTTTTGTCCTGATTGGCGCGAACGCGGTTCTACTTCTTCATACATTAAAGAGGTATGGGACAGTTTTTTGAAAGACCATGATCTTCCCGAAGATACTACCAAGATATCATTCCATGCTACAAACACATATTATGTTGGCGGCATTGATGAAAATGGTCATGAGCGTAAGGACAATTATTCTGAATATACAGAAGATGATTCATTCTACTTATTCGATTACGATAACGAGTTAGTAATACGGTATGGTTTTGAATCAGAACTTGACTTCCCTATCGAAGATACGATAATCGATCCATCAATCCTTTCAAAGGATTATGAAGATGTACTTGAAAAATACTCAACTGAATTAAGCAAACGAACCTATAATTATATAGATGTTTGCATAACAAAATCATATGGAAGCGAAACTCACGAAGATTTTGAATCGTTTTGCCCTGATTGGGAAGAACGTGCACAGATCAACACCCAATCCCAGCACAGACGATAAAGAAATAGCTAAAGGAGTAATGAATAATGGCAAAGAAAACAGGAAGTATACTTGATAAGCTGGAGCTGAATGTTGATGAAGAAAAGATATCACTCATAAACTTCTACATAAAAGAGGACGGTGATACTCTTGATCTGGCAGCTGAACTCTCCGCTGTCATCAATAATCATATCGACAAGCTTTACAAAAAGAAAGTTCCAAAATCCGTAAGACACTACATCGAGAACAAGGACAAGGAGGATAGCGATGGACAACACGCTGATAAAGTGCTCGTTCAGCCTGATGCTGGCGGGTCATCGGATCAAAGCGAAAGGGTATAAAGTTAAGATACTTTCTCACAAACAACTGAATAAAATATGCTTGCTGATAGCTTATACCTCAGATACGATCTACTATCTATCAGCAATGGAGTATATGGATCAAAAGCCCAATGCGAAAATAAAATATGGAACAGTATCGGATACCGGGACGAATCTCATAATGACAGAAAAGCTTAGTCTTGATTATGATGCTATCAATGATATGCTGCAAGCAGGAACGATTTTCCCCATTTCTTCTTCTCCGGGAGAAAGAAAAAACGGTCGGCTCATTGATACCGATTCGAATTTTACAAGCTGGGCAAACAAAAACGGACTTAGACCATATCTAAGAGCATATCGGTCCGAGATAGGTGCCGATGATATTCATTATACTACAAAGTTCTGATGAAAAGAAAACTTATGACTGACGATGCTCTGTATACAGATAAAAGCGGCAGACTGTATGAAATGAGGAAACAGTTCTATCATACAGCTGTACTGAAATCTATGACAGAACATACATATCTAATTGCATCAAAGCCATACATTACAGACGATGGCTGCATTGAATGGCGTAATGCAATAGTATCAACCAATTATCTTAATGCAGTTAAATCTGCAAAGGAGAAGGATATAATGTACGAAAGCATTGAAAATCGTATTTCACTGAAAAATACAGCAAGTGACATTGATAAAGAGATCTCAGCATCAATGCATGAACTGTATCATTACGATCTTGATGGAGCTTATGATAAGCTTTCTCTTAATCATAGCGACTTCAATATAGCACAGGCTGTAGCACTTACCATTCACGGTAAGTCATGGGACGGGAGATTTTCAGATCTTAACAAAGCTTGGGCTGATAACTTCATACAAGCCTATGATGTAAAAATCGAAGAGTATAGAGATTTCTTTGGCTGTGATACTCACCCATCTGTGCTTGACGGTTTTACGGATGTTGTACGTATGAGGAGAGCGAACAGGAGTATAGATCAGACTCAGGATATAGATAATGATTACGATCAGTCCTACGAACAATCCGAATCAATGGGTTACGGAAGAAGATAGTAATTTTTTAAATTATCATTTTCGCCTTTTAGTAGAACTGGGAAATTTTTCCCAATTTGCACAAAAGCACAGATATATCTTTGTTAAGGTTTTCTCTTGTTTATTCAGGACTTTCATGATATAATATAATTGGGAAATAATTTGAAACAAACGAAAGGTGGGCTTAGTATGAAAATTAATACCGAAGATGAGAACATTCTGAAAATGAAACGTACTCCCGAAGAAGTAAAAGCATTTATCGCTGATCAGATGAAACTGCATGAAGAATACATGAACAGCCCGGATAACGATGATGCTCCCGGTGGATTTGAGAACAAAGCTGTTCGTGAATTTATGGGTGAAGAATTTTGGAAAGCAACCAAGCTGCCGCAGTTCGATTACTCATGCGAGATAGATTCTGACGTACAATGCCGCGCATATCTGTGGTATAAGGATATTTTCAGCGCGAATCTGCGCTGTATGCTTGAGGAGAATGAAATGCTGACACAGCATACGATAGTAACTGATCGAATGAAGTATCTGTCCGGTGATGCAGCACAGATACGCTGGTTACAGTATCTCATTGACGAAGGTATGAGTCAGGACGAATTCAAGCGAAACTTCGCGCTGAATGCGTATTATGATTATTACAGTAATTACTACGCATCTGTGACACTTACCGATGTCCCCCGCGATATGGTCCGCAGGCGAGAAATGTATGGTGAGATACCGTCAGAAGATCGCGTTCGCTACTCAAATATGGTCAAGTATTCGGTGATGGAGTACATCAACGAACAGTATGTTTATAATCGTTTTGTCGGTGCTGGTGCAAAACTCAATCTACCATCAATCTGAATGTGTCTATAGACACACTTGCCCGACCAACTTCTTGATTTATTACAGACGATGTGATATAATACTTATGTTATGGATAAATATCAAGGAGGCGATTAGATGGAATCAATCGAAAAGCTGCTGAAAGATGATACAATACAAGGCATCATCAAACTGGCAGAACAATATGAACTGAACAAAGTTATATTAAATAGACGGACATTATTCCAAAAAATTAAAAGAAGAGATCGATAATACAGGAGTTGTGATCTATGAAAAGGTACGATAAATATATTTCCGCTAAAGCAGCAATATCTGCGTTACTGACAGCTATGATGCTGACCGCCTGCGGGCAGACAGAACAGCCTGTATCTGATAGGGTCGATGTATCTTCCGCTGAAACTGCGGTCACTACCTCAGCTTACAGTGAAGATATAACAACAAGCGCTGAAACTACTACCACCACTACCGTTACAACTACGATAGCTGATGAGGATGGTTCTGCGGTCGTATCATCTACGCCCAGCAGCACACAGCGTACAGTATCATCAACAAGTAAAGCTGCAACGGGCAAGGCGGCAACTACTACGAAGAAGTCTTCTACCACCACCAGACAGTCTTCTGCGAACGGTGGAACTGTCAACAACAATAACAATGTCAGTGGAAACAGCGGCGGCGCGGCTGCTCAGGCACAAGCACATCAGTCATCGTCGGGCGGAACAACAGCCGCTAGGCAGACACAAGCGCCTGTGACCACCACAACGCCCGCACCCGTAGTTACTGCGGCACCTCCCCAGACTACCACCACAACAACTACAACTCAATACGTACCTGAGCCTGAACCTCAGCCTGAACCTGAGCCTGTTCAAAGCAATTCAATAGTTGACCTTGACAGAACTGATGACCAGATGTGGTCGTTTCTTGTCTTCTATCCTATAAATTATGATGAACTTTATCGAGTTGGGCAAAACCTTGAATATGATGGTACAGAATATGGTAGAGCTAGAGCTGTTTGCCAATATGCGTATAATCTAGGTGGTGAAAATTGCATAGAACATGCACTTAACGCTTATTTCATTGCTCAGGGTGCTGGACTAGAGTGTTATATCGCTCGTTCATCTAAGTACGATTGGTATGGACATGTCGCCAATGTGATAAGTATAAACGGCAATTACTATCTTATGGAACCACAAGCTAATATTGCAGTAGCGCCCTATACTTACGCACAAATGGGTACTGCAAGTGACGGCTCAACGATTTCATATCCTGATGGTCTGGACATTGTATCTGATATATACGAAAACCACTATTCTTTCGATATAAGACATGATCTGTGGATAACAGAAACAGAAATCAAAGAGTTCGACGAAGAAACAGGCTGGTGGCACAGCGTATAACACAACAATATAATAAAGCTATTTAAGCACTTAACAATTTTGTTAGGTGCTTTTTTTAGTGCTTTAATAGAAATCTATTGCAATGTTTTTTGATGATGAAAGGAAATAAAAATGACCATATATAACGTAATTATGACGGCTTTTTTTGTTGTAGCAATTTTACTGATTGCTTTCGGGCTTCCTCGTATAAGAGAAAAGTATTTTGACGGAGAGATAACTAAAGTTTCAGTTATTTTGTATACAGCATTGATAGCAGTGTGTGTGTGTGGTATTCCTTTAACCAGTACCGTAGCAAAAAAGAAATTTTACTCGGAAATCAAAGCAAAATTAAAAAATGGGTACGTTTTGTACATTAACGGAAACGAAACTGACCCTAAATACATTGAGATCGAAAATTATGACACTTCTTCTTTTGCTATTAGGGAAAGGGAAAAGACGATTTTGATATCAAGATAATATTATGCGCCGTAAAGAATGAGAAAAGGTGAACTAACCGATTGTCATTTTTAAAAAATTCTATTGTTTTCTCAAGGAGAAAAAGAAAAACCAAGCACTTCCCTATTCTGCCACTGGGAATGCTTTTAAAATAGATGTCAAGTGACCGTTTGAGCTTGACGGTCACAAAAAAAAAGAAAGGAATGATCATTAATGTTAAAAAGAAAAAGTAAACTTTTGAAACGCATCGGCGCAGGCATAGTTGCCGGGCTGTGTGCTTTTACTGCGATGGCGGCAGATATACCGCACATCACAACGGTATCTGCGGCAGAACAGACACTCCCCAAAGCCGATACAGTTATCGCTGAGGCGGCAACGCTTCTCGGCGGCAATTACAAGTATGGCTGCAAAGGATACTACAACATGTACAGCGCAGGATCACCTGTCGCATACAGCGTTGACTACACTCGCAGTCAGGGCGTTGACTGCACAGGTCTTATCTACTACACGCTGACTAATCTCGGCTATTCAACGAGCGGTTTCAGCTGGAACCACCCCGTACCCGTAGATACCGAACACTGGCTGTACTACAATAATCCTACGATCACATACGGCGGCGTAACTCAGCCGATAGAGATCGAAAAATCCCGCGTAAAGTCATCGGAACACCCGTACTGGGAAAAGACTGACGGTACAACGATAGACAGAGGTTCTATCGTCATCGGTGATCCCAGCAGCGGCACTGACCATGCGTGGATCTACATAGGCGAGTTCGATAATAAGCAGGCTGTGAAAGACTATCTGGCAGGGATAGGCGTTAACAAGGCTTATATCAACGACCGCACCGTAAGAGATGGCGGCGACGGCGGCAATCACTGGCGCATTGAAGCCAACGGCGATTATGGCGTTATCGTAGATAATGATACATCGGGCAAGGTCATGGGAACTTTGAGTATTTCAACTTTCAGAGTTACTAATCCTAATGCTAGATTTGAGATTTCAAAAAGAAAAAAAGACACAGGTGTTTTAATCGGTCACTCAAAAGTCGATGGTTCAGCAGCAATATATGGTGTATACACAGATAGAGCTTGCACTAACAAAGTCGGTGAAATAACCATAGGTAACAGTGGTTGCGGTGATATAGTATTACCTTTAGGTACATACTACACTAAAGAACTTGTATCACCAACAGGATATGATATTTCAGATGAAGTATACACACTTATACCAGATGATAATGTTGATGTGAAGGAAGCACCAACCACAGGTAAAATACGTATTAACAAGCAAGCAGAAGACGGAGTTAAACAGAGAACATTTGTTGTTTCCTATATCTACAATGGTGCTATTAAGCATGATGAAAAAGAAACAAACTCTATTGGCTATACTTTGTTTGATGAACTGCCTCTTTATAACGATGACGGCACTCCCGTTAAGTATACAGTAGCAGAATACAACGTTCCCGCACACATTGCAAGACCGATCGCACAGAGCGTTATCCTTTCCGAAGCTGACAAAGACAAGGATTATACCGTTGATCTGGTATTCAGAAACGAGTATCAGCGCGGCTCTATCGTGCTGCACAAGACACATGCAGACGGCAATCAGGGCGACAGACAGTTCACTGTAACAGGTGATGACCGGACATGGGGAATCACAACCCACGGCGATGAGCCTGCAACACTGGAAGGTCTGCGCATCTATGACGACAACGATAACCTTATAACCTACACTATCCACGAAGATAACTGTCCTCCGCAGTATGTTCAGCCTGCCGATCAGAGCGTTGAACTGCTGGTAGATAAGGCAACTGATGTATATTTCATTAATGCAACTACATCAGGCGGACTGATCGTGCAGAAAACACATGAGGACGGTAATCAGGGTGACAGAACATTCGACATAACAGGTTCGGACGGTTCGGCACGCACAGTTACCACACACGGCGATGCGCCTACACTGGTAACTGACCTTGATGTGTATGATGCTAAAGGAGATCCTATCTCCTATACCATACACGAAACCAACACTCCCGACGAGTATGTACAGCCTGCCGATCAGAGCGTTACACTTGACCCCGACAAAATCAAGACCGTAAAGTTTGATAACGTGCTGAAACGCGGCACAATAACCGTAGAAAAAGTCGATGCGAACACTAAGACACCCATCAAGGGCGCTAAGTTCGATGTTGCATGCGATGAAACTATCGACCTTGTATATGGCAGAGTCCGCGTACCCGCAGGCGTGACTATCTGTACCATTGAAACCGATGAAAACGGTAAAGCAACAACACCTAAGATACTGCCTATCGGTCACACATATACCTTGACAGAAGTATACGTCCCCGATGGCTATGTGGCACACGAAGATGTCAAAGTAGAACTGCTTATGAACGGCAATATCCTTGACTATGAAGCATATGTACAGGAGAAACCGACAGATATTTATGTCAGCAAGACAGACTTTACAACAGGCGAACTGCTTGAAGGCGCAGAACTGAGTATCGTTGACAGCAACGGCAGTACCGTTGCAAGCTGGACCTCAAAGAAGGGCGAACAGCACAGGTTGAGAGCAGAGCTTATTGCAGGGGCTGAATATACTCTCGTAGAGACGAAAGCACCCGCAGGCTACAAGATAGCCGATCCCGTTAAATTCACTGTATCGACCGACGGTACGGTAGATAAGGTCGAAATAAAAGACGAACGTGCGCTGCGCGATGTAACAGTCGAGAAGATAGATGCTGAAACCAAGACTATCATCGCAGGCGCTGTTATGCAGATAATTGATGCTGACGGAAAGGTAGTACATGAATGGACTTCCGAGAATACCAAGCATAACGTATCTGATCTGATAATCGGTGCAACTTACACATTACATGAGGTTACACCACCCGCAGGCTATGCCTATGCACCTGACTTTGATTTTACAGTTCCCGAAGTCGGAGAAGTCGCTCAGTACACTATGGAAGATAAGCCAACTGATGTTGATGTTCACAAGATAGATGAACACGGCAAAGAGGTCAGCGGTGCTACCTTGCAGATAATCAACGGCGATGGAGAAGTCGTTGACGAATGGGTAACAACTGAGAAAGGTCACGAAATAAAAGGCGTTCTGAGTGCAGGCATAAGCTACACCTTGCGCGAAAAAGATATACCGAACGGCTATACAATGTCAGCTGATGTTCAGTTCACTGTATCTCTGGACGGTTCGCTCGACGAAGTGACAATGAACGAGAAATCGACTAAGATACAGTTCAGCAAGAAGTCACTGACAGGTGCCGATGAAGTTGTCGGCGCACACCTGTGGGTCGAGGACGAAACAGGAAAAATAATCGACGAATGGGTATCTGAGAAGAAGCCCCATATCATCGAAGCACTGCTTATCGCAGGCAAGAAGTACATTCTGCATGAAGAAGTTGCTCCAAAGGGCTACATCGTTGCTGATGATATGGAGTTCACAGTGAACGAAGACGGCGAGTTGCAGATAGTCACCATGTATGATGCACCTACGATGGTCTACATCTCAAAACTGAACAAGGAAACAGGTCTTCCGCTTGCAGGCGCAGTATTGCAGATAGTTGACGGCGAGGAAGTCATCGAGGAATGGACTTCCACGGAAAAAGCACACGTTATAAAGGCAAAGCTGGAGGCAGGCAAAAGCTATGTACTCCACGAAGTATCTGCTCCCGATGGTTTTGTACTGTCAGCTGACGTTGAGTTCACAGTATCAGATGATGGCAGCATTGACGAGATAACAATGGACGATGCACCTACGATGGTTTATATCAGCAAGAAGTCTATCACAGGTTCCGACGAACTTGAAGGTTCAAAGCTGAAGATCACCGACTCCGATGGAAATACCATCGACGAATGGACATCAGGCAAGACCTCTCACGTTATCGTGGGCAAGCTGATAACAGGCAAGGAGTACACTCTTACGGAAATAATCGCTCCCGACGGCTACACTATTGCTAACAGCATTACATTTACAGTTAATGAGGACGGTACACCTCAGACGATCACAATGCACGATGAAGAGCAGTCAGGCTCCATCGAGATACACAAGTCAACAGAGGGTATGACTGACATCGAGGGCATACGCTTTGTACTGAGAGGTACATCAGATCATGGCACCGACGTTGAGCGTGAAGCAGTGACCGATGAAAAGGGTATCGCCGTATTTGAGAATATACCTGTCGGCACTTATGAAGTATTTGAAGATGCTGAAACTGTTCCAACCGCATACCTTGTAGCTGATGCGCAGAATGTTTCTGCAATGTACGCTGAAACAACTGTTGCAGAGTTTTTCAACGATACCAAAAAGGGCAGCGTTGAAGTTCACAAGACTACTGAGGGTCAGCTGAATGTCAGCGGTATAAAGTTCATACTTTCAGGCATCTCAGATAATGGCACAGAAGTCAGCATAGAAGCTGTCACTAATGATGACGGTATCGCGCTATTCGATGGTATACCCGTAGGTACTTATACCATCACAGAGGATGAAAAGACTGTTCCGTCGGCATATCTTGTAGCCGACAAGCAGGAAGTGACCGTACTTTACGCTGAAACAACAACTGCAACAGTATTCAATGGCGAGAAGACAGGCAGTATCGAAGTTTACAAGACTACTGAGGGTCAGCTCAATATCGAGGGCATTATTTTTATTCTCGAAGGAGTATCAGACAGCGGCACTGAGGTCAAAGTTGAAGCTAAGACCGACAAGGACGGCAAGGCTGTATTTTCTGGTATTCCCGTAGGCACATACACTATCACTGAGGATGAAAAAAATGTACCGGCTGCATACATGGTGGCTGACAAAACCGAAGTCACTGTACTGTATGCAGAAACAGTGACCAAGAAGATACACAACGATGAGAGGACAGGCAGTATCTCCGTACAGAAGAAAACTGAGGGAATGAAAGACATTTCAGGTATCAAGTTCATTCTCGAAGGAGTATCAGACAGCGGCAGAACTGTTAAGCTGGAGACTGTGACCGACAAGGACGGCAAGGCTACATTCAGCAATATCCCCATCGGTACATATACCATTACAGAGGATGGCAGCACCGTTCCTGCCGGCTATCTTGTTGCCGATGCTCAGAAGGTCACTGTATACGATGCTAAGACCACCAATGTGACAGTCACCAACAAGAAGATCTCACTGACTTCATCTTCTACACCTACTACCACCACAACAACGACCACCACGACTTCAAATCCCGGCACAGGTGCAGGAGTTGGCGGAACACTGGCTGTGGCAGCGCTCGCTTTTGCTATGGCGATCGTTTCCAAAAAAAACAAAAACAGCTAATTTCTATGCTTTTTCATTAAAGCACTCCCTTTTATAAGCAGACAGCCGCCCCCAAAAAGGCGGCTTGTTTGCTGAATGTCTACGAATACTGTGTCTATAGACACACTTTTCTCTTATTCATCGTAGGCATTCAGCAGATAGTGCGATCTGCACGAAAACTTGATAAAGGAGAATAAATATGGGACAAGCGTATTTTGAAGAGTGGTATTACGTACAGTGTAACGATATTAATGAGCTACTATCAATGCTTGATTTTGGTGAACCGGGACTTCCTTACATCATAGACTGGGCTGTTCCCAATCTAAAAGAGCAAAAAATATTTCCGGTTTATGTTCATACAAGTTTTCATAAAGAAATCGGAATACTCTTGAGTGAAATCCGAGAATCAAAGCCATTGAATGAATATTCTATAATAGTAAAATATAAAGATTTTTCACGGTACGAAAAAGCAGAAATTATAAGGGCAGCTAAAAACAACTGAATAAACAAATATTACCCCGCAGCATGCCGCCCCTAAAAAAGGCGGCTTGTTTGCTGAATGCCTGCGAAAAAGTGTGTCTATAGACACAGTTTCACAAACATACATCCCCCTTATCTCAAATTCGCAGGCATTCAGCAGATAACACGGTCTGCAAGAATATTATAATTCAAAGGAGGTTTTTCCATGAGAATCCAAGTATCCGCATCCAGGTATACCCCGCCTACGGGAGATACCAACAACACAAGAGGTTTCGCGTCGGTCAAGTTCCAGAATGACAATGGTGATGAGTATATGCTTGAACGCATAACCATCAGAGAGTCAGCCAATGGAATGTACGTCAGCCTGCCGACCGTAGCACGTAATGCAAAGGTCAACGGTTCTCCTGTCTATGATGCAAACGGCAATCCGAAAAAAGAATTTACAGAGGTCCTGCACCCTGTAAACAACGCTGCACGTACTGAACTGTGTAACGCTATCATGGAGCGTTGGAGAGCAAACGATAGAGAGTATGCCGAGTTCAATATCCTCGGTAATACTCAGTTTGAGATGAGCAAGATCAACGTCAACCTGCACAGCGATCAGTCAAAACACCTTGTCGGAATTGGCTCGGTCACATTCGGTGATGCTTTTAAACTTGACAGCATCATGGTCAAAGAGGGCAGCAAGGGCGAATTTCTTGATTTGCCCAGTTATCGCACCAAAAAATATGATCCCGAAAAAAAGCAGATAGTGATAGGCGCAGACGGACAGCCGGAGATAGACTACCGCGATTTGTTCCACCCGAACACCCGTGAAGCCTACGATAAGCTGACCAATGCTGTATTAGATAGTCTTCATGCTAAACAGCAGGCACAGGATAATAGCTATTCATACGAACAGCAGCAGAACAACTATAATCAGCAGAGTGCTGCCATTCACGACTACGATCCATTCAGCGGTTTTGAAGATATAACACCGCAGTACGGACGCGGAAGATAATTTCTTTTCTCTCGGAGAATAAAAAATCAAAACAATAAGCACAAACTTTAATCGTTACTCCCTAAGGAAACAAAGCTATAATCACTCCTACGGGAGATTTTGCTGCGAAAGGATATAAATAATGAGATTAAATAATTCAATTGAAAACTGGCAGAATTATCTCAGCTTTTCATCTAATCTTTATTCTTATGGTTATGCGGATATCATGAAAGTGTATTCCGCAGAACCTACCGCAACTGCTGTTGCCACACTGGAAGAATGGAACAGAATGGGCAGATTTATAAATCCCAAAGCTAAAGGTTTCATTTTCAGTGACGGACATATACGCTATGACATTAAGGATACCAACGGCGCGTCCATAAGAAAATGGCAGTTTACAAGCGGTCACATTCCTTTTTATTATGACCATTTCAACGCTATGAACATAACAGATAATGTTATGCTCGATAATGGAAATGACTTCTCAGTAAACATCTGTGATTTCCTCTGCGAAATGATGTCAAAAGACAAGTCACTTTCCGGTGTTGTTAATGAGAATGTAAGGGAAATTGCGGCTTTATCTACTGCGTATGTTATCTGCGAAAGACTTGGCATTGATAAGAATGAAACATATCTCGACTTATCTGCTATAACTTCATTGTCAGATGAAGAAGTCAACCTTACAGCTACAATTACCGCGATATATGCAAGGTCAATGCTTAAAGCTGCGCAAAGGACAGTATCATCTGTAACAAAGGAACAGATAGAAGAACGCGGCAGGAACGTCATATTTACAGCCGAAGAACTTAGCGATACGGCAGAAGATGCAGAAAAGAAGTATACTGTACCCGAAACACTTGTAAATGTCACAGCCAACAATGACAATGATGATATTATTCAGGAAAATAAAAGTGTGGTTACTGTTCAGCCCGTATCTGAAGTATCAGATAGCGGCTTAACTGCCGAAAAACAGCAGGAAATACTTGAAACTGCACTTATGATAGACAACGGCTCTATCAACAAAGAACGTATCAACGCTTTGTTTTCTGGTAATATAGGTGTTAATGCTCTGACCTCTTATGTAAGGTCTAATTACAAGGGTAAAAGCTATAACTCGACCAATGATGATATTATCAGCGCATATCTTGCAAGAAATGATTGTTTCGTAGTCAGATACAATATTGATGGAAATGCGGGAAATCTGTCATTTGATTGGCAGACCGTAACAAACACCATAGATAAACTTATCCGTGAGGATAGATTTATAGCCCCCAAAGAACAAGACAATACAGCGGAAGAAAAAACCTCGCTTACGCTGCATAAGGTCGGAGATTTTTGGGAAATGTACGATAATGATGCCCGGGCTGCTTCTGAAGCACTCGGGCTTTATCTTTCAAGGAAGGGAAAAGTCGCTATGTGCGGCTTTCCTGATAAAGAGAAAGATAACTACACTCAAAGACTGCGTGATGCAGGATTTATCATTATAAATGATAATATCCCGGAGAATAAAAAAGAAACTCTTCCTGACAGCATTACTATTAAGTTCGGAACAGAAAACGATCCCGAACTGACATCAGAAAGCAAGCTGCTTGACGATCTCATAACTAAATACAGAAATGAGCATAACGGAAACGATATGAGTTTCGCGCTTGCAAATGCCGTAATCGAGTATCTTGACGAAAAGCAGCATATAGAACGTGCCGATAAAGAAAATAAAGTTGGTTGGTACAATAAAACTTGGTTTACAGTTACCGCAACTATAAGCGGCGAACAGTTTTCCTATGATGCGAGATTTGATATAGGTGACGGCAAAGGAACAGGCGGCGGCTCTATAATCGACCATATTGAGCAGTTTCAGACTGAGATAATCCGTCAAAAGCCATATCCATACAATACAGAAGAAAGTCAAAACACAGCCAAAAATGCAGTTGACATTTTAATACCGTATCTGAAAGCTAATACCGAGCTGACAGAAGAAGAAAAGCTGATACTTTGGGAACTGAAAAGAGATAATCCGATCAAGGGTATACAGCCTGTGTTGGATCCTAAACTACTCACTCACTATATACCGTCCGGACTTCCGCTGATAGCTGATAACAATGAAATTTTCTTTGTGCTGCGGCATGATCGTTTCTATCATCATACCAGACAGGAAATTGCAGATTTCTTTGAAACTCATGCAAATGCCAAAGAACGTGAACAGTTTATCCGCAAAGCTATAAACGAAGAATATTCACAGCTTTCCACCGATGAAGATAAGACCATGGGCTACAAAACTTTCGAGGATGGTCTTTGCATCTGGGAAGGCAATTATATGTCCCACACAGCCGAGAATTTCTATTCTTGGGACGATGTTGTAACATTATTCGCAGATATGATGCAACGCGGTGAATATCTTGACACTCAGATAATTGATACACCTGAAACGGTTGAAGATAACGTACAGGAAAAGCTCATTCAGCAGCTTTTTGAAGCTAAAAACAAGGAAGAACTTGAAAAGGCAAAAGAGAATATCCGAAACTTTTGGGACAGTGAGTATGGCGGTGGCAGTGATGATTTTACTGATCTGCACAAAGTCAGCATAGCATACACCACTGTTGATCTTGACGAGAATTACTTCTTTGAACTTCAAGTATACGCAGACCTTATGGATCCTGCACTGCGCTATTATGTTGATAATGAACTTTACAAAGAAGAAAAATACAGCGACCTTCACACGTTCAATGAGGACGCACTTTCGGTTCTTGACTTTCAGGAACTTTACGAACAGTTCAATGTCAGTGAACTGGAAGAAAAGCATAATGCTTCAATACATGAAATTAAACAGATGTCAGCTGAAATATCTGCTGATACTTCTGATAATGAGCTGACTGTAATGCAGTATGGTGCAGCACAGCGAAACCTCAAAGCATTTAATGAACTGTTTCCTGAGTTTATGCAGAAAGAATACGCTTATATGCGAATGGAAGCCGGTGATGCTTATGAACCGTTAAGCCTTGAATGGCTTTCGGAAGATACTTTCTCTATAATGCACTTCTATGACCAGAACGGCGATTTGATGTATGACCCCGATGTTGTTATTAAGGTCGATGCTACTTCTGCGCAGGCAATAAGCTTTGAAAACTCAAGTCTTGGTGTCTATGAAAGCTATACCAGCGGTTCATCTGACCAGGACGATTGCAATAACTTCGTAGAAAAATGGCTTGCGAACATCTCACATCAGGGTTACAAACCTGTGCGCATAAAAAATTACTATGATGAGATCGTACTTGATACAACATACTCTGAGTTGATGCACGAAAATAAAGCTGAACCTGATATTGACAGCGATATAATAGGCATTGACAAATTAAAGCGAAATGGCAGTGTAGTCTACTGGAGTTACTTCAATAAGGATGGTAACGACGGTAACGGACAGTTCATCGAAATGACCATAACCGCATTTGACATCAATGAAGCTGTAAAGGTAATGAGTGCTGCGGGTGGTCGTACAAAATTAGGCTATCAAACATTCATCAACTACATTGAAGATCACAGTTCTCAGACAATAGTTGACAAGGGAACAGAAGATTTTGAAGATGTAAAAGCTGAATTCCTGAATGGCGAATACGATATTCAGGTCACAGCTGATAATGACAGCCGCGAACAGCTTATAGCTGACTTCATAGACAACACTGACCATACCAGAACACTTGTTCCTGACAACATCGGATACGCTATCGGCATTTACAGCGGAAAAGCATTCGATAAAACGACTATTGATGAAAATACAAAGTTATTCAGGGTAGTTGCTCAGATCGACCGTAAAAACCGCATAGCTGTCAAGTGGGATGAACCCGATCTCCCTGAGAGAGTAAAGGATGCCATAACTAAAGAAGCTCTTTCCTTTGACATCGTGGAAGATGATACACAAAAAGCAGAGGATGCTGCATTGGACTTTCTCGGCTTAGATGAAGTCGATGATGAGTACATCGTTCTGCGTAATAAAAATGATGCGGTTGAGAATGATACAGTTCAGCTTTCCATCTTCGGAACACCCGTGTTCACAGAGGAAAATGCTCCTGTTGTGCCTGTAAAAGTCGGTGCTGAAATAGAGTATCAGGACAGGACCTATACAGTAACGGCTATCAAGCCCGAACACAATGAAATAGATCTTCTCGACCAGCATACCGGCTGGTATCCTATAACTCGCGTAGAACCACTTGACGTATTTATATCTGAATACGATGCTAAAACAGCAAAGTCCGTAGTTGAAGCAGCGGCGGCAGTCAACGGACCTCAGAACTATACTATTACAGATGATGAGTTAGGAGTTGGTACACCGAAAGAAAAATACAAGGCAAACATTGCTGCTATTAAACTGCTGAAACAGATAGAAGCCGAGGACAGGCAGGCAACAGCCGAGGAACAGGAAGTGCTTGCACATTACGTTGGCTGGGGCGGACTTTCGGGAGCTTTTGAAGCAACTAACAGTTCATGGGAAAATGAATACACAGAACTGAAAAATCTGCTTACACCGGAGGAATACAATGCAGCACTCAATTCCGTGGTAAATGCACACTTTACAAGCCCCGTAATAATAAAAAAGATGTATTCCGCACTGGAAAGCTTCGGCTTTAAGGGCGGCAAGGTGCTTGAACCTTCCTGCGGTATCGGTAACTTCTTAGGCTGTGCACCGTCAGACAAGGCGGCTAACTATCAGTTCACCGGAGTTGAGATAGACAGCATAACAGGACGTATAGCTAAACAGCTGTATCCGCAGGCAAAAATACAAGTTACTGGTTTCCAGAATGCCGATGTTAAAGACAATTACTTCGATGTGGTGATCGGTAATGTACCGTTTGCAAATTACAGCGTGACGGACCGCAAGTATAACAAGTCAAATCACCTGATACATGACTATTTTATCCTTAAATCACTTGATCTGACACGCGCAGGCGGTGTAGTTGCAGTAATTACTTCATCGGGTACGATGGATAAGGTATCCGCTAAGGTACGAACAGAGATCAGCAACAAAGCAAAGCTGATTGGTGCTATAAGGCTGCCTGATACCGCGTTTGAAAAAAATGCCGGAACAAATGCAGTTGCAGATATCCTTTTTCTGCAAAAGCGTTCAGAGCCAAATGCAGACTATGAAGACTGGCTTGAAGTTGACCGCGAAACATATTATGGTCTGCCTATAAATCAGTATTTCATAGATCACCCCGAAATGGTATGCGGAACAGTTCTTGAAACAAGCGGCAGATATGGTAATACACTTACTGTCCGAGAGAATGAAGGTGAAACACTTGAACAGGCATTAGATAAGGCTATTCAAAATCTGCAAGCAACGATCTCCGTTCAGACCATAAACAGACCTCAGCCGACAATAACTGAGGACAACAAAGATGCTGAATGGCTTTCAATACGTGAACAGTATGAAGCGGATCCCGATATGCGTAATCATACATTCCGTATTTATAAGTCCAGACCGTTCTTTAAAGAGGGCGCTGTACTGGCAGAAGTTGATATAAGAGATTTCAGTGAGCAAGAAAAAGATATGCTGACATCACTGATAAAACTAATTGACCAGTACAAAGAAACTCTTTATACGCAGAAGCACAGAAGCGATGAAGAATTTATTGAAGCGCAAAAAGGATTGAATAATCTGTATGACAGCTATACAGCTAAATACGGTCCTGTTCGTGATGTTTTCACAACACGTAAAAAAGCCAAAATCAGAAAAGTTATTGAAAATTCCGATGATGTATATAATCTTCATGCATTGGAAACAGAGGATAAGGATGACAGCACAAAACTTGTAAAGGCTGCTATATTCAATAGACGTACTGTTTCAAGGGCAATTGAGATAACTCACTGTGATACAACAGTTGATGCATACTCGGTATGCCTTAACACAAAAGCCCGTATTGACCTTGAATACATTTCTTCACTTGTTGACAAGCCTATCGAGGATTGTATAAAGGACCTGAACGGCACATACATTTTCAGAAACCCAGAAAAGGTAATGGAAAGCGATATAACAAGCGGTTGGGAAACTGCTGACGAATATCTTAGCGGTAATGTAGCCCGCAAACTGCGTATAGCAGAGGGATACAGTGCTATTTCACCGGATTATGCTATTAATGTGGATATGCTGAAAAAGGTACAGCCCGAAAGGATACCTGTCGGCAGAATTTCTGCACAGCTGGGCAGCTCATGGATACCTGAAAAATACATCGAGCAGTTCATACGCGAAAAACTCGACGTAAATACTACTGTTGAACATGATCTTGCATCATCAACATGGAAAGTAAATAATACGAACATGGGTGACTGGAGAGAACTGTGTTGCAGTGTATATGGTACAAAAGATATGAATGCATTGAAACTGGTCGATGCGTCATTGAACCTGAGAAATGCAAAGGTGGGACACGTTGAGGATGGAGCCGACGGCAAGAAACACTATGTTGTCGATCAGGAAAAAACACAAGAAGCCATGAACAAGCAGGATACCGTTAAGGAAATGTTTGAAAACTGGATATTCGCTGATCCGTACAGAGCAAAAGAACTTGAAGATATCTTCAACGCTCGTTTTAACGTATACAGACTGCGAACATTTGACGGTTCTCATCTGACTTTTGACGGTATGAATTCAGACATAACATTAAAAGATTATCAGAAAGATGCAGTTGCAAGAATGCTTTACGGCGGCAGTTCGATACTTTCACACGTAGTCGGTGCCGGCAAGACATTTGAAATGACTGCTGCGGCTATGGAACTTCGCAGGACAGGACTTGCAACAAAGCCATTATTCGTAGTGCCGAACCACCTTGTAAATCAGTGGGCTGCGGATTTCACTAAATTATACCCTGAAGCTAACGTGTTGGCAATAAACGGAGGTGATAAAGCAAAAAGGCAGAAAATGACAAGCCGTATTGCAACAGGTGACTGGGATGCGGTAATAATGCCGTACTCAGTATTTGCAAAGGTACAGCTTTCACCAAACAGAAGAGCGCTGTACTATCAGCAAGAAATAGACCAGTGCATTGCCATAGAAGAAGAACAGCGCGGCAGCATTAGTGCTAAAGCGGCAGTTACACGACGTAAACAGCTTGAAAACCGACTTGATGCTCTCGACTACATAATGGACAGAGATAAAAACATATACTTTGAAGAAACAGGTATAGATTATATCTTTGTAGATGAAGCTCATAACTTCAAAAATCTCTACACAAATACAAAACTTAATAACATCAAGGGCATTACTTCTACAGGCTCCAAAATGGCAGAAAATCTCCTGATGGTAACGAACTATCTGCGAGAAGTCAACGGAGAGAACAGAGGTACAGTCCTTGCATCGGGTACAATAATCTCCAACTCGATGACAGAACTATATACAGCAATGAGATATGTTGCTCCCTCTTACCTGAAAGAAAAAGGATACTCATCCTTCGATTCGTGGATCGCAGACTACGGCAGACTTACAACAGACCTTGAACTGGATCCGACCGGAACATCATTCCGTTCGATAACAAAGTTTAAGGAATACAAGAATGTGACTCTCCTGCAAACTGATTTCCACACTTGCGCTGATGTAAAGATGAAAGAGGATCTCGATCTGAAAACACCAAAGGTCAAAACACTTGTTGTTGTGACTGAGCCAACAGATATACAGAAAGACTTCATCAAAGAGTGCGGTGTTCGTGCAGACAGAGTACACAATAAGCAAGTTGGCAGAGATGAGGACAATATGCTGCTCATTTCAACGGATGGCAGCAAATGCGCCCTCGATCAGAGATTGATTGACCCAGCGTATCCCGATGATCCGAACAGCAAAGTCAATATTTGCGTGGAAAATGTATTCAAGGTATATACAGACACAAACGAAAACAGGCTGACACAGGTAATTTTCCTCGATACGTCTACACCCAAAGGCGATGGTATTTTCAGCTTGTATGACGATATCAAGACAAAGCTGATAGCAAAAGGTATCCCGGAGGAAGAAATAGCATACGTCCATGATGCTAAGAACGCTGAGGAAAAAGAAAAGCTGTTTGAAAAGGTCAGAAACAAAGATATTAGAGTCATTCTCGGAAGTACAGAGAAAATGGGTGCGGGAACTAATATTCAGGATTACTTGTACGCTATCCACCACTTGGATATTCCATGGAGACCGAGTGACTACGACCAGAGAAACGGAAGAGGTGAAAGACAGGGTAACAAGTGCGCTAATATAGGCGATGGACAGATCCTTGAATTCAAGTACAGCTGCAAAGGTACATTCGATGCTTACAGATGGCAGACCATCGAGGGCAAATCAGTAATGATAAAACAGGTACTCACTAGCAAGCTACAATCAGATGAAATTGAAGCATTTGATGATACAAGCCTTAAATACGCCGAAATAAAGGCACTGTCACTTGGGGACCCGAGAATTAAAGAATTTGCTACACTGAAAAACGATATTCAGAAACTCAAACAGAAGAAATCACAGTTTGATACTGAGTTGCATGATGCTCAGAGGAAGGCGGAGATAACTTATCCGCAGGAGATAAAAGCACTCAACAACAGACTGCTTGGGCTGTATGACGATAAAAAGCAGGCTGCTGCTACTGCTGAAAATGAATCATTTACTTGTACGATACGCGGCAATGAGTTTACCGATAAAAAAGAAGCTGGTAAAACTCTGATAGGTCTTAGAAAGATCGCCACACAAGAAGGTATCGCTGTAGGTGAGTACAGAGGATTTAAGATGCTGCTTGTCGAAACAGGCATAACAAGTGATTATTCTACTCCGATAATAAGCCTTGAACTTCGCAGAAGAACCACATTCAGGACATCTATGGGAACAAGTCATGAGGGTGTTTTTGACAACATCGACAACATTCTCGACAAGATGATAGATAAAAGCATAGCGGAAAATGAGGATAAACTCAAAGAAACCGAAAAAAACCTGAATGTAGCCAAAACAAGATGCGGTGATGTGTTCCCGCACGAAGATGAACTGCGCGAAAAACAGCACAGATACAAGGAGCTGTCACTGGAACTTGCAGTCGGTGATGACAGTGACAACAGGATGGCAGCTATCTCAGCTGATGAAACCGAAAACAACACTATATCGAGGGGCAGACGATAACGTTTGTCCCTCTTTTTAGGGGGTGATGACATGAAAAATATAATAATACAGTTTAGATATCATGATAAACCTCGCAAAGAATTTGTCTTTCCAACAGACGAGATGATATCATACATTCGATTGGACAGACCAATGCTCAAACGTTTTGCGAACGATAATGGTATCACAATTAATGCATTTGATGAGTTTTGCAAGGATCCTGTCAATAACTTTAATAAATATTCAGACAAAGATCTATGTCAAGTCAGGATCATCAGTTACACGTCTAAAGATATAGTTACGGACCGTACTATTGATCGGCTGGAACTTGCTCGATACTACATCAACAATAAGGATATATGCGAGCTCATTGAAATGCAAATTCGTAAAGATAGCGCGTTTCTTGGCAGAAATGACATCTATATATCCGATGTATCTGATATAAACCGGATAAAAAAAATAAAAGTCGATATCCTCAGAGGTATCAATTCTATGTAGGAGGTGGTATGAAAATGTCAAAACGTATTTCGTACATCGGATCGGGCAAAGAGTATGTACACTATACAGATTATGAACTAGAAAATCTACGTTCGATAGATATGATAGATTTTCTTGGACGAAAAGAGGGTTTCACTTTTAGACAGACCTCAACGTACTTTAAGTGCGTTGAACATGACAGTCTTGTTATATATCCTAACCGCCGTACATGGGCTTGGAACAGTCATGATGTTAAAGGAAAAAACGTTTTGGACTGGCTTCAACGAGTGGACGGTCTTTCGTTTCAGGAAGCTTGTATGATGCTCTCCCCTCTTGAAACCGAAACTGTAACAAGATTCAAAAAAACTACATCAGCACCAACAACGAGTAAGAAACCGTCACAGAAAAAGCTTTATATACCCGAAAAAAAGAATGGCAATTACAAAAACGTATATATGTACCTTACCCTTACAAGATGTATAGATGCTGATATAGTCAGTACTCTATTCCATGATAAGCTGATCTATCAGGATACTCATAACAATGCCTGTTTCGTCGGCTACGACGAGAATAATAACATTCGCTGCGTAACACAGCGCGGAACGAATACTTATGCAGATAAAGCATACAAAGGTAACACTACCGGAAGTATGATAGAATACAGCTTTAATGTGCCATGTAATAAGAGTGACCCAAAAGCCGAGATAAACAGGGTATACTTGTTTGAAGCTCCGATAGACTTATTATCTCATGCTACGATTGCAAAAATAGTCGGATCTCAGAAAGGCGATACTGATAACTGCTGGAAACGGCAAAACAGACTCGCGCTATTGGGTGTTTCCGATGTTGCACTTCAATCCTATCTCACGCGAAATCCGAATATATCAGAGATAGTCTGCTGCCTTGACAGCGATTCGGCAGGACGAGAGGGTGCAAAAAATATAATGCAAAAATACGGCGATAGATACAAAGTATCTATCCATACACCCAAGAACAGCAAAGACTACAATGAAGTGCTGTGTAAATATATACAGCAAACAAGAACAATAACCCAAAGTGATAACATCGATAACGGTGTTACATATAACAGGACAAGCGCTAGGCGCTAACTTCAAGGAGGTTTTTAATCATGAAAACAAAAGGCAAAACCGCAGTAAAGAAAATGCTCGCTATCCTCGTAATGGTATACACGATGATAATATGCTCTGCATTTTCCGTATCTGCCGCAGGCATCACAACTGCTGACACTGAAACAGCTATCGGAACAACCCTTTTTGCTCAGGGCGGCGGTGAAGACGGCTGGGGTGCGATTACTCAGTGGATCTCAGAAGCTACCGCACAAGTCAAACTGATCGGCTATGGTCTTGCCGCACTCTGCGTAACTCTCCTCGGTATATTATTCATTACCGGTGGCGGTCAGGGACTTCAGAAAGGTAAGGGAATGGCAGTAAGCATTCTTGTCGGTGTAGCTGTAATTTCCTTTGGCGTTGGACTTATAGGCTCACTTCAGGGATAAGCTCTCTGCGGCATACATATTATGTGTGCCGTAAAGGGCAGAAAAGTTCCGCTTTTTACAGCACACATAATATAAATTGGAGGATATTATAAATGAGTAAATCAAAAAGTGTGTCTATAGACACAAAGAAAGGAAGAATACAGTTTATATGTTTTGTAGCTGTATTCATTATCGTTGTGTTCGTTATTCCCATAGTTCATGTTGCAGCCGAAGAAAACGGCAGCATAAATTGGAATGAGATAAGCTTTGAAGTAGGTCAAACCGTTGAAGCTAATAACCGTATCAAAAACAGTCTAAGATACATAGAGTACAACACACTCAAGTTCTTGTGTATGACCATTGACGAGTTCGATAAAGGAATTTCAACTCTTTTAGATATAAATTTATATTCACTCATAAAGAAAAAATTTAATATAACAACGGTAGTATACCCGGTAGCATGGGCGTTAGCATCTTTATCTCTTATCATCGCGGCAGTCATGCTTCTGATCAATGCTGAAAAAAGTCGGTTATCTGACTTTTTCCGTAATCTTCTTATTTCAATAATGCTGCTGATAGCTTTGCCAACTCTGGTAAGTGAGTTTACAAGTTTGCGTACCAGCGGAGTTCAAAGCGTAAAAAATTCCTTTGAGAAGGATGTGGTTGTTAATGAGGATACAACTATCACCAGACCAACTTTAGGTCAGAATTTGCTGGCTAACTGCATAACTAACACAAAATTTTCTGTAAAAAACAATAAGATAATGAAGTTCAATTCTTCTGAGAATGCTGTTTTTCAAAGTGATCCTGCGTATGTATATTCGATCCCGATCAACCAGACAATCCACGATGCCAATTATGACAGAAAGTGGAGCGATACAGGTAGGAATCAAAGAGCACCATCTGTTGTGCAGAAAAAATATGATACACTTACACTGGAAGATAAGATAACTTTGATTGATTCTGAATTTACTCATGCAACTTCACAGTATTACTATCAATCAACTATACTCTCAACCTACGAATACTGGGAGAAATCAAACAAGGACGATCATTATATCGAGATACATAATGATGAAGATGGTAACACGAATTTTATATATACTAAAGTTGGCGGAGCTGTAGTAGCCGCCGGTGTTTATAGAGATAGAGGGCAAAAAGTATGGTGTAGGTTCGCTCCCTATAATGACTTTACAGCCTATAACCCTGTTTCACAAATATTCGAGGGTGACACCATATATACAGATGTAGATATGACCAAAAAAACGCCAAAAGCTATCCCTTATCTATCGACGTGGAAAAGGATCGACGGAAATAATTACGAACAATTTGGTTATAGTTCAGAGGAAGATGCTAGTAAAGACCCAAAATGGTACAGTTACTGGGAGTATGATTCCTTCCCGGCATTTAACTACATAACAAAAATAAATTGTCGTATGGTTGAGTACATGAATGAACTTGCTATGAGTAATGATATTCCCGATGAATTCATTAATGCTTATTCTACTGAATGGGTCTACTATAATTTGATCGCTAACTCACCTAGCAGTGTAGAGGAACTTATAAGACGAATTGAAGATAATAAAGTATATCTTAAACAATATGGTACTAATTTCAGCCTCATTGAATATCTGAATATGGAGGAAAATTATCGTAAGATAATTGAAGATGATAAAAACGAAGGTGATGCTGAATTTGAGATGCTACATACAAAAGAAATGCAGGAAGCAGCAAAGAAGGATGAGCCTTTCACAGCGGCACTAAACTCAATGCTTTATGTTGATGGATATGAAGAGGTCTACTGTTATCACTTAGACTTCCTGCCTGCATTTGTTTTGGCAGTGATTACACTAATAAGTATGTGTTTCGCTATGGTAAAGATAGTACGGCTACTTTTTGATCTCCTGATTGCTCAGATAGTTGCACCGCTGATAGTTGCATCTGATTTTAATGGCTCTGGACGAGCTAAACAAGTTGTACAGAACCTTATATCATGCAATATAGTAATGATCGCAGTAATTTTCATCCTACGCCTTTATATCTATGTACTGATATCTGCACAAGACAAAAACTACCCGTTTACCGTTCTAATAGCACTCACTGTTGGCGGAGCTATGTTCGTAATCGACGGACCCGATCTTATTGTTAAGATACTTGGTGTTGATGCAGGCGTTAAGTCCGGTGCTGCTGCAATCATGTCGATCAGATCCGCATCACAAATTGCTAGTAGTGCAGTTAGCAGTACAACAAGAACAGTTGGCAGTGTAGTAAAGAAAAGTAACACCACAGCTGCATCTGTTGTTGGCGGATTAAAAGGCTTGGGAACAGGCGCGGTGAGTGGAGCAAAAACTGGAAGTGCTGGGACTAAAAGTGCTATCACAAAAATCGGTGGAAATCCTGAAAGTGCCGGAGGAAAAATAGCGAGTCACTTCATCGGCGGTGTTGGTGCAGCAGTTGGTGGAGCATTTGGTGGCGTAAAAGGTCTTTCGGGTGGTTATCTATCCGGAGAAAATGAAGCAAGAAATTCGCAAGGAACAGTTTCCACGGTGGTTCATGGTGCTAAAGGTGTTTACACTGCTGGAGCCAATAAATACACAAATTCATCAAGCGGCGGTCATAGTAATACATCAACTAATACAAACAATACAAGCTCACCAAATACATCTAACAGCGGTAAAACCGACTCAAGTACTGCTAATACAACCAGT
>Ga0129310_1000989_pt1 | contig 28050 bp, 31 predicted proteins | sample Go1ome_2_FD_94433 | JGI IMG/M metagenome (GOLD analysis project Ga0129310, IMG submission 94433) | Western lowland gorrila individual fecal microbial communities from Wisconsin, USA - Go1022A metagenome | ecosystem: Host-associated > Mammals > Digestive system > Large intestine > Fecal | place... | reverse complement strand
GGGGCGGACCTTGTCGCGGCCACTCAGTGCTACCGTGTACGGGAAATACGATATGCCTTCATTGCGCCTTTATAAAAGGCGCTAGATTTGGTATCTGCCTGCGGAAACACGTAGTGGCCGCGATAGGGCCCTCCCCATTTAAGGTTGGAGACAATCAGCGCCCGGAACGGACTATGTCCGGTGTCGAAAACCTCCGCCTGAGTGTTCCGTCCCCGGCGAAAAACTGACCCGGGGAAGTAGGCGGATTCAATTGCGGAGGGGACATGGGAGTCCGCCGGTGCTTAGCGAGGTCCCTCACGAGCTTAGCACTGATGCGCACTCCAAAGAGTGAAAACGGTCCCCGCAGCAATTCATTCCGGCCGGATTCCCCCTCCACGACCAACCTCCCACGGGGACGGAAGACTCAGCCAGCCCCCTCACCACACCGGACATGGTCCGTTCCGGACGCGTCCTCCAAACCTCAGTTAAATCTCTTTATCTAAAGTGTTAAAAAATTTGATTAAAATTGTATAAATGTACAGATTTTAACTTGTGATAGACCGGGATTTTTAGTATAATATAGGTGAACTACAAGGAGACTTCATTCATGAAGGGGGCGTTTTTATGGAGAACAAATATGTAAAAATCAAAACAGCAGGAACCGATGTCGCGCTGAAAGTTATGCCGGGACATTATGCAACCAACCACGCCCATATCAATTATTACATTGATATGACCACGATGAAGACCAGAACCAGTGAGGCACAGGAGCTGGCTAAGGATCTGGTCAGCATGTATCTCTATGACACGGTAATCGATACGATTGTATGCATGGAAGAGACGGAAGTGATAGGAGCGTTTCTTTCGGAAGAGCTGACACAGGGCGGATTTCTTTCGATGAATGCTCATAAGACAATTTATGTTGTAAGTCCGGAGTTTAATAATAACAGCCAGATTATTTTCAGGGAGAACCTGATACCGATGATCCGCGGGAAACACGTGATGATTTTGATGGCCTCCGTTACGACGGGCCTTACCGTAAATAAGGCAATCGAGTGTATTCAGTACTATGACGGTATTCTGATGGGAGTATCGGCCATATTCAGCGCTATCGACGAGATGAACGGTGTGCCTATCAAGGCAGTTTTCGGCAAGAAGGATCTGCCGGATTATGAATATTCCGATTACAGGAACTGTCCGCAGTGTAAAGCCGGAAAGAAATTGGATGCTCTTGTTAATACATTCGGCTACTCAACAATCAGATAGCAGAGCACAATTGTATAGAGATAGAACCAGGCAGACGGAAGCGGTTTCCGTCTGCCTGGTTTTTTAGCCTCAATTAATCATTCGGCAGTCTGCGCGAGCTTTGCTGTTGTGATAACGGCGGATGTTCCTTTTACTTTCTCACTGTCCACCAGGCTGATTATAATGAAGACGGCTCCGCAGGTGGCAAGCATAAACAGACCGATGCTTTTGAATACAGGAGTCAGCGCCGGGACTATATTCCAGGCAATGATTGAGACGATGGATGTCATAATTGTCCAGAAGCCCGCTTTACGGCTGGAAAATCCGGGAAAGAGAAGCCCTCCGATAACGATAAAGGAGGTTCCGATCGCCAGGGACAAAGCCTTCTGCATAGCATCCAGGATTGCACCCATCTGTGTCGCAATCAGGTAGGTTATAATACTGCTGAGGACAACGATTACTTTATTTACAAGCATCTTTTTGCTTTCCGGAATTTTGTTGCAGTTTAATTTATATACGATATCGGTGCTGACCGTGGTGGAGAGTCCGATAATCATGGAACAGCCGGTTCCCATATCCGCAGCCCACAGGCCGGAGAGGGTGATTCCGCCGAGTATGGGGGGAACACTCATCAAAATCATCGGCAGCGCCATGGACGCGGAAGCGTCCGGAAGAAGCGCTCTGCCGGCCACGCCTAAAATTGCGCATATAAAACCAACCGGAACCATCAGTAAAGCTCCGAAAATGAAACCGTTTCTGGCTGCTTTATCATCTTTTCCGGTAAGGCCGATCTGTACAACGCCCTGGACAGAATTTGTGTTGCCCAGCATGACAATAATCCAGCTTATAATGCCAATCCAGCCCATTCCTGCGGTTAAACTGAGATAAGGTACATCAGGCTGTGCCGCGGTGAGCGTTTTTATGGCAGTCCAGCCTCCGTGGCCCTGTAAAACCAGAACAGCGGCCAGGACAACACCTGCATAAATCAGAATGAGGTTGAGTACGTTGGTCAGGGATACGCTTCCCATTCCTCCGATTACGGCAACCAGCATAAAAATCAGAAAGGAGAAAAAGGTGCCGCTTTCCACCGTGAAGACGTCCGGGAGCAGAGAGGCCAGGATAGAACCGCCTGCTTTGTACTGGAGGGCAATGATGCCCGATTGGATGATGCACATGGCAATTACCATGATAAAGCTGGTTTTCTGTCCATACAGGTCGCCTACAAGACCGCTGATGGTGGAGTAGCTGCTTTTTCGCAGATATTTCACCGCCAGTACGGAGGATACGACGGCTCCGATAGCCCAGGCTGTGTCGTACCAGCCGGCGGACAGACCCACTGTAAATGCATTTTCTGCGATTCCGATGGTGGACGCCCCTCCGATGGCAAGGCCTGAGATGCTGGCGGCCACAATAAAGGTATTATTTTTTCCTTTATAGATTAGAAAATCATTTTTGTCCTTTTTCTGTTTCCGGGAGACATAAATGCTGATCCCAAATAAAAGCATAACGTATAATATTACGATTATCAGAGGTATATTCATGGTGATACTCCTTCCGGCTGGTGCCAGGCTATTTTTATATGTTGCTGCAGAGCTCTGCATATTCTTCTTTTAACTGCGGCATGACACTGCCGCCGTAAGGGATGATATAGACATCTTTATTTTTAAAATCCACCTTTGACAAAAGAGTGTCCGTATCCTTAAAGGACTGTACCTGCATATCCTTTATCACCCCGGGCTCCAGGCCGGAGAGGAGAAGCGTACGGGCCTTGCGGATAGATTCACAGGCAGCATAAAAGATATATCCCCCGATAGTGAAATCCTTTCTCAGGGCTTCATCGAGGCAGCCGTTTTTGAGAGGCTCGATCCAGTCAAAGAAGTCTTTTGCCCCGCTGCCCTCCGAGCAGGCGGCCAGCAGAATCAGGGTTCCTCCCTTTTTTACCGCCTTCGCCCCGTTGAACAGCGATTTAGTGGACTGGTAAAAATTCAGATCCTTTGGAAATCCGCCGCAGCTTACGATTACGACGTCTGCCTCATAATCAATCGGCAGCCCGTAGGACTGCTGTACATAACGGCAGCTCTCCTTCCACGCCTTGTCAAAATCTCCGCAGAAAAGTCCGCTGTGCCTGGAGGCAGAATCCACAACAATATTGATTCCGAATGTCACATGAACCAGATCGGCGGCCTCGCACATATCCTGGTGAATCGGATTAACAAGAATTTTACCGCTTCCGATTCGGGAATCGGATTTCGGCTGTTCCGGATCCAGCGCCATTTGATGATTCATACGGATGGTCTCACGTGATGCGATTCCGGGAACTATGCTTTTTCTGCCCCCGCCGTAACCTGCCATGATATGATGGACCGTACCGCCGATGCTGATAACTTTTCTGCCCACCGCCAGGGGATTGACACTGACCTTTGTGCCGAAGGAGGTGGTGCCGACACAGACGAGGTCGGGGGAGTCGCAGTCGTGGTCGGTTACGCTCACATGATCATATACATAGGCTCCGGCCAGTTTCCTCTTATCCTCCTCGGAATTCATACGGTGTGTTCCGAGTGCGATGACGACCGCAATCTGTTCAAAGGGAATATTCAGCGTATCATGAAGATATTCCACCAGAAGCTGGCAGAGAATATCCTGGCGCATCCAGAAACGGGTCATGTCACTGATGATGATTGTGACATCATCCTTTTTTGCGATTAGCTGATTTAAGGGTTTGGTCCCGATGACTCCGCCTGTGATACAGTGGTGGAATTCCGCCTTTATATCATCAATTACCCGCATTGGATTCTCGTGGAGATAAGCGATGCTTTTGGCGCCTTCGACGGTAAAATCCACAGTTGACGTGCCATATTTTAAATGTATTTGTTCCATAATAGTTTCCTTTCCTGACAGGCAGTCTTTTCGGCTGCTGATTCTGATAATGCAATACATAAAAGTTTTGAACTTTAAACTACTAAAGTTTAACACTATAACAGGATTCTGTCAATAAATTTGATGAAAAAATCAAATCTTGACAAAGCATTTCTGATCACCTATAATCAGATTGGACACTGGATACAATTGGATACCCCAATAACAATATCAGGAGGTATCACAATGAGTAATTTAACTGTACGGCCTATCAATACCGGCTTTGTGACGATGATCCCAAAGCAGTATCTTTACCACCATTCTACGGTGGCATTCTATCCGGAGGCCTCTGATCAGGAGGAAGAATATCCGGTCTTTACTTATCTTGTGGAGGGCGGTGGCAAGCTGCTGCTGGTAGACACCGGCATGGCTTACACAGAGCGCGCCGACAAGTATCATCACCATGGATCCCATCAGCCGGAGGGAATGTCGATTGTGGAGCAGCTCGCAGCTCTGGGGTATAAACCGGAGGAGATTGACATTATCGTATTTACCCACCTTCACTGGGATCACTGCTTTTATATGGAAAAATTTACAAATGCCAAATTTTACGTGAATAAAAAAGAATATGAATTTGCGATGAATCCGATTCCGCTGTATTTTAAATCTTACGAGGCTCCCGAATTGGGGATTACCAGGCCTTTTGAGGGAATTGCGATGAACCTGGTGGAAGGGGATACCGAGATAATGCCGGGGGTGCGCGTGTTCGAGACACCCGGGCATTCGGTAGGGCACCAGTCGGTTGAGATCGATACGGCCGCCGGAAGGTATATCTGCTGCGGCGACTCGATTTTTATTATGGATAATGTAAAACCGATAGAGGAGCTTCACTACGACATCACGCCTCCAAACCGTTTTTCCGATATTGTCGCCGCATGGAAGAGCATAGAGCGGATTAAGGAGCGGGCGGAAGGCCCGGATAAGATACTGACGTGTCATGACAGGGAGATGCTTGTCCGTGCTGCCGTGACACCTGTGCTTGGATTGGAACGGGAAGGCAGGTGAAAGAAGAAGTCGGAAAGACTTCGAATTATATGGCGGTAATCGCGGTTATAGCATGCTGTGATACTAAATATCACGAAATTTCATTTGTTCTTGAAAAGATAAAAAGAAGCGGCAATGTGCCGCTGATACTGGACATCAGTACGGGACCCAACATTCCCATGGAGGCAGATATCAGCCGGGACCGGATCCTGGAGAACGGAGGGTATACCTGGGAACAGATTCACGGCTTCGACAAAAGCGGGGCCATCTTTGCAATGACAGAGAGTATATCGAAAACGGTGATGAAGCTGTACCGGAATGGGGAGATGGACGGAGTGATTGGTATGGGCGGTCTGCAGAATACCGTAGTATGCTCCGCCGCCCTGCGGCTGCTTCCCATCGGTTTTCCAAAGATAATCTGTTCCACCATTGCCAGCGGTTCCCGGTGTTTTGATACGGTAGTGGGGGATAAAGATATTGCGGTTATGCCGTCTATTGTCGATTTTGCCGGCATGAATCCCATCAGTGAAGCAGTTCTCGGCAATACGGTCAGCGCAATGATTGGAATGGTCTCCCATGGGAGCCGGGGGATTGACACAAGGGGGGAGATGTATATCGGCGCCACCCTGATGGGGATTACCAATGATACCGTGATGCAGGCCTCCAATGAACTGACGGAACATGGTAAGAAGATAATCAGTTTCCATTCCACAGGAATAGGCGGTAAAGTGATGGAGGATTTAATCAGGGAAGGAATTATTACGGCTGTGATGGATTTGTCCCTGCATGAGCTGACGGCGGAGTATTTTGGCGGCTACGGATACAGCAGGGGAGCGCAAAACCGGCTGTGTGCGGCTGCTGAAATGGGGATACCGGCCCTCGTCTGCCCGGGAGGAATAGATTTTGCCTGTCTGCGTACGGACGAACTCTTTGAAGACGGGGAGAACCGCGGCTATGTATGGCATAATAAGGAATTGACCCATACACGTTTATATGAAAATGAGATATTAGATATAACAAGAACCATTGTAGAGCGTCTCAACCGCTCCGCGGGAAAAACTGAAGTGATACTTCCGATGGGCGGTCTGCGCACGCTCAGTTATCCCGGGGAATTTTTCCACAAACCAGGGACGATTCAGAAAATGAAGGAGATTTTTGAAGAGGGCCTTAAACCGGAAATCGTATTCAAGGCATACGATTTGAATTTTTGTGATCCGGAGTTTGCCCACGTCTGCGCAGAGGAAATGATGGGGCTTTTAGGAGTTTAAGGATAACAGTTCAGCCATGATGTATTCCGCGAGGTGTTTTCGCTGTTTTTTGCGAAAATCCCGAGTTATGCGGCGCGAAACGGAGTTTTTTTGCCGTTTCTGTGCATCATTTGCTACAGTTTGGCCGAAGGCTGAACTGTAACGTTTAAGGGGAAAGGAGAAGAGATGCTTTATTCAGAATATCAGGGGCCGGCACAGGAGATGCAGAAAGCGGCGGCAAAATTCTACGCTCTCCGCTACCAGATGAGCAACGGCGGAAATTTGAGCGTGCGCCTGCCTGGAAGAGATTTAATGCTGGTGAAAGGAACGGATGTTGCTTTTGATGAGGTGGGGCCGGAGACGCTTGCAGTCACCGGCTTTGACGCAGTGGCGTCAGAGGGCGGTATCCGTCCTTCCAAGGAGGCGCTGCTTCACGGCGCCATCTACAGAGCGTCAGAGGGAGTCAATGCGATTATGCACTGCCACTCCCCCTATGCGACGGCCTGGGCTGCCGGGCACGATGAACTGGAGTTTTCCACATACCATTCCAAACTGAAGCTGAACGGGAGAGTGCCGGTATTTGACACACATTCCTATGCGGTTCCCACAGAATACTTTCCGCAGATTCTGGACTTTATTGCCCGAAATCCCGGAGCAAATGCATTTCTGCTCAGGGGGCACGGCCAGGTGACGTTTGGAAGGAATATGAGGGAGGCTGCCTATTTGGCCGAACTTGTGGAGGAAACGGCCCAGATTTCTATATTATCATCAGGAAAATAAGCAAAGAGCCCGGGAAACCGGGCTCTTTGCCTGTGGGCGCATGTCCGGCCGGAGGCGCCAGACGGCTGAATTGTTACGGATTTTATCAGGAAAAGTTTACATATGCGCCGACACTGTTGACCACATCTTTCAGGTGGGCCGAGATGGCTTCTTTCGTCGCTGCAATATCCCTTTTTCTCAATCCCTGCACGATACGCGTATGTTCGGAGAGCGTGTCATTGACCCTGCCTTCCAGGGAATAGTAGATTGATTTGAAAGAATCGCATTTGTTCCAGAGTCCCTCAAGAATCTCTACCGTATTGGTGCAGCCCGACAGTGTACAGAGCAGGGAATGGAACTGACGGTCCAGCTGCATAAATTCTTTTGAAGTATTGGAGAAACTGAGCATGCGCAGATTGATCGCCTCAATTGCATTAATCTCCTCATCGGATGCTTTCATACAGGTATGCGTAGCGCAGTATTGTTCCATCAGTATCCTGACCTCGTATATTTCGTTCAGATTTTCACGGGAAAGCTGGAAGACCACGGCTCCGCAGTGCGGCTTGGTTATCAGAAGGCCCTCCGCTTCCAGGCGCTTTATCGCATCCCGGACCGGTGTGCGGCTGACTCCCAGTTTTTTCGTCAGGGTTTCCTGGGCGATATGTTCCCCAGGTTTAAAATCGCCCTGAATAATTGCATTCTTTATCCAAAGATAGACGGAATCTGAAACGGTTGTATATTGGATTAACGGCGTGTTATTCTCCATGAATGGCCTCCCTCATCGTAATTACAGTATTTTCCAGAGATAAATATACCCCAAAAAACGGCAGTTGTCAATGGATTGGATAATGTATCCAAAATATAAGCTTGTTATTGTGAAATATAGATAAATATAAAATGATAAAATAAAAGTTTATTGACAAATTATACAATAAGATGTACAATGTCACTATGAAATTGTATCCAATATCCGGTGTCCAACGGAATGGAAACAAAACATCGTGAAGGAAAAGAGATATTTGCAGGTTGGAAAGGATGGGAAAAATGAAGAAAAACAGGTTATTTGCATTGGGAATGGCGGCGGCAGTGGCGGTTATGTCGATGACAGGCTGCGGAAGCAAAAATTCACAGACTAAGGAGACAGAAACTCCGGCCGGACAGGGTGATTCCACAGCAGCGGCTCCTTCAGGCAGCAAGGAGAAAATTACCCTGAGAATCGGTTCGGGACATTCGGAGTCGAATCCCTGGATTACGGCGCTGGAGGATTACTTTGTAAAGAATGTTACGGAGAGGGTCAGCACAGAGACAAATTATGAGATAGACTGGGTTAAATCCTATGGAGGCTCCGTAATTTCTCTCGGCAACGAGCTACAGGGGGTGCAGGACGGACTGGTGGATATCGGATGTACGATTCTCGTATTCGAAGCATCCAGGCTTCCGCTTCAGGATATGGTTTACAGCATGCCTTTCTCCTGTTCGGATCCTCTGATTGTCGCAGAGACGGTCAAGCAGATGTATGCGGAGTATCCTGAATTTACCTCGACCTACGAGACGGATTATAATCAGAAATTCATTGGGATCGGCGTTTCAGACCCATATGGCTTCTACAGTACAAAAGAGGTAAAATCCCTGGATGATGTCAAGGGGATGAAAATAGGAGCGGCCGGAATTAATCTTTCCTGGATAGAAGGTTCCGGAGCGGTCGGCGTTCAGACGTCCCTGAACGATACATACCAGAACCTCCAGACGAATGTATGCCAGGCGACAATCCAGCCGACGCATTCCTGTGTAAACTTAAAGGTTTATGAGGTGGCGCCTTATTATCTGGATGCAAATTTCAATGTGGTTCCGTTTAACGCGATCACAGTCAATATGGATACATGGAATGACCTCCCGGAGGAGGTACGCACGATTCTCACCGAGGTTGGCGAAGGGTACCTGGATTACGAGGCAAATTATATTAATGAGATTCACGAGCAGGATCTGAAGGAGCTGGAGGCTAAGGGCTGCACGATTGTCACATTGAGCCGTGAAGAACAGGAAAAATGGGCGGCCAGCCTTCCGGATATTGTGAATGGTCTCGTAAAGAGCCTGGACAGCGCAGGATACAACGGAGCAGAAATTGTGGAAAAATATTATCAGATTCTCGAATCCCACGGGGTTGAGAGGATCCGCGACTGGAATATTGGAAACTGACTTAAGAACCGACAGAAAAGAATTGATTAGGGGAGGGGGAACTCATGACCATTCTGCGAAGGATAGACAGGATGCTGGAACGTTTTCTGGGTATTATGGATGGAATCGCATCTGTTTCTATTTTTGTAATTATGATTTTAATCACCGCGGATGTACTTAGCCGTCTCATATTTAATAAGCCGTTTGTGGGAACCGCGGAGATTGTATCGAGTATCATTATCATCGTATGCTTTCTGGAGATTCCTTATGTGGCGGTTAAGGGAGCCCATGTTCGGACCTCTATGCTTTATGACAAGGTCGGGGCGAAGGGGAAGCTTATAATCGATATTCTGGCGGCGTTTCTTGGAATATTGGTCTACTCATTTATTATCAGGGCAAGCTGGGGGAATCTGATCCACGCGATCAGCATCGGTGAAGCGGAGATTGCGGGTTCCTTCCGCGTGACGACGGTACCGGGGCGGTTTGCCATTATTTTCGGCTCAGCGCTTATGATTCTTGAGTTTATCGATCAGATTGTAAAGTGCGGTTACAGCCTGCTGACAGGCAGGAGTTTTTATGGAGAAGGGGGGAGTGTACAGTGAGTACAGGTGTTGTAGCGGCATTTTCATTAATCCTGCTGCTGGCATTGATTTTCAGCGGCGTACATTTGAGTACATCCCTGATGTTTACCAGTACACTCAGTGTATTCCTGTTTACCGGCCGGTTCTCGACGGCTATGAACGTGCTGAGCCAGTCGGCATGGGGGGCGGTCAGGCAGTATATGTTCGGCGTGATTCCCCTGTTTGTGCTGATGGGGCTTCTGGCGAACCTGTCCGGAGCCAGTCAGGACTTATATGATTCGGCCAGTCTTCTGCTTAAGAAGGTCCGGGGAGGCGTCGGTATTGCAACGGTTGTGGCAAATGCGATTTTTGCTGCCATCACAGGCGTAACGGTAGCGTCGGCAGCAGTCTTCACAAAGATAGCACTGCCTCAGATGCTGCGTCTGAAATATGACAGAAAGGTTGCGCTTGGAACTATTTCCGGTTCTGCCATTCTGGGTATGCTGATTCCTCCGAGCCTTTTGATGATTGTTTACGGCTCACAGGCGGATGTCTCCATTGGAAAATTGTTTGTGGCGGCAGTTTTTCCGGGAATCATCATGACAATTGCGTTTGTCATCGTGATTTTGACGGTAGCCCATTTGAAGCCGGATTATATTCCGGAGGTGGAGAAATTGACGGAGGAAGAGCAGAAGAATTTCTGGAAGATTGTCCTGCGTCCGTGGCCGATTGTACTGTTGATTATCGTTTCGCTGGGCGGCATCTGGTGCGGCTTTTTCACCCCCACAGAGGCCGGCGGTGTAGGAGCATTCGGAGCTTTTCTGATTGTAGTATTTAAAAAGAGGTTTAACAGGAAGGACTTCTGGGAGACTCTGCTTTCGGCAGGCTCCACATCGGGAAGTGTTTTAATTCTGCTGGTTTCCGCATCGACCTATTCAAAGACACTGGCAATGTGCGGAGTGATTAATGTGATCAGGGATTTCGTTGAAAGCCTGCATATGCCTCCTATCGGGGTTGTTTTACTGTTCATCGTGATCCTGATGATTTTGGGCTGTATTCTTGATTCCACCTCCATACTCCTTCTGACAACACCGCTGATGTGTCCGATTATGGCTGATTTGGGGTACGATTTGGTGTGGTTCGGCCTGATTATGATAATTGCGATTGAGACAGGCATGATTACGCCTCCGTTTGGCATGAACGTTTTTACGGTCAAGTCCTCCCTATACGGGATGGAGGGAGTGGAAGACATTACGGTCAATGAGATTTTCGCAGGCTCCATGTGGTTCCTTGTGGCTATTATTATCGTCGATTTGCTCTGTGTTTTTGTGCCGCAGATTGTGCTGTTCCTGCCGAATGCAATGTAATCCGCGTATTCTTTTTTGAATACACCGGCGTATGCAGGCAGATATAAAATTCAATTTAAAAGAGAGGGGTTATTGATATGGCAGATTTTAAAATACCAAAGGATAAGACGGCAATTGTATTAATTGAACCGCAGAATGATTTTTTGAGCGAGGGCGGCACCATGTATGCCCATATCAGGGAACAGCTGGCAGAGAGACATGTGATTGCAAATCTTCAGGAACTGTTAACCCAGGCCAGAGGCAGGGTGGCAAAAATATTTTACTGCCCGTTCCATCCCTTTGATCCCGGATTTCCGGAACTGAAAAAGGGCGGTCCGGCGTGCGAGGGACTTCGCGGGATTGAGATGGATATGAAGGCAGACTGGGGAACCGGTGCATGGCTTCGGGGAACGCCTGGGCCGGAGATTATCAAAGAACTGACGCCGCAGCCGGGAGACGTCGTGGTGGAGGGCAAAAAGACGCTGGATGCATTCCACTCCACCGCCCTTGATTATTATCTGAGGGCAAATGAGATTGAGTATGTGGTGTTTACCGGATTTCACACGGACTGGTGTGTCGAATCATCCGCCCGTTCGGCCTATGATAAAGGCTACCGTGTGATTGTAATCGGCGACTGTACCGCCACCGATACACAGGAAGAACAGGATTTCTGTGAAAAATGGATTTTCCCGAAGATTGGGAAGCTGATGGGGTATAGGGAGTTTTTGGAAGCGCTTGAGTAGACAAAATGACCAGCTTCGGCTGGCCATTTTGTCTAAACGGCGGGGGAACAGGCAAATGTCAGCCGGATCCGATAGTCCTCCGATGTCTCCTCCGCCTCACAACATCCTCCCATCTCCTCCATCATTTCGCGGATATTGCGGACACCGATTCCGGTGCTTTCAGCCTGGGTCTGGTTGGCCGACTTTTTATTTTCAAACACCAAGCCGCAGCCGTCCGTCTGATAAAACGATTCGATCCGGATCGGGTCACCACAGGAGGCATATTTTATGATATTGGAGCAGATATTGTCAAGGATCCTGGTTATGTATTTTGAATCGGCACAGATCTCCCTGTCCTCCCAGGCCAGGGATGGACGGACCTCAAAGCCTTTCTGCTCCAGACAGACGCACAACTCGGAAAGGGAGTCGTAGAAAACGGAACGAAATGGTTCCTGCCTGAGAGCCGTGAGACCGGCGGCCTTGTTCAGAAGGGAGTATTTCAGGATACAGTCGGCCATATCTTTAATCTGATGTGCCTTCTCATCTATTTTCAGAACCCATTTTTGCATCTGCTTTCTGTCTGCATCGATCTCATTTTTTAATATCTCCGTGTAGATGAGAAGCGCGGTCAAAGGAGTGCGCAGATCATGGGAGAGGCCGGTGATCATGGACTGGTTGAGACGTATCAGTTCGGCTTCCTGGCTGATCTTGTCACGGATGGATTCGCGCATGCTGTCCAGCCCCTTTGCCAGAACTGCCATCTCATCGCTGCCGGTTACTGTGATGCGGTAATCCAGATTTCCGCCTTCCAGAATCCCGATCTCGGCGCTCAGCGTCCTGATATATTTCATTGTACTTCGGATACCTGCCATGATAATTCCGGTAAACAGGAGGAAGGAGAGAAGAAATTCAACGATCAGGGCATAATTAAAGAATTGGTATGTATACATGCCTGTCAGGAAGACGAGTGCCTCCCCATCCTGAAAATCGATCATTTCATAACCGTTCCATTCGTAGAACTGGCCCGTTACATGATACTCCGGATTGGCTTTCATATAGGGGAACTGCGAGTCGTAAAGCAGAATGTGATCGCGGTACATCTTCATCCAGACGACTTCCTGACGGCGGACCCATTCGGCCAGCCTGTCCGTGTCTTCCGTGGACAATTTGTTTTTCTTTACGTAATCCCGCAGATCATTGTATCTCCTCGCATTTTCCCGCTCCATATAATTTGTTTTAGTAAAATAGTAATCCAGAAGTTTCTCTCCGCCCTGATTGAGAAGGAGGAAAAAAAGAGCGGCGGTCACGAAGGCCAGGGCCAGAAGTTTCAGAAAGCGGTAATAAATCGAATTCGTTTTAAGTGTTTTATCTTTAGGCATCGAACCGGTACCCCTTTCCCCAGACAGTTGTTATCGATACCGGATTCTGCGGATTTTTCTCCACTTTTTTTCGAAGATTTCTGATATGCACCATCACGGTGGCATTGCATGAATAAAAATACGGCTCACTCCAGATGCTCTCATATAAATTCTGGGCTGAGAAGATGCGTTTTGGATACTGCATCATAATAAGAAGAATATGGTACTCGATATCGGACAGATTGACCTCCGTACCGTCAACATATACCTCATTAAAATCCTCATTAATCCGGAAACGGCCGGACTCGATGAAGTGTTCCTCCGGCTGTGATGCTTCGTCTTCTTTGCCGCGGTAGATATGGTATCGCCGAAGCTGCGCCTTTACCCGTCCCAGAAGCTCCGCGTAGGAGAACGGCTTGGTCAGATAATCGTCGCCCCCCGCCATCAGGCCGATCAGCTTATCAGATTCCTGGGCTTTTGCAGTCAGGAAGAGAACCGGGACAAAGGATGTTTTCCGGATTTCTTCACACGTCTTTAACCCTGAGATTCCGGGCATCATGATGTCAAGGATTACCAGATCCGTATCATCTGACAGAAGCCGTAATCCTTCCCAGCCGTCAGCGGCCTCTGTGATTTGGTAATCTTCACTTTCCAGCAGGATCCTTATGCCCTCCCGGATATCTTCATCGTCTTCTATAATTAAAATATTTGCATTACCCATTTCGCTTTCCTCCGTCAGTAGTGCCGGGAATCTGGAAAGAAATTCCAATAGACACCCGCTCATTATACCATATTCAATTGTTACTTTTTTCAATTTTTTCTTACATTTTAGGGCATACTTCCTACAAATTATTTACTTTAGAATCATTAAAAAAGGTTTTAGAATTGATTAAGATTTTCCCGGTATGATTAAATTATCCTGAAAACGGGATTGCCGGTATGCTCCGAAATGCGAAGCGGTCCGAACCGATCTCAGGAAATATTAAGAATTCAAAAAAAGGAGTGTGCTTTTATTTATGAAGAAACAAACGAAATTAGTCGCAATACTCTCTACGGCAGCATTACTTGCCATGGGAGCTTCCATGACTTCTTTCGCCGCCGGCTGGGAGAAAGATGATTCTGGAATCTGGCATTATTATGATTCCGATGACAATATGGTTACCAGTGAGTGGAGAAAAGATGGTACCAGCTGGTTTTACCTGGATGATGACGGCGATATGCTGACAATGTCCTGGGTGGACGATGAGAGCTATGTGAATGAAAGAGGTAAGAGGCTTGTCAATTCCTGGATTAAGGTTCCGTCCGACGACAGCATCGATGATCCCGGTGAAGACGGTGATCACTGGTATTATTTTGACAGCAAAGGCCGCAAGCTGACATCAACATCCAAAAAAATTAATGGGAAAACCTATTATTTCGATGAAGACGGAAAGATGGCGACCGGATGGTATGAAAAGGACGGCAATGTCTACTATCTTGGAGACGAGGACGACGGAACCCGCAAGGATAACCAGTGGCTGTGGCTTGAGCGTCCGGGCAATGCAGATGAAGATGATAATGCGGCGGCCAACGCTCTCGACTGTACGGATGACAGTTCGGATCCCTGTGATGACGAGGGCTGGTACTACTTTGGTTCCGGCGGAAAGCTCACAAGAGATACTGACAAGAAGAAAGTCAATGGCCGTTACTATTATTTTAATGAGCATGGACAGATGCTTTATGAGTGGATAAACGACAGGAAGGTTTCCGGAGCAGCTCCGGGCAGCCAGTCGAATGCGGCCCTGGATGGAAATGCGGCAACACCTGGCGCCTCACAGATAGAGCATATGATTTATGCAAATGTGGTGGAAGAGGGCTGGAGAGCAGACGGCTGGTATGAAATCAGCGGTTCCGTGGATACGGAGACAGACGATGACGACCACTGGTACTTCTTTAAAAACGGAAAGGTGAAACGGGCTGATTCCGCCAAGGATGCCCGCGTAAAGGATGACGACGGACTTGTTTATGTAAAACGTATCAAGGTTGACAGCCAGAAGATGGGCAAGCAGTTTTATGCCTTTGATGAGTACGGCCGGAACCTGACGGGACTCCAGTATTCACCGGACGACCAGGGCTTCTATTACTTTAATGAAAGCGGATACCCGGTATTCGGAAAAGTCGCCAGTGTAGACTGTGACGATGACAGCTACGAATTTTTCTTCAATTCCAGCAAAGGAAAGAAGGGACAGGGCTATAACGGTGAAAAGAGCGGTTATCTGTACTTTAACGGTAAGAAGCTGACGGCAGATGATGAAAACAGGCTGTATTTCTACAATGATAAGATTTATCTTGTAAACAGCAAGGGCAAAATCCAGAAAGGCAAGAAGGGCTACAATATTGAAAACAGCTCGATTTCCGAGGATAAGGTATCGGTAGAATTTAATTCCGACAGTTCCGTTAAGTCCATCACACTGGATGAAGGTAAGGGAACGAGCTATACTGCGGCACAGCTTCTTGCAATGTCATTAAATACCGATTCAACAACCAGCGACTATGTCGATGAAGACGGCAGATATGATGATGCTTATGTGACGATTCCGTTCATCCAGCTTTACGATAATAATGTTTATACATATCGTTTTATCAACAAGAAAGACGGCAGCTTTGATGCATCTGAAATGTGGTACGACGTGCATGAAAAAATAACGAATAGATGGAAATAAACCAGGTTTCCTGATATGATTGTACTCTTTTTGAAATCTTTTTGAACGCGGGGCGGGACTCATAGGGGTCCCGCTTTTGTGTGTGAAAAATCATCCGTTTTTTTTAACCTGGATCAAGGTATGTTTTATTTGTCCGCTGCATACATTGTAAAAACAATGATTTCAGGGGGCAACCTTTTGAAAGAATATATTGAAGAGCGGGCGGTAGCTATAGCGAATTACATTATTGATTACAATGCGACAGTGCGGCAGACGGCAAGGAAATTTGGAATTTCAAAATCAACGGTACATAAAGATGTCACCGATCGCCTGGAGAATATCAACCCGTCTCTGGCGGCGCAGGCCAGAGTGGTTCTGGATATCAATAAGGCTGAGCGCCATATCAGAGGCGGTATGGCTACCAAAGAAAAATATCAGCATCAGCTTCAGGCATGCAGCAGAAAATAATAATGGCAGTATCATATCCGGAGGCAGTTATCCGGAAACAGGCATCCGTAATCAGGAAAGGCTGCGTTCTCACAGGAGGACGCAGCCTTTCCTGATTGATGACGGTGAACTGTTCGCGGGGTTGCGGGAAGAAATACGGTAAAAAGGTAAGGCGGCGAAAAGGTAATAAAAAGAAAGACTTCCTAATAGAATGATAATAATCAAAAAGAAACAGGGAGCTTTTTTTATGGGAAAAATTCTGAGTGGTAAGCGGCATGGAGTCATTTTAGCCGCAGCGCTCTTTCTGTCAGCCGTTCTGATGGCCGGATGCGGCGGTGAGAAGGAGGAGGCGAAGGTCCGGGATCTGGAATTTACGGTCGTGGGGCAAAATGAGGTACCGCAGGAACTTCAGGAAATAATCGAACAGAAGAAAAAAGAACCGTTCAGGCTGACTTACTCGGGAGGAGAAGATTTGTACATAGCAGCCGGGTATGGAGAACAGAAAACGGGAGGCTACAGTATAGCTGTTCCGGAACTCTACCTGACAGAGAATTCCATCACGATCCGAACAGAGCTCAAAGGGCCTGAGAAGCAGGAGCAGACGGGTTCGGAATGCTCATATCCGTTTATTGTAGTGAAGATGCCGTTCATGGAAGAGCCGGTGGTATTTAAGTAGGAAAATCAGAAGAAACAGGATGAACAGTTGGAAAGATGCTGACGCATTTCCAGCTGTTCATTTTGCGTTTGGCAGCAGTCGGATAAAATGCTTTGCGCAATCATTCTTATCGTACGGCGCCCATGCCGGGCACCGTATGCCGTATTATTTAATTACGCCTTTGTATTCAGGATGCTTATCGAACCACTTTACCGCATAAGAGCATGTCAGAACCGCCTTTTTATCCTCTGCACATAATTGCTCTGCGACCGCGTTCATCAGCTTGTCTGCCAGATTCTGCCCCCTGAGGGACGGGTCTACAAAGGTGTGGTCGATATTTACCGTATCCTTGTCAATCTCCGGGAAGGTTACCTCGGCGAGCAGTTTATCGTCTTCTCCGAGTAAAGCTATTTGGTTTGGGTTATAGGTGAAATCCATCTTCAGCCTCCTTTATTTACAATGTTTTTCTGGCTCTATTATATCTTAAGGAAAGAAAAATAGCAATTATATTCTTTTTTTACTTGCATTTCGTTAAGTCAGGGTGTATAATAATATAACTATCTTAAAATCATGCTCCGGATAAGGAATCTATTCTGAATTCCAGAATGCGAATCGCAGGAACTTCCACAGCCAGTGATAATTTTAGAATCGTTTATTGTATATTTTTAACTTTTTTCTGTTTTTGCGCATATATAAGAAAAGCAGGCATTTTGCGGCAAAAATCAGATTCATCTTACTAATATCTATATTTCAAAAATTCTGAAGTACTTCTGAAACAAATACCAATGAGTAATTTTATGATTGAAACAACTGACATAAACAATGCGGCAGAGAGGAGGGACATTATAACGAAATACGGAATGCTTGAACAGGCATACAGTGAAATTACGTTTTGCTGGCAGGAAACATCGGAGAAAGAGTATCCCTGGCAGCAGGATCATCTGGCAGGAGAGCAAGAACTGCTGCTTGAATTGATTAATATTAATATGGAACGTCCGGTGCAGGAAGCGCCGGATACAAAAGAACGCTTGAGGCTTGGCAGGTACCGGAGATGGTACGGAATCAGGAACAAGCGGAGAGCCGCCGGGGAGGTGCGCTGTGAAAAAGGGGATAAAAGCAGGAGGCCTGTGCATCGGAATATTATGCTTTCTGGCAGTTTTTTTATGCCGGAAGGATGTGTGCCGGGTTCTGGCTCAGGAAGAAATACAGAGATTTTCAGATCTGTTTGATACGCCGGGAGAGATTCCGCAGCCGGAAGAGTTTATTAAGAGTGAATCCGGCCGGATATACAGGCTGAAGAAGCAGGAGCTGCTAACAGTCCCAGTTGTTGGGGACACAAGAAAGCTGTCGGGCCGGGCGGACTACCCGGGAATCAGCCGGCTCGATACTGTGCCGGATACGGCGGTTATGACTGTGAAGGATGAGGAGAGCGGGAAGGAATTTGAAGCAGAGTTATCTCTTGAGCAGGTTCAATACAGCAATGAGAGATGGCAGGCCGGAATTTCCTTCACCGCCACCTTCCATGATTACGGGGCAGATTACTATCTGTTTGGGGACATACATATTCCGCGTCAGACGGACACGCCGGAGCTGTCCTCCTTTCAGGGGGAATTTCTTAAGGCGGCGGGAATGGAGCCGGAGGATTACAGGATTGAAGAATTTCTATGGGACGGGGAGCCTTATGAGGACGAGGGAGGCGTTATATGCCGTGACGTTCTGATATTGGGGCGGCAGAAGGTATGGGATTGCACGGCCCTTTATAGTGCGGCGGTAAAGATGCCTGATTTTAAGAGATACCGAATGAGCATGGTGTACGGGGAGGCTGCCGACGGAGGGGAAGAAAAGGAGGAGGGGGCTGTCCCTGAGGACGGGGACATACCTGACGGGGAGACTGAACCGGGAGCTTTGGACAAATGGACTGAATTCCTGAAAATTATCAAAAGAGGATTACAGGTATCGGTGGGGATTTTTGCAACAGCCGCCGCTGCGCTGATACTGTTTTGGCTGGTAAAAAAGGCCGGCAGGGCCGGGGAGGATGACAGATAAGAAGCCATTTTCCGCAGAAAAATGAGCGGATTGCGAATGTTTTTGAGGATTGTGAGAGCACGCAGTGCGGAGCAATCCGGTATCAAAGGGGGCAAAAGACCTTTTGACTCCAACATCATTTCATTTAATATATATAAATGACAAGGGAGATACGCATTTTTTATGCCCATCTCCCTTGCTGATTTTATCATCATGCAGATAATCGGATATGCTATAATATTTATTTTAATTAAAACAGAGACATCACGCTGCTGATACCGATTACCAGAGAGATAATTGCCACGCATCCTCCCAGAAGATTGCGGAGCAGAGAGTTTTTATACTGACCCAGAACACGGGTGCGGCTTGTGATGAATACGAGTGCGATAACGATAATCGGAAGGAAGATTCCGTTAACGGCCTGCGCCATCATGATAATTGAAATCGGATTGTAACCTGTTGCAGATACAATAATTCCAATTACGACTACGATTATATTTGTGGCAAAGAAGCGTTTGTCTGTTTTATCCATTTTCCATTTAAACAGTCCGGCAAGTACGTAGGAAACACCGAGAGGTGTGACAACTGCCGAGGAAACGCCTGCGGAGATCAAGCCGATACTGAGAAATGGCTTGGAAAAGCTGCCTAAGAGCGGTTCCAGCTGAACAGCCATATCTGCGGCAGATGAAACGGTCATACCGCGCATAACTGTGCCTGCTGTAATCATAACGGCACCTGTAATGATACCGCCGATGATCATGGATATGGTAACGTCGAAACGGGCCAGCGGCAGTTCCTCCGGGTTATGCCATGTTTTCCGGGCGCTGGTAGCATGGATAAACATGTTATACGGAACAACGGTAGTGCCAATCATGGCAACGCAGGTCATAATTGCATTTTGCGGAACGTTCGGAACGGCGCCCATCAGTAGTTCTCCGAGATCCGGTTTTACAATAATCATGGTGACAACGAATACGATAGCCATAACACTGACACAGACGCTTAAGAGCTTTTCAAGAGTCTTTACGGCATCGCCTATATTAATGAGAATCAGGACACCGATACCCCAGATTGGAGCTACGATGTTGGAAGGAATTCCGGTGAGGGAAGAGATGCCGATAGCGGTACCCGTCAGGTCGCCGCCCATATATGCAACACCGCCCAGCACGATAGCTGAAGCTACGAGAATAATCATGGCCCATTTAAGCGGAGGGCGGTCGGAGAGTTCTTTCACCAGTTCTTCTGCAAGTCCGTTCTGGGTAACGATTCCCAGACGGGCAGCCATTTCCTGCATAACAATTACTGCGATAACAGAGAAAATTACAGTCCAGAGAAGTGCATACCCATAAGTGGCTCCGGCTCTCGTGGCGCTTGTAATGGTACCTGGGCCGATAAAGGATCCTACAACAAGGATTCCCGGGCCGAGAGCTTTACACTTATCTTTAAGAGTATAGGTTTTATTTTTTTCCATGCATTGCCTCCATTTCCAATTAAGACGGTTTATCGAATCAGTATAGTAAAGAACTAAAACATGCTGAGGTATAAGGTTTCACTTAACTGCTCCAGCATCTGGATACCGGCCAGACTGTTCCCCTTTTTATCAAGGCCGGGTGAATAGATACCAATTCCCATTCGAGTGGGAGATACGGCCATAATGCCGCCGCCTACACCGCTTTTGGCAGGCAGGCCTACTTTGATTGCAAAATCGCCGGAGCCGTCATACATACCGCAGGTGGTGAGAATTGCATTGACAAAGCGCGCATGGCGTCCTGAAAAAAGAACTTCCCCGGTCTTTTTCCCCCGCCCGTGGTTTGCCAGTACAAAACCGATGTTGGCCAGATCCTTGCAGGTTACGCGGATAGAACATGCACGAAAATAGATATCAAGGATTTCTTCAACATCGTCGTCAATAATGCCTGAACTTTTCAGCAGATAGGCCAGCGCCCGGTTTTTATTGCCGGTTCTCTTTTCTGAAAGATATACGGCCTCATCCACATCGATTTCCGGATTTCCGGCCAGTTTTCTTGTAAAGGCCAGAAGGCGGTCAAAACGCTCCTCATATGTCTCGCCGTGAATCATCGAGCACATCTCAATGGCTCCAATATTAACCATAGGATTAATATGCTCTTTCAGAATCAGCTGTTCTGAATAATCAATGGCATTAAAGGGTTTCCCGGTTGCTTCCACACCTATGTATTGTCTGACATACTCCGTTGTGTTATCCATGAGTGCCATTAGAAGCAGGAGAGGTTTGATAATGCTCTGAATGGTGAACTTTTTGTCGAAGTCGCCGGCATAGAATTCTTTTCCGTCGCTGTTCACAAGATAGACGCCAAAATCATTAATATCTGCTTTTGACAGTTCGGGAATGTAGTCGGCCAGTTTTCCAAGCCGGGTATAGGAACGGCATTCTTCCAGGAGACGCTCCAATAATTCTTCCATATGTATCACACTCAACCTTCCTTAGTTAATTTGTTACCTTGACAGTAAATGATAATATCGTTTTAATAACTACAATGTCATTATAACTGACCGTTATTGCAGTGTCAAGAAAAATTATCATATTAGTATAAATTTTATTGTAATTTATCAGAAAAACCTGTAAAAATGCCGGAGAGGAGGAGAAAAATGCAAATATATCCGGGGAAAATGCCGATGGAATAAGGGGAGACAGTAACCGTTTATACTTCTGGACTGATGCGGGAAATAGAAAACTAAGGAAGGGATTCATTGCATATTTTTCTAAAATGTTGTAAAATAAAACCATCTTGATTTTAAGAGAAGAGGAGCCTTTATTATGGAAAAAGAAGTGCGTCTGATTCAGTCGATTCAAAGAGCTTTTGATATTATCAACTGTTTCAGCGAACAGTCGCCAAAACTGACTTTACCAAAAATCAGCGAGATGCTTTCATTAAATATTAATACAACAAGAGGAATTGTAAATACCCTGGTGGCAAATGGCTACCTGGAACATGACAGTGAGACGAACATCTATTCATTAGGTCCTGTTTTTATCCCAAAAGCAGATTTGGTCAGCGCCAATGATATGGAGAGAGTGAAGAAAATGGCAAGGCCTTATCTGGAGGAGCTTTCCAATACATTTCAGGTATCGGCGAGGCTTCAGGTGGTTTCCAACTACAATATTTTTACGATTGAAAATATTAATCCGGAAAATGCCCATTATATACTTCTTACGCGGTTGAATACTACGTTTGCATTGAATGCGACTGCATCAGGGAAACTTTTGCTTTACTATATGGGAGAACGTCAGAGGGAGCGTTATTTCAAGACACTGGATCAGCGGATGTATACGAAAAATACGCTTGTGACCAAGGAAGATCTGCAAAAAGAGCTGGACAAGATAGAAGAGTGGGGTTATTCCACAGAATTCGAAGAGATAGGGCTGGGAATCAGCAGTATCGCCATACCGATTATGAAGAAGACGGGCGGACTTTACGGTACGGTCAGTATAGTGGCTTCCAGTTCGATTGTCATGCCAATCATTCAGGATGTTGTGGTTCCTATGAGAAAATGCGCAGAATTTGTATCGGAAAACCTGTTGCTAAAATAATGCAGGATGCGGATGGAATTATCCATGCAAATTCCATTACCATAAAAAATAAGGAGAAAATTCCAGGATACGGCGGAATTTTCTCCTTATTTTTTGCGGAGTGGCGGCTGCTTATTTCTGTACTTTCTCTGCTTTTCTTGCAGCCAGCCCATTCATAAAGTAGAGCGCCATCCAAACACCTGTGTGAGCCGACATCTGGGTTCCGCAGGTTTCAGGATAAATTTCAACAAAATCAAAGGCATTAGCTCCGGCTCTGCCGCATTCGTTTACCATCATAGCCAGCTCGAAAGAGGTGAGTCCGCACGGATCGACCGGTCCCTGAGGGTTGGCGGAGGCATCGAGGACATCGGAACAGATGGTTACATAAATCATGTCTGTATCTTTCGATGCAATTTCTAATGCTTTTTTAATAGTAGCTTCGTATCCGTTCTTCTTGATTTCCATAGCCGGAATGACAGTAGCTCCGTATTTTTCTGCTTCTCTTCTTTCCTGCGGATGATTTCTCGGTCCTCTGATTCCGATATGTACGATCTTGGTAGAATCAAAGTTTTCATCCTGATACAGACGGTTGAACGGAGAACATCTGGAATAGAGATCATCGCCAAAGGACGGCATCGTGTCCAGATGAGCGTCAAAATGAATTACACCCACCCTTTTTTTATGGCGTTTTGCCATCTCACTGATCATTGGGTAGGAGATGGAGTGATCACCGCCAAATGTAATCGGAATGGCGCCGGCATCAATGATTTCACCGAATTTTTCGCGCATATTTGCGAAGGTTAAATCATAATTGCCGTTCTGTACAACTGTATCGCCGTAATCGCAGGCAGTCATATAGTCAAATGTATCAATATCATAGTCAGGAAGGTAACCTGTATATCTTGTCGATACGCCGCGGAACGTTTTCGGCGCCACAACACAGGATGAGAATCCGCCATAGGTACATCCGCCTTCCCAGGGTACGCCCATAACGGCAAAATCAAAATTTTTCACATCTTCGGCCGTCTTAGCTACCGGCAGGCCCATAAAAGATGGAACTCCACTGTAAATTTCCTGCGGCACTACGCCGGGCTGATAAATAATTGGCTTATTCTGCATAATAAAAACCCCTTTCATATAAATAACGAAATTTGTTAAGAAATACTTGTTATTAAAAACGATATTATAATTTTAAAAACGATATTATCATATTGATACTGTATCACTAAGGTGTGAAAATGTCAATAGGCATGTAATGATTTTCGGGAGTTTTGCGAAAAACACCTCACGAAATACATCATGGCTGAGCGGATACTCACATATACTGTTATTAACGTAGAAATGCTGAAATCCTGCCCTGTAATGCCCGAGTGCCTTGCAACGGCATAAAGATTCCTGCAAATAATCATACAGTTGAGGTGGCTTATGAAACTTTTTTCAAAGAAAAGCAGTGATATGTCAGGACAGCATCCAGGACCTCGTCTGCCGGTGGCAGAAAATGCATTTTTCTGGATGCTGCTCCTCCTTTTGTCTATCGGATGTATTACATCCTTGTATGAAAAGTCTCTGCACAAGCAGGAAACATCGAGTGTTTCTTCGGAAAGTGTGTTTAAGAGTATAAAGACCACAGGAAGAAATTACCAAATTAAGGAAAGAAAGCTTCCTATTTACTGCGTGAAGACGGATGCCCCTAAAGTTGCACTGACTTTTGACGCTGCATGGGGGAATGAGGACACACACCGGCTGATGGAAATCCTGGACGCCCATAATGTCAAGGTTACATTTTTTATGACCGGCGGCTGGGTTGAAAAATTTCCGGAGGATGTTAAGTACATAGCCGGACAGGGACATGAACTGGGAAATCACAGCGAAAATCATAAAAATATGAGCCGGCTTGACAAAGCAGTGATTCAAATGGAACTGCAAAAGGTACACGATAAGGTGAAAAAACTAACAGGAAAAGATATGACACTCTTTCGTCCGCCTTATGGAGATTATAATAATCAGGTGGTTGAGATGGCTGATTCTATGGGGTATTATCCGATTCAGTGGGATGTTGACAGTCTGGACTGGAAAGACTACGGCGCCGATTCAATCGTGGATATGGTTCTGAATAATCCTCATCTGGGCAACGGAAGCATTATTTTAATGCATAATGGGGCAAAATATACACCTGATGCGCTGGATGCAGTCATAACCGGGCTTCAGGAAAAGGGGTTTGAGCTGGTAACGGTTTCCGAACTGATTTGGAAAGAAAACTTTTATCTGGACCAGGAGGGCCGGCAGATAGCTGAATAGGCAGTAACTGTCCTGTCCGTATCGATAAAGGATACCGGCTTATGAGTATTGGAAAATATTTTGTTTCGTGATAAACTTAAAAAGCAGCTGCGTATTCGGAATATTGAATGCGTAGATGTGGAAACATAGAATAGTACGGATAGGAATGAAAGAAGGTCAGTGATGGCGAGGGAGATAGTATTTAAAATGGAAAGGCCGGGATTGGTAGAGGAAGGCCAGGAAGTAGAGGTCAGCGAATCGGTTACCCCCTTTAATGTCAATTACATGATAGAACCGGCTGTGGCGATGTCCGGACTTTTTAAGCTGAATAACCGGCTGAAGACAGAGAACGGGACGACAAAGGGAATTGTGAAAAAAATCGAGGAAAATGACAGAGGTTTCTATATCACGGTTATATTTGAAGAAGAATAAAACCATTCACAATAATGGCGAATTTTGTAATTAAATGTGAAATAATGTAGAGAAACAATTGAATTTACAATGGTATTGTGATAAAGTGTGTGGGAAATAGCAGTATGACAGAGAAGGAAATATGACAGAAAAGGATGTGTGACCCAAGATGAAAAAGATACCACAAGACCCCATTATATGCCTGAGCTATGTGAATACACAGCTGCGGGATTTTTATTCCAGTCTGGAACTCCTGTGTGATGATTTTATGGTTGACCGGGACGAACTGATAAAAAAACTGGCGGATGCCGGTTTTTCTTATGACAGAGAGCAAAACAGATTTCGTTGACCAAGAGCGACAGACAAATGATGAATAAGAGGAAAAACAATTGCGGATTTACATTATTAGAACTGGTCATTTCAGTATCAGTGCTGGTAATATTAACAGGTGTCACAGCGCCTGTTTTCACAAAATATATTGAGAAAGCCAGGGAACAGCGTTATATTACAGAGGCGAAGAGTGTCTTCCGTGCGCTGCAGTTTTACCTGATGGATCTGGATGAGTCGGGGATAGTGATATCAAGAGAGAAACTGACGGAAATTCTTGGGGACTATCCGGTTTCTTCACCGAGACATGTTCTTTATCCATATCTAACGAATAAAGCTACCAAAGAGGCATATCTTGCAGGGCAAGGATTTGTAAAGGACAGTAGTGCTGAAAATTTAAGAAGTATTGAGTACGAAGTAAAAGATTACATTATTTCGGTCGAAGCATCAGGCAAAGTCAAGGTGAAAAAGCGCCAGAAGATTATTATCCCCACTAAGCCCGGCATAGTAACAGGGATAGATGGGACCCACCCTGAGACAATTCAAGAGACGGAGTGAGCACAGTGGACGTAATATCAACCATATATGATACGGCCGTGTCTGTCTGGGCATGGCTGCTGGATCATATAATTTTCGTCAATCTTATACTATCAATAATCATTGTATTTTTCAGGAGGCATGATCCGAAAACGGTTTGGACATGGCTGCTGGCTTTGTATTTCATACCTGTGTTCGGTATCCTCTTTTATTTATTTTTTGATCAGGATTTCAGAAAAAGCAAGATGTTCCGAATCAAAGAGGTGGAGGACCGTCTGAGGTACTCTGCCCGCAATCAGGAAGAGTTTATCAAGAGCCAGGACATGGGGCTTCTGGGCTCTCTGGCCGGCGGTTATGCTGATCTGGTGCTTTATAATCTGGAGGTGGCCGGTTCCGTTCTGACACTGAATAACCATGTCGAGATTTTTACCGACGGCATGGAAAAATTCAAAGATTTAAAAGAAGAATTAAAAAACGCCAAACGTTATATCCATATCCAGTATTACATTATTAAGAACGATGAATTATTTGATTCCATGATACCGATCCTGCTTGACAAGGTGAGGAACGGGGTTGAGGTAAGAATTTTATATGACGGTATGGGCGGTCGGTTCATGCCGAAAAGAAAGTGGAAGATGCTGAAAGAAGCCGGTATCGGTATTGCAAGCTTTTTTCCGCCGGTGCTTGGCCGGCTTAACTTCCGTGTAAATTACAGAAACCACAGAAAGATAGTGGTGATTGACGGACGGGTCGGTTATGTGGGCGGCTTTAATATCGGCAGGGAATATATCTCAAAAGATCCGAAGTTCGGTTATTGGCGCGATACCCATTTAAAGATATACGGCGAGGCGGTAATCGGCCTCCAGCTCCGTTTTGCGCAGGACTGGAATTATGCGGCAGGGGAAAATCTGTTTAAGGACATGCGTTATTTTAACGAGGCTGACGGAATGCCCGAGCCGACATCGATTGACAGTATGGTGGGAATTCAGATTATTTCCAGTGGGCCGGATACGCAGACGCGCCAGATTCGTGACAATTATCTGGAACTGTTTCACAAGGCGAGACATCACATCTATATCCAGACACCGTACTTTGTGCCGGATGACGCCGTTTTGTCGGCTATCCAGATTGCGGCAAGGTCAGGGGTTGATGTACGGCTGATGATTCCCTGCAAACCGGATCATCCGTTTGTATACTGGGCGACCTATTCGTATGTGGGCGACCTCTTAAGGGCGGGAGCCAAATGTTATACCTATGAGAATGGTTTCCTTCATGCAAAGGGAGTTTCCGTGGATGGATTTGTAAGCTGTTACGGTACGGCGAATATGGACATCAGAAGTTTTGAGCTGAACTTTGAAGTCAATGCCGTTATTTACGATGAGGAAACAACGGAACGTCTGGAAGAGGCATTTTTAAGTGATTTGGCATTTTGCCGGGAGATTACGCCGGAAGATTACGAGGCAAGGGGGCTGATCATACGTTTTAAGGAGCAGTGCAGCCGCCTCCTGTCTCCTCTTTTATAGGAATACAGTAAAAAGAAGGATCTGACTGCCTGTGGCGTCAGGTCTTCTTTATTAATGGCTGTATGCCCTTGAATACCCAGTAACAGTTCAGACGGGTCGCTGTCACTAAAATGGAGATTTAGTTAAGCAGGTGAGGACGCCGCCGGTACGGCCAGCGGACGGGGTGGTGGGGTGTGTATATGAGTCTTTCGTCCCGGGGGAGCGGCATCGCTGGCTGGAGAAGGAGATACTGTGGTTTTGTTTTCGCAGGGCGGAGCCGGAGAGAATGATATCCGGCTGGACTGCTTCTTCGAGGGATAGCTCTAAGACAGAGGAAGGCAAAGCCC
>Ga0129310_1000987_pt1 | contig 28149 bp, 25 predicted proteins | sample Go1ome_2_FD_94433 | JGI IMG/M metagenome (GOLD analysis project Ga0129310, IMG submission 94433) | Western lowland gorrila individual fecal microbial communities from Wisconsin, USA - Go1022A metagenome | ecosystem: Host-associated > Mammals > Digestive system > Large intestine > Fecal | place... | reverse complement strand
ATGGGCTGATTTTTTCAACAATTTTCTGTTTAAATGACCCTGCGGCTGATTGTTTAAAGATTTTGATAACTTCTTTCGGCATATGGTCTGCTGCCTTATATATCGGGAGTTGAATAAACTTTGAAAATTGTTGAAAACTTTGTTGAAACTGTTGATAAATGCGTTAATAATGTTTAAAAACTGCTTTTTCAGCCGTTTTTCTGCACATATCAGCAAATTTTTATCAAACAAAACTTTGTTGAATAAAGTGAGAGCATAACTATTATCTCTCTTTAAGATTTTTGATTATATCGTCAACAGTTTCCTTTAATTGGCTGTTTTCTTTAAGAGTTTTCTCTATCTCTTTATAATGAATGGTCATTGTGGAGTGGTTCTTGTTCAAAGCCTCTCCTATTTCAGTATAAGTCATACCCTTTACTTCTTTTAGAACATATATGGATACTTTTCTTGCGATTGATATGTTCTGATGTCTGTGGGTGGACTTTATATCGTCCGCAGTAAGATCGAAAGCTGCCGCTACTTCATTAAGTATTCTGTCAACTGTGATCTCCGCAGGGTGATTTTCTATTATGATCTCTTTTATTACCCTCTGAGCCATGGAAATGGATGGGTTTTCGTTTGTATATGTGGTGAGAGCCTTTATCTTGTTTACTGTACCCTCAAGCTGACGGATATTAGTCTTGATCTTTTCGGCGATTATTCTTGCTATGGAGTCGGAAAGCTGGAGATCGAGTATCTCTGCCTTTCTCTTTACGATAGCCATTCTTGTTTCAAAGTCAGGCAGAGTAACGTCTACCTGTACGCCGAGGGAAAATCTGTTAAGTATTCTGTTCTGAAGCTTGGATATTTTTGAAGGAGCGATATCGGAAGTCAGCACGATCTGCTTTCCTGCATTGTAAAGGTCGTTAAAGGTATGGAAAAATTCTTCCTGCATTCTGTCTTTACCTGCAATAGTCTGGATATCGTCTACCAGCAGGAAGTCAGCGTTGCGGTATTTCTCGTGAAATCTTATGGTATCTTTAAATTCGAGCGCCTTTACAAGCTCATTGATAAAGGATTCACCTGTGGTGTAGATTATCTTCATCTCAGGATTCTTCTTCTTTACCTCATGCTCGATAGCTTTCATAAGGTGAGTTTTGCCCAGTCCGGAATCACCGTAGATGATAAGTGGGTTGAACACCTTATTTGGGTCAATATCCTTTGAGTTGTCTGAATTTTTATCATATTTGTTTGCAACTGCGATACAGAATGCATAAGCAAGCTCGTTTGACTTGCCCTTGATGAAGTTGTCGAAGGTAAGGCTGTTCTTTGCGTCCTCAGAGAAGTCCGCAGTCTTTACTTCTATCTCTGCCTCATCTTTTTCAACTGAGTTTCCTTCGCTCTTGACAAGTATCTTAAGATCAACGTCAAAACCGAGGACATAAGCAAAAGCTTCTTTTATGGATGCACCATATGCAGTCAGAGCAGTATTTTTTACAAAATCCGAATCAGCAAGAAGATAAGCTGTGTTGTTTTCGAGCTTGTAAGGTTCAAGGACTTTTATCCACATATTGTAACCCTGTTCGCTTATCTTATTTTCATTCGTAAGACTGTAACAGTATTTCAGCACCTCTGCAAATACTTCGTTAAAGGACTCCATTATTTTTATTACCTCCGGATATACTTGATATACTTTCGTTTATTTTTTCGTAAAATTCCTATATTTCCTCAGCGCTGTTTGCTGTCGAAATTGTAAAAAATGAAAAATAGGCATACTAATCAATTCTATTTCATTATATCACATCTCAAAAAAAATTTCAAGAGTTATATATAATAAAATAGTAGCAAAAAGATCTCAGAGAAAAAGCCGTTGGCAGGATAAAAGAGGCGGAGCGGTGGTGATACCAAATAAAAGACAGAAAATTTTACTCTGACACAACATATTGTATACAAAGAAAAATCCTACATTCTGATTAATAAAATATTAAGATTTAAAGCCTGAGAAAAAGTGATAGCCTTGAAAATGCCGTAAAAAATATTATAAAAAAATTGTGAATACACTTGACAAAAGGTATAGGTATAGGATATAATGTTAAATTACAAGGACTATGTCAAAACCGATGTTTTCTGTGGGTTATTGACATAGGTGGTATATTGCGGAAGGAGGATGAATTTAATGAAAAGAACTTATCAGCCTAAGAAGCTTCAGAGAAAGAAAGTACACGGCTTTATGAAGAGAATGTCCACTGCAAACGGCAGAAAGGTACTGGCTCGCAGAAGAGCAAAGGGCAGAGCAAGACTCAGCCACTAAGATATAAACTGACCGTATACCGGCAATGTGCTGATGCTTTTGCCCGGTATAAGGTCTTTATCTTTTTTTAGAGTTTGTAAATTTTTTTCAGACAGCTTTTTGTATTTTTTAGTACGAAAGGCTGCGGACGGGGATATCATATGCTTTTCACGGTTGTATTAAAAGAGAACAAGGCATTTCAGAGGTGTTACAGAAAAGGAAGATTTACAGCGAACGGATATGTCTGCGCATATTTTTTTCCTAACAAAATGCCTGTGAACAGACTGGGTATAACCGTCAGCAAGAAAAACGGCAACGCCGTTCAGAGAAACCGCATAAAGCGTATAGTAAGGGCTGCGTACAGACTTAATGAGGACAAGCTGCCCATAGGATATGATATCGTTTTTGTCGGCAGGAATGATATTGCCGAAAAGTCGTCTGCGGATATAGAAAAGTTCATCTGCACAAAGCTTGTTAAAGAGATGAACAGTCCTGAAAAGAAAGATCCGAGAAAGAAAAACGGCAGGGGACAAAATAACAAAATACAAAAGCAAAATCAAATTAAAAGAGTAAAATGAGATATCTTGCAGAGCTTATCATAAAATTTTACAGAAAATTTATCAGTCCGCTTTTTCCGGCGAGATGCAAATATTATCCATCATGTTCCAAATATGCTCTGGACGCATATAAGATGCATGGCTTTTTCAAGGGTACGCTGCTGACGGTGTGGAGGATACTGCGGTGCAATCCATGGTCTTTGGGCGGGGTGGATTACGTTCCCGAAAGGATAACAAGGGATTATTTCAGGATAAAAAAGAATAAGAATTAAAATTAAGATAATGATTTTTGAAAATAACGGGTCTTTATTGATTTAATACTGAATTAATAAAGACGTATTAATATATAGATTGCTTATGTTATGCAAAGTAAAAAAAGTAAAAAAGTAAAATGAATCAAAGAGATATCGGAGGAATTTGATGAGTATTATTGCTACACCTTTGGGATGGATAATGAAAGGCTGCTATTTCGTATGCAAGAATTACGGTATAGCGCTCCTGCTTTTCACTCTTCTTACAAGACTTATAACATTCCCTCTTCAGATCAAGCAGCAGAAAAGTACGGCAAGAATGTCCATGCTGCAGCCTGAGCTGAAAAAGCTTCAGAAAAAGTATGCTAAAAATCAGCAGAAGCTGCAGGAAGAGCAGATGAACCTTTATGCAAAAGCAGGCGTAAACCCTATGGCAAGCTGTCTGCCTATGCTTATCACAATGGTTATACTTTTTGCTCTTATCCCTGTAATTTACGGTCCGCTGACATATGTATCCAACATTGACAAGGACAAGGTAAATCAGTCAAATGCATTGATATCAAATCTTTATACTGTAAGTACAGAGGTACACAGCAACGATACTACTGTAACAGACCTTATCGCAGGATATGAAAAGGACGGCAAGGATCCTAAGGAAGAGCTTGAAACTCTCCTTAAGGACGAGGAAAAGTATCCTAATTCCGCAAAGGCTCTGGATAATGATACAAAGCTTGAAAATGTTGTGGACGCATTCGTTCTCCACAATGACCTCGATGAGTTCATCACAAACGAAAAATATTTCTCACAGAACCTTATCAAGTCAAGACCTGAGCTTATGACTTTCGTTTTCGCACAGGATCTGGACGGCGAATATTCTGACGTTCTCGGAATAGTTTCAAGCGAGATCGAAGATTTCGCACATGACTTCAACTACGATTTCTTTGGTATCTACATGGGTACGATACCTTCCATAAAGAGCATAACCTGCATCATTCCTATACTTTGTTTTGTTCTCCAGCTGCTGGTTACTATCGTTTCTCAGTACTTCCAGAAGAAGAACAATCCTGACGCTGCAAAAATGGGCGGCTCTATGATGATAATGATGTATATTATGCCTCTGTTCTCACTCTGGATCGCATTCTCTTATCCTCTTGGACTTGGTCTTTACTGGTGCTATTCTTCAATATTCGCACTTCTTCAGACAATAGTTCTCAATAAGATATACACTCCTGACCACGTTGCAGAGCTGGTCGAAAGAGATATAGCTAAGGAAAAGAAAAAGGGCAAGCAGAATTTCATGCAGAAAATGGCTGAGGCTCAGATGATACAGTCCGGAAAAGACCCCAGCGAAGTAAGAAAGGCTATACACGAGGATCTCGGCGACGATTATGAAGAGCCGAAGAAAAAGTCCAAAACAGAAATGAAGGACGAGCAGAGAAGAAAGCTTAACGAAGCGAGAAAACGTATGGCAGAGAAATACGGCGATGAATATGACGATTCGCAGGATTAATATTTACCTATTTGAGAGGAGCAGGAATTATGAAACAGACATTTACGGCTGCGACAGTTGAAGCTGCAAAAGCAATGGCAGTCAGTGAGTTCGGAGTAAGCGAGGAAAAGATAACATTTACAGTTGTTGAAGAACCTAAGAAGTCGCTTTTCGGCAAGATGAAGGGCGAAGCAAAGGTAGACGCTGAATATACTGAAACAAAGACAGATATTGCAGTAAAGTACATCAAGAAAGTTCTCACAGCAATGGGAATAGAGAATGTTACAGTTGAAGAGAGCGAGATCGAAAACGGCGTTGCTCTTGAGATAAACGGCGATGGTTTTGAAGAGCTTATCGGCAAGAAGGGTGATCTGCTCGATTCACTCCAGTATCTTGCATCACTGGTAAGCAACAGGATCGACAGAGAATATTTCAGGATAACAACAGACTGCAACGGTTTCAGAGAGAGAAGAAAAGTTCAGCTTGAAGAGCTTGCAAGAAAGATCGCAAACAACGTAAAGAAGAACGGCAGATCTTCAGCTCTCGAACCAATGAATCCATATGAGAGAAGAATAATCCACGCAGCAGTATCCGAGATTGAGGGTGTTCAGTCCCAGTCAAAGGGTGAAGAGCCTTACAGAAAGGTAATAATCAGCTCGACAAACCCAAGAAGAGATGACAGAGGCGGATACAGAAAAGGCGGCAAGGGCAGAAGAAACGGCGGAAGAAGAAATAATGCTCCACGCAGCAAGGGATTTGATTTCACCACAAGCTTTGAGAAGGAATACAAGAAGCCAAAGCCTGAGGATTCAATGACCGATGCAGGACTTTACTCAAAGATAGAGTTCTGATAAATACAAATCACAGCAGACAGGTCGGTTTGATCTGTCTGCTGTTTCTTTTATGTCTTAATTGACTTTATCGTGTTATAGTGATATAATTACAATGGTGAAGTAGAGTTAAGGCTCGATAAATTGTTTTCCGAAAGGATTGATATTATAAATGTCCAATATATGTGCTGTTTCCACTCCTCTCGCTGAGGGCGGTATCTCAGTAATACGAATAAGCGGTGAGAATGCAGTTTCTGTTGCCGCGAAAATTTTTAAACCTTTATCATGTGAGTCTGTTGAAAATATGCAGGGCTATACTTGTGCATACGGCAGGATAAATGACGGAGAAAAGGTGGTAGATGATGGTGTGCTGACAGTTTTCCGTGCGCCTAAGTCTTATACAGGTGAGGACGTGGCGGAGATATCATGTCACGGCGGAATTTTTGTTACGAAACAGGTTTTAAGACTTTGTCTGAAAAATGGCGCTGTTCTTGCAAATAAAGGTGAGTTTACAAAACGTGCTTTGCTCAACGGAAAAATGTCACTTACACAGGCGGAATCTATTATGGATACTATATCCGCTCAGGGCGAATATGAGCTTGCATCTGCAAATTTAACAAGAGAGGGAAGACTGTTTAAAAAGATATCGGGAGTAACAAAGCGGCTTGTGAAGATACTGGGAGAGCTTGCCGCATGGGTGGATTACCCCGAAGAGGATCTTCCCGAAGTTGAGGAAGAAAATCTGCGGACAAGTCTGAAAGAGTCCATAGCTGTTACGGAAAAGATACTGCGTGATTATGATAACGGAATGGTGCTGAAACGTGGAGTTGATACCTGTATAGCAGGAAAACCGAATGTAGGAAAATCCACGCTGATGAATATGCTGCTCGGATATGACCGCTCAATAGTTACCGATGTTGCAGGCACAACAAGAGATGTTATTGAGGAAAGTGCGAAAATAGGCGAACTTACCCTAAAGCTTTCCGATACCGCAGGCATACACGAAACTGATGATAAGGTGGAAAAAATAGGCGTTGAGATAGCAAAGAAAAAGCTTGACAATGCAATGCTTATAATGGAGGTCTTTGATACCTCACGTCCTCTTGATGATGAGGACAAGGAGCTGCTTGAATACGTTAAGAATATAGGCAGAAAAACTATTATCGTGCTGAATAAATCCGACCTTGAAAGCAGGATAGACAAAGGATTTTTCAACAGTTACAGCAATAGCATAGTTGAAATTTCGGCTAAGAATGAAGAGGGAAAAGATTCACTGCAAAGCGAGATAGAGAAGATGTTTAGTCCGGAGGATTATGACGCAGACAGTACGATATTTGCAAATGAAAGGCAGATGAACTGTGCGCAAACAGCGGACAAATATCTGAAAATGGCTCTCGAAAGCCTTGATATGGGAGAAACTCTTGACGCTGTTACTGTGATGATAGATTATGCGGCAAATGCGCTTATGGAGCTTACGGGAGAAAAGGCGACAGAGGCGGTAGTTGACGAGGTCTTTTCTAAGTTCTGTGTTGGAAAATAACAAGACAATAATGGTTTAAAGTTTTTATAAAAAAGGTGAAAAAATTGGAAAGTAAAGCAAGTTCAGATACAAATATAGAAAACAGAGAATATTTTGATATTATAGTTATCGGCGCAGGTCACGCAGGCTGTGAGGCTGCTTTGGCGGGAGCAAGGCTGGGACTGAAAACAGCGCTTTTTACCATAACTCTTGACGGTGTGGCAAATATGCCATGCAACCCCTCAATAGGCGGAACTGCAAAGGGACATCTTGTCAGAGAGATAGACGCTCTCGGCGGAGAAATGGGAAAAGCTGCTGACAAAACGCTTATACAGAGCAGGATACTAAACAGAGGAAAAGGTCCTGCCGTTCATAGTTTAAGGGCGCAGATAGACAGAGTAAAATATCATACCCTTATGAAAAAGACTATCGAAGATACTGAGGGACTTTTTCTTAAACAGGCTGAGGTAACGGAGATACTTTTTGAAGAGAACGGAAAGACCGTCTGCGGAATAAAGACAAAGCTTGGCACAGAATATGCCTGCAAAGCGGTAATAATTGCAAGCGGAACATATCTTAATGGAGAAGTCCATGTCGGCGCAGTTTCATATTCAAGCGGACCTGATTCTGTTCAGCCTGCGCTTTATCTTTCAGATTGTCTGAAAAAGGCAGGAATGACCATAAGAAGATTTAAAACAGGAACTCCTGCAAGAGTTCACAAGCGTTCGATAGATTTCGACAAGCTGGAGATACAGGACGGAGATGAAAAGATAACTCCTTTCTCTTTCTCTGAAACGGAAAAGCTTGAAAATAAGGTCAGCTGCTATGTTGCATATACCAATGCTGAAACTCATAAGGTCATAATGGATAATATCCACCTCTCCCCTATCTATTCGGGAAGAATACACGCAATAGGTCCGAGATACTGTCCGTCTATTGAAGATAAGATAATGAGATTTTCAGATAAGCCCCGTCATCAGCTTTTTATTGAGCCAATGGGACTTGATACAGAGGAATATTATTTGCAGGGAATGTCATCATCTCTCCCTGAGTATGTTCAGCTTGAATTTTTGCATACTATAAAGGGACTTGAACACGTTGAGATAATGAGAAATGCGTATGCTATCGAGTATGACTGCTGCGATCCGACCGAGCTGAGGACCACCCTTGAATTCAAAGCCTTTAACGGGCTTTACGGCGCAGGACAGTTCAACGGAACGTCTGGTTATGAGGAGGCAGCTGCGCAGGGCTTATGTGCAGGAATAAATGCGGCGCTGAAAATAAAGGGCGAAGAACCGATGATACTGGACAGAGCGTCATCTTATATCGGAACGCTTATAGACGATCTATGCACAAAAGGCTGTTCAGACCCATACAGAATGTTGACTTCGAGAAGTGAATACAGACTTCTTTTAAGACAGGATAACGCCGATATAAGACTTACGCCAATAGGTCACAGGATCGGACTTATTTCGGATGAAAGATATGAGCATTTGCAGGAAAAGATAAAGCAGATAGACGAAGAGGTAAAAAGGCTTTGGAAAATAAATATCGCTCCGTCTGACGAGATAAACGAGTATCTTGAAAGTGTGGGAACGGACAGGATAACAAACGGCTATAAACTGGCGCAGATAATCCGCCGTCCGCAGGTAGCGTATGAAGATACTGCCTTTATGGATAAGGACAGACCTGAACTTTCTGAAGAAGTTAAAGAACAGGTAGAACTTCAGATAAAGTATGACGGCTATATAAAGATACAGCTTGAACAGGTCGAGGCTATGAGAAAGCTGGAGAAAAAGAAGATCCCTGAGGATATAGACTACGATCAGATAAAGAGTTTAAGACTGGAAGCAACGGAAAAGCTCAAAAAGATAAGACCTGTTTCTGTGGGACAGGCGAGCAGAATAAGCGGAGTAAACCCTGCGGATATAAATGTTCTGCTTGTATGGCTTGAACAGAACAGCAAAAATTAGAGATTCAGAAAGGACATTGAAATGCCCAATACAAATAATGTAAAAGTAAAGGATATATATGACTATATAAATGATATAGCACCATATTCATTGCAGGAAAGCTATGACAACAGCGGCATAAATGTGTGTTTTAAAGAAAAAAATGTTGAAAATGTTATGCTTGCTCTGGATATAACGAATGAGATAATAGATGAGGCGAAAGAGAAAAATGTTCAGCTTATCTTAACTCACCACCCTGTTATTTTCAATGCTTTGAAAAATCTCAGCGACTCGGATATTGCTGTAAAGCTGTGTCTTAATGGGATATCAGCCGTTTCTGCACATACTAATTTTGACAGCGCAAAAATGAATGATATACTGTGTGAAAAGCTTGGTCTTAAACAGGTTTCTCCCCTTGCAGTTGAAAACGGCACACCGCTGGGCTGTATATGCGAAACTGAGGAAATCACTGCAAAGCAGCTTGCTGAAAGGATAAAGTCTGCTTTAGGCAATACTGTTATAAGATACAACATCATTGATAAAAAGATAAAAAGGATAGCGGTATGTTCGGGCAGCGGAGGAAGCTTTTTAAGAAACTGTTTGGCGCAAAACTGCGACGCTTTTATTACAGGAGATGTAAAGCACGATATTTTCATAGATGCTCACAATGCAGGATTGTGCGTTTTTGACGCAGGGCATTTCCATACGGAAAATATTTTCTGCGAGTATATGGAAAAGGTTCTGTCGGAGAGGTTTCCTGAGGTGAGATCTTTCACGGCAGAGAGCAACAAAGATATTTTATCATATGAATTTTAAGGAGATAATATAAATGGCTTTGGACGGAGTATATTTGAGCCTGCTGAAAAAGGAATTTTCCTGTCTTATCGGCGGAAGAGTTGATAAGATACATCAGCCCTCAAAGGAAGAGATAATAATTGCCGTCAGAACAAGGGAAAACGGACTGAAAAGACTTCTTATCCACACAGGTGCAGGTTCGGCGAGAATACATTTTACAACGGCGGAGATAGAAAATCCGAAACAGCCGCCTATGTTCTGTATGCTGATGAGAAAGCATCTTTCATCTGGAAAGCTTGTTGACATAAGACAGGACGGCTACGAGAGAATTTTGTATATAGATTTTGATTCGTCAAATGAAATGGGCGATATAGTAAGGCTCACCATTGCGGCTGAGATAATGGGCAGACGCTCAAATCTTCTGCTGCTGGACGCAGACGGAAAAATAATCGACAGCATAAAAAGAGTAAGTCAGGACGTTTCGTCAAGACCTGTGCTGCCTGGTATGAGGTACTGTCCGCCTGACAGAGATGAAAAGCTCAGCCTTACGGAATGTTCAAGAGAAGATTTTGAGGCAAAATTAAAGGCTCAGATGCCGCAGGAGCTTTCAAAGGCGATAATGAAGGTTTTCGAGGGAATATCTCCTGTTTTTGCAAGAGAATGTGCGTTTTTTACGGATAAAAATGCAGATGTTTTCAATGACAGCATAACAGACGATCAGCTGGACAGACTGTGGTTTTTTATAAAGAAAACCAGAGAAAGTGTTGAAAACTCTGAAAATAAATTTACGGTCATAAAGACAAAGGAAGGCAGCTTAAAGGACTTCTGCTTCTGCGAGATAGATCAGTACGGCGGATTGATGATAACAAAATTCTTTGAGTCGCCCTCTGTACTGCTGGACTATTTCTATTCCGAGAGGGACGCTCTGGCGAGAACAAAGCAGAAAGCGCAGGATCTTTTCAGACTGCTTGCGAACACTATCGAGAGAACAGAAAGACGTGTTCAAAATCAGAAGATAGAACTGACGGAATGTGCGGAAAGAGAAAAGTTCCGCCAGTACGGCGACCTTATAATGGCTAATCTGTATGGTCTTGAAAAGGGTATGGAGGAAACAGAGGTAATGAATTTTTACCTTGAGGACAGTCCTATGGTAAAGATACCGCTGAACAAAAGGCTTACCCCGACTCAGAATGCGCAGAGATATTATAAGGAATACAGAAAGCTCGATACGGCTGAGAAAAAACTGAAAGAACTTATAAGAAACGGCGAAGAGGAAAGCAGATATCTTGATTCGGTCTTTGACGCACTTACAAGAGCGCAGACAGAGGGAGATATTGCGGAACTCAGGGCGGAGCTTGCGGAGCAGGGATATGTGAAAAGAGGAAAAATGAAAGGCAAGCCGCCGAAAGCGATGCCGCCGATGAAATTTGTTTCCTCGGACGGATATCTTATCAGAGTGGGAAGAAACAACAAACAGAATGACAGGCTGACCTGCAAGGAAGCTGAAAAGAATGATGTATGGCTGCACGTCAAGGATATAACAGGTTCACACGTTATAATATCCTGTCCGAAAAAGGACTTTGCAGACCTAGAGGATGAAATGCCGCCTGACAGGACAATAGAAGAAGCTGCGCAGATAGCGGCTTATTTCTCAAAGGGAAAGACATCATCAAGAGTTGACGTTGACTATGCTTTTATAAGAAACGTAAAAAAGCCTAACGGAGCAAAACCCGGTATGGTCATTTTCACGCACAACTATACCATAACGGTAAAGCCTGATGAAGAGCTTATCAAAAGGCTCAGCAAATAAAAAAATCTGAAAAAATCAGAAAGAAAAGAGATAAAATGGAACGTCTTAATGAAGAATTTTTTCACAGGGATTGTCTTGAAGTCGCACCTGATCTGGTAGGAAAAATACTTGTTTCAAGGATAGGCGGCGAAGAGATAAGAGTGAAAATAACCGAAACAGAGGCTTATCGTGGCGAAGAAGATACAGCCTGCCATGCACATAAGGGAAGAACGCAGAGGACGGAAGTGCTTTACGGGAAAAGCGGAGTTATATATGTGTATCTTTGCTATGGAATGCATTGGCTAATGAACGTTATCACAGGTGAAGAAGGTCAGCCGCAGGGAGTTCTTTTCAGAGCAGGAGAAGGTTCAAATGGTCCTGCGAAGTTGACAAAAAGGCTGGGAGTAACGGGAAAACAGAATAAAGGCTCGTTCGTTACAAGTGATGAGATCTGGATAGAGGACGACGGCAAAAAACATAGCTTTCATACCGATAAGCGTGTGGGGATAGGCTATGCAAGTCAGGAAGATATAGACAGACAATGGCGGTTTATCGCAGATGATGAATAGGCTGAGTGTATGCACAGTACAGGATATTTTTCTTGACAAATATAAAAAAATAGTTTATTATAAAAGGTACTAATATTGTTTTAATTTTAAACAGAATTAAACAGAAGAGAAAATATAGTGGAAATGGAGTAATTATCTATGTCAAAATTTTGCACAAACTGCGGAAGTCAGTTGGACGATGCAGCACAGTTCTGCGTAAACTGCGGAACACCCGTACAGAACAATGCACAGCCTGTACAGAATACGGCGGCTCAGAATACAAATCAGAATATGGGATATGTACAGCAGCCTGAACAGAATTATCAGATGAACAACAACGGCGCAGCTTATCAGAACGGTCAGCAGCAGTATCAGAATTTCAACGGCGGATATAACGGAATGCCTGCACAGGCAGGATACGGCGCTGCACCTGCTGCAAAGAAGCCTGTTAATAAAAAGCTGTTTATAGTGGGCGGAATACTTCTTGTGCTGATAATAGCTGTGGCAGTTATTTTAGGAGTTATATTCAGCGGCGGAAATTACAAAACACCTATTGATAATCTCGTTAAGATAATGGAAAAGGGCGACGGCAAGGCAATGTCGGATCTTATTCCGAAATCATATAAAGAGATGCTTGAAGCATACAACAGCCTGACTTCCGGCAGCTATGATGATTATATGAATGAATGTGCAATGTCTGTACACGCTGACCTTATTGAAGATTTTGGCAGTGATATAAAAGTAAAATATGAGATAGTCAGCAAGGAAAAGCTTACAGACAGCGACCTTGAAAGCATATCGAACTATTACTCATACGGAACAGGAAAATACAGCAAGGTAAAGGTAACAGAGGGCTATGATCTGAAAATAGTATTTATGGTATCAGGTTCAATGGACAGCGATACTGAAACAGAACACTTTACTGTTGCAAAGGTAGACGGAAAGTGGGTATTAGGCGACGTTGCCGACCTGTTAGATTAAGGTACATACCAGATTCAAACAATACAGACAAATCAAAAAATAAATCAGAGATCATGGAGGGTATAAGTTATGCCAGATTGTCCAACCTGCGGACTCCCATATGCGGAGGGAGATAAATTTTGTCCGCAATGCGGCGGAAAGTTGCCTGCAAAAGCAAAAACGCTGACCTGCAAGATGTGCGGAAATACACTTAACGAGCATGCGCAGTTCTGCAATATATGCGGAACACCTACGGGCGTGAATAAGGAGGAGCAGAAGCCAAAGGAAGATCTGTCAAATCCGACTATGGACGAGATACAGATACCTGTAATAACAGACGATACTCCTGCACTTCAGGAAAAGCCGTTAAAGGACGCCAACACACCGACTATGGACAGCATTTTTATGCCAGGTCAGCAGCCTGCACCTCAGCAGAGCACACCTCAGCCTGCGCCTGTTATAACACCTGAGGAAAAGGCTATGGCAAACAGAACAGTCGATATTGCGCCGACACCAGTTATAAATGATACTCCTGTGGTAAATGATATGGGTAATACGAGCAGTATGTACGATCAGTACTCTCAAAATCAGAATATGGGAGCAGGGGAAACAACCGTACTTACACCAGAGGGAAGAGAAGCGGTATCTCAGCAGAGCGGAAATATCACTCCCGAAGGTCAGATGCCTGTGGGCGGAAACGCTATACCAAATCAGATACCGAACGGAATGAACGGCGGAAATGGTCCTCACGCAGTAAAGAGAGGAGAAGTTGTTCCCGGTAAGGGAGCAGGAGCGCTTGTTCCGATAATACTTGTTATACTTATAATCGGCGTAATTCTTTTTGATGTGTTCTTCCTTTTCAAGGATCAGATATTCGGAAAAGACGGCGAAAAGACAAATTCGGGCTGCTATACGATATCAGCAGTCAATATGGAATACGATGCTGAAAATACAGGGGTAAGTTTTCAACAGTAAATAAAATCAAATGTTAAAAAACGGGGCAGTCATGAAAATTGGCTGTCCCGTTTCTGCTTGACAAAAATATATGCAAAGGATATAATATGTATATCATTCATACGGCAAATTTCCGAGAGGTGCATATCCAATGAATACAAATACAATGAAAAAGCAAAGAATGTATATAAAAAATAATATCAAGAATATAATTTTTATGGCTGCTGCAGTTGTTCTTGCGGCAGGCTTTGCTGCTGATGCAGCAGACAGCGGCAATCAGAAAGATGAAAAGATAAATATAAATAATGCGGCTGTACAGACAAAGGAAGATAAAAAAGAGGTTGCTTCAACAACAACTACTACTGCGGCAATTCCTGTGTATAAAGACGGCATACCTGAGTTTAGCTGTGCAAAGATAGAATTTTCCGACGGAACGGTAATTTTTCAGCTTTCCGACGGTGAGTATATGATAAAGGATCAGCAGGATAATCCGCTGAAAAGCGTCAGTGTAAAAGACGATAATGAAAATGAGATAAATATTTCAGCTGAGAGCGGAGAGCTGTTTTTCAAAGCTGATGGAGAAAATGTTGAAAGTTTCGTTTACAGCGGACACAGCATTGAACTTAAAGATAATGTTCTGTACTATGATAAAAGTCCTGTGACATATGAGGATACAGCTTTTTCAGCATACAGGCTGACAGATAAGTACACCATAGAATGTACATCTGCTGGAAAGTACATAATAAGAAAATCTGACGGAAAGACGACAAAGACCTGTAATATAAAAGATGACAGCGGAAATGAGCTGACGATAAATGCTTCTTCATATGGGTTTGAGGCTGTGAATACAGATGATCTTCTTGAACTTGCGGTAAAGCTGAACGGTGATCTGCTGGTCACAAATAACGGAAAGCTGTTTATAAACGGCAGCGAGCTTGTTCCCCCTGGATACAATGATATAAAGGTGAACACCACTACCACAACAATTAAAACAACGACCACCACAACAACGAAAGCCGAGTCAGATGAGTCTTCGGAAAATGATGAAAAGAAAACGGAAACCACTGAAACTGAGGACAGTGCATCGGCAACTCCCCTTTCGCCTTCTGATCCGCCTAAGCAGTACGGCTCTGTAAATACATCAAATAGCGGAGCGTCTGAACTGACTTTAGAAATGCTTGGGTATGTGAATGAGGTCAGAAAACAGTACGGACTTAATGAGGTGTATGGACTTGAACTGCTGGAAAGTGCGGCGAAGGTGAGAGCTGACGAGCTGGTAATGTCATATTCGCACACAAGACCTGACGGCACGAATTTTGATACGGCGATAGATGCAACAGGGATAAGCTGGTGGAACTGTGCGGAAAACATAGCCAGCACAACAAATACCGATGCAGGAGCTAAGGAGATATTTGACGCTTGGATGAATTCCGAGGGACACAGGGCAAATATCCTTAACGCTGATATGAAGTATATGGCGGTGGTGAAAACTGTATCGGGTACAGGAGAAAATGCAAAGGCATACTGGGAACAGCTTTTTGTCAACGATCAGTATGTGCCGTAATTGTTCCATGTGGAACATTCTACTGATCTGAGTTTTCTGACTTAGACGGGATCTTGATTATGTACTCAATATAATCCTCATGGTCAATGCGTTTTGCGTCAGCGTCAACACCTGCCATACGCATAACATCGAGAGCTTTATTAACAGAATTAAAGAAGAGGCGGACATCTTTGAGCATGACCGCCCTTTTTTCATAACTGGACTTTTTAATATCCTCACGTTCAAGTTTTTGAATATAACGCTCGGTAGTTTCAACTGTCCAGTTTTCCTCAACGGCTTTTGCAAGGACGGCTTTGCGCTTTTCAGGTTCGGGTATTTTTAACAGCGCACGGGCGTGCCTTTCGGACAAGCCAGCATGACATATGATATTCTCTTCTTCTTTAGTAAGTTTTAAAAGGCGCAGCTTATTTGCGATAGTAGACTGTGCAAGTCCAAGACGTATCGAAATCTCCTCACGGGTGACAAATCCGCCCTCAATAAGATTTGATATTGCTCTCGCCTCTTCAAAGCAGTTTAGATCACTGCGCTGGATATTTTCGATAAGTGCCATTACCGCCGAACGGTTTTCGTCAGCATTGATGATTATGCATGGGACGCTATTAAGGCCTGCAAGCTTAGCAGCACGGAGCCTGCGCTCACCTGATATCAATTCAAAGCCTGTGCCGTATCGGCGCACAGTCAGCGGCTGAATGATTCCGTCCTGTGAAATGCTTTTTGCAAGACTTGTAAGTTCATCTGCGGCAAAATGCTTTCGTGGCTGAAGATGATTAGGGATAATGTCGGTTGTTGAAATGTCGATTATTTTGCCTAACTCTTTTATCTGTGGTGCAGATGCGCTTTCGATATCCTGTTCTGTAAAAGCTTTTGAGATTATGTCTGCTATTTTTACCATTCTTTATACCTCCGTTGCAAAGTTTCTGATAGAATTATATCATGAAACTACCCTGTCGGCTATGTGTTTATGCAGATAAATTTTCGTGATTTTGCTTTTCAAAATATCATTTTGTGATATTATAGAACAAAAATATATAAAATTTTCAGCTTGCTTTGACGAATTATAAAAAAAATGTTCCACGTGGAACATCAGATAAATTTTGCAGAAATTATTTTCAAAAAGGTCTTTTCAAAATGCAAATAATGTTGTATAATAAAGATAGTATTTTTTTGAATGTATAATGAAATGAGGAATATAAATGGGTAAGATCATTGCGGTTTCAAACCAGAAAGGCGGCGTGGGCAAATCTACTACGGTATGTAACCTTGCGGCTGTTTTTGGTTTGCATGGCGCAAAGGTGCTGATAGTTGATTTTGACCCTCAGGGCAATACAACTACAAGCTATGGCATACAGAAAAGAAGTATCAGAAATACAGTCTATGATGTGCTTATGGGCGACTGCACTTTGTTCGAGGCTGTTGTCGCGACAACTTTCAGAGGTGTGTCGGTAGTTCCGACGACGCAGGAACTTGCTGGTGCGGCTGTGCAGCTTATGACTGTTGAAAACAGAGCAAAGCAGCTTAAACTTCGTCTTGCTGAGGCAAAAGATTTTTATGATTACATATTTATAGACTGTCCGCCAACGCTGGATATGCTTACAATAAATGCTCTTGTTGCAGCAGATTCAGTTATCATTCCGCTGCAGTGTGAATTTCTGTCATTGGAAGGTCTTGTGGAACTGCATAACACAATTAACAGAGTTAAGGATACATGGAATAATGACCTCTATGTTGAGGGTATTCTTTTTACAATGTGCGTAGAAAGATATAAGATAACAGGTCAGATAATCGGAGAAGTAAAAAAATATTTTCCAAAGGAAGTTTTCTCAACAACGATACCGAGAAATGTTGCTTTGTCGGAAGCTCCTAGTTTTGGTCAGCCTGCAGTCTACTATGATAAAAAAGCCAAAGGCTCAAAAGCTTATGACGAGCTGGCGAAAGAGATAATAAAGCGTGAGAAAAAACGTGCAAAGAAGTAATGCAAAAATGTTTCACGTGGAACATTGTGCTTGAAAGGATATAGATATGGGTAAGAAAAATAACAGAATGGGTTCAAGTCTTGATGACCTTTTTGCTGATAACTCCTTTTCAAAGGAAAGCGGAGAGCAGAAAGATACTCAGCAGGACCGCAGCATAACAAAGGTGAGATTATCTCTTCTTGAACCAAATAAGGATCAGCCGAGAGAAAATTTTGATGAAGAAAAGCTTCAGGAGCTTGCGGACAGCATAAGCGAAAACGGTCTTATCCAGCCGATAGCAGTAAGACCACTTGAAAACGGCGGATATCAGATAGTTGCAGGCGAGCGCCGCTGGAGAGCGTCACGAATGGCAGGTCTGGAAGAAGTGCCTGTGTACATTCTTGATCTTGATGATAAGCAGACTATGCAGCTTGCGCTGATCGAAAATATCCAGCGTCAGGATCTTTCTCCTATTGAAGAGGCTGAGGCTTACAAAAAGCTTATGACCGCTTACGGAATGACACAGGAAGAAACGGCAAAGGTAGTTGGCAAGTCAAGGTCAGCAGTTGCAAACTCAGTAAGACTTTTGTCCCTCTGTGATGAGGTAAAGAAAATGGTCAATGACGGTATCCTTTCCTCAGGTCACGCAAAAGTTCTTGCATCTCTTGAAGAACCGGATCAGATAGAGCTTGCGGCAATGACTGAGGATATGAGTCTTACTGTCCGTGAACTGGAGGCTCTTGCAGCACAGGCGGGCAAGCCGAAGAGTCCGTATAATGAAAAGGAAATGGAAAAACTCCGCAGAGAATCTGTAAAAAAGCCTAAGCCTTTTCTTAAAGAATTTGAGGTTTCCGTCAACGGTCATTCAAATATAAAGGTAAAAACGAAGTCCGAAAAGGACGGCGGTGCACAGGTAACATTGAAGATCGGCAAGGAGCAGGATATCGAAGCAGTCCTTGCAAGACTTGCAGAAATGCTGGCTGAGTATTGACAAAACTGCCCGACGGGGTTATACTATAAAGTACGCAAATAGGGCGCAATGCCTGTAATAAAGGAGTAGTAAAAATGATAGATATCAAACTTATCAGAACAAATCCTGAAATCGTGAAGGAAAATATCAAGAAGAAGTTTCAGGACGAAAAGCTTGTGCTTGTTGACGAAGTAGCAGCATTTGACGTTGAATACAGAGCAGCAAGAACAAAGGCTGACGAACTGAGAAATCAGAGAAATGTAAAGTCTAAGCAGATAGGCGGACTTATGGCTAAGGGTCAGAAGGAAGAGGCTGAGGCTGTAAAGGCTGAGGTTTCCGCTATGGCTAAGGAGCTTGCTGACCTTGAAGTAAAGGAGCAGGAGCTTGAAGCTAAGATTCGTGAAAGAATGCTCGTTATCCCTAACATCATTGATGAGAGCGTTCCGATAGGCAAGGACGACAGCGAGAATGTTGAGATCGAAAAGTTCGGCGAGCCTGTTGTTCCTGAGTACGAGGTTCCTTATCATGTTGATATTATGGATACCTTCGATGGTATCTACCTTGACGCTGCAAGAAAAACTTCAGGCAACGGTTTCTACTATCTTAAGGGTGATATCGCAAGACTTCATTCCGCTATACTTTCCTATGCAAGAGATTTTATGATCGACAGAGGATTTACATATTATGTTCCTCCTTTCATGATCCGTTCTGACGTTGTTACAGGCGTTATGAGCTTTGCCGAAATGGAAGGCATGATGTATAAGATCGAGGGCGAAGATCTTTACCTTATCGGTACTTCCGAACATTCTATGATCGGTAAGTTCATCAAGACTACACTTTCTGAGGCTGATCTCCCTCAGACTCTTACCAGCTATTCACCTTGCTTCAGGAAGGAAGTAGGCGCTCACGGTATAGAGGAAAGAGGCGTTTACAGAATACACCAGTTTGAAAAGCAGGAAATGATCGTTGTATGTAAGCCTGAGGACAGCAAGACTTGGTATGACAAGCTCTGGCAGAATTCAGTTGACTTCTTCCGTTCACTTGATATCCCTGTAAGAACACTGGAGTGCTGCTCAGGCGACCTCGCTGACCTTAAGGTAAAGAGCTGCGACGTTGAAGCTTGGAGCCCTCGTCAGAAGAAGTATTTCGAGGTAGGTTCATGCTCTAACCTCGGCGACGCTCAGGCAAGAAGACTTCAGATCAGAGTTAAGGGCGAGGACGGCACAAAGTATTTCGCTCATACTCTTAACAACACCGTTGTTGCTCCTCCGAGAATGCTTATCGCTTTCCTTGAGAACAACCTTAATGCAGACGGCACAGTTTCTATCCCTGAACCACTCAGAATGTATATGGGCGGAAAAGATAAGCTCGTTCCTAAGAAATAATCATACAAAATGCGGAGAGATAATGCCCTCCGCATTTTTTGTTAAGTTAAAGCATATTATATATGCTTTGCGTATTGCAAATTGTTGTCAGTATTGCATTACTGAAATAATATATTAATAGTTTGTTAGGAAATCTACGTTGACAAATTCTTATAAATAGTGTATATTTATAAGAATATTATAAGTTTTTAAAGAATTAATATGATTAAAGTGCGGGAGGTAAATTTATGCTGGAAACAAATCCAAACAATAAGTTTGTAAAGGAAGGTCTTACTTTTGATGACGTACTGCTTATCCCGGGAGAGTCTGATTGCACTCCTGATATGGTGGATATCCATACTCATCTGACAAAGGACATTGTACTTAATACGCCTATCATGACTTCTGCCATGGACACAGTTACAGAGGCTAAAATGGCTATCGCTATTGCTCGTGAGGGCGGTATCGGTATTATCCATAAGAATATGACTATTGCTCAGCAGGCTGAAGAGGTCGATAAGGTAAAGCGTTCTGAAAACGGCGTTATCGTAAATCCTTTCTCACTCACCGCTGATAAAACTGTTGCCGAGGCTGACAAACTTATGGGCAAGTATAAGATCTCCGGTGTGCCTATCGTAAACGAAAAGGGTCAGCTTGAGGGTATCCTTACAAACCGTGACCTCAGATTTATCACAGATTTCGATATCAAGATCGCTGACGTTATGACTAAGGAAAACCTTGTTACAGCTCCTGTTGATACTGATCTCGCAGGCGCACAGAAGATCCTTATGAAGCATAAGATCGAAAAGCTCCCGCTGGTTGATAAGGACGGCGTTCTTAAAGGACTTATCACTATAAAGGATATTGAAAAGGCTGTTCAGTATCCGAACTCTGCAAGAGATAAGAAGGGCAGACTTCTCTGCGGCGCTACTATCGGCATGACAAACGATATTCTCGACAGAGCAGGTGCTCTTATCGACGCTCAGGTTGACGTTCTCGTCCTCGATTCCGCTCATGGTCATTCAATGAATGTTATAAACTGCCTTAAGAAAGTTAAGGCTGCTTTCCCGAATACTCCTGTTATCGCAGGAAATATCGCAACTGCTGAGGCTGCAAGAGCTCTTTGTGAAGCTGGTGCTGACGCTATCAAGGTCGGTATCGGTCCTGGTTCTATCTGTACTACACGAGTAGTTGCAGGTATCGGTGTTCCTCAGATCACAGCTGTTTATGATGCTGCCTGTGCTGCTGCTGAGTATGGCGTTCCTGTTATCGCTGACGGCGGTATAAAGTATTCAGGTGATATCGTTAAGGCTCTTGCCGCTGGCGCAAGCGTTGTTATGCTCGGCTCTGTACTCGCAGGCTGTGAGGAAGCTCCTGGCGAAACTGAGATCTATCAGGGCAGACAGTTCAAGGTTTACAGAGGCATGGGTTCTCTCGCCGCTATGAACAAGGGTTCAAAGGACAGATACTTCCAGACAAACTCCAAGAAGCTCGTTCCTGAGGGAGTTGAGGGAAGAGTTGCTTATAAGGGACCTGTATCCGACACTATCTTCCAGCTTGTCGGCGGTATCCGTTCCGGTATGGGTTACTGCGGCTGCCACACTATCGAAGAGCTTGGTTCTAAGGCTCAGTTCGTAAGGATCACAGGCGCAGGTCTTAAGGAATCCCACCCACACGATATCTATATCACTAAGGAAGCTCCTAACTATTCAGCTGGTATCTGATAACAGCAAGTATTTTATTAAGTTTGTTTTGATGAAAATTTATAAGTGGATCTGATATGAATATATTTTTAAGACTGGCATTTCTGTTTGCCGTCGGAAGTATGATAGGCTGGGTCATCGAGCTTTTTTACAGAAAGTTTTTTGACCCCGTGAACGTAGAACGAAAGTGGCTCAATCCTGGATTTCTTACAGGACCATACCTCCCGCTTTACGGCTTTAGCCTTATCGTGCTTTATCTTCTGGCAAGACTGGAGCAGTATGTTCCCTTTGAGAACATATGGCTCAAAAGAATAGCGCTGTTTGTTGTTATGGCGATAGTCATTACCGCTATCGAGTACCTTACAGGTATGATCTTTATCGTTAAGTTAAAGATAATGCTTTGGGATTACAGACAGTTCTGTGGGAATTATAAAGGAATAATTTGTCCGCTCTACTCCTTCTTTTGGGTAGTTTTAAGTGCATTTTATTATTTCTGTATAAACCCTTATATACTTGATGCACTTAACTGGCTGGCACAGAATCTTGCATTTTCATTTGTGATCGGTCTTTATTATGGTGTATTCTTTATGGATCTCGGTATGTCAATAAAGAACATTGTGAATATTACTGAATTTGCTCATGAAAATCAGATAGTAATTTTCATTGACGAACTTAAAGAACAAATCAGAAGTGTGCGTTCAAAAAATAAAGAGAAACTCTCCTTCTTTGAATCTATTCGTTTTTCCAATACCCTCACGAACAGTCTTGAAAGATATCGTGAACTGAGGGAAAAGCTTGAAAAAAGAAAAGATAAAAAGGAAAAGAACTGATAATTCAGCGGCTGATAAATTTTCAGCCGCTTTTTTTGTTGATAAATCCCCTGCCGATATTGCAAAATCCAACAAACTGTGATATAATTATCTCAATATCTTTATATTAGTAAAATATAAAATGAAAGGATAAAATTTTATGCTGATGAATTCGCTTTGCGCTCTTGCGCTTGGATTTGTCCTTGATATGGCTCTCGGCGACCCTAACGGTTCGCTTTATCCGCTGACTCTTATAAAAAAGCTTGTGCGATCTCTTGAAAATACGCTCAGAAAAGCTTATGCGGATTCTCCTGAGGCGCAGAATATGGCTGGGCTGATGCTCATTATTATGACGCTTATCATCTGCCTCGGAATTTCTGTTGCTCTGCTGTTTGTCTGCTATAAAATAAATGTCGTTTTGGGCATAATCATGGAGGGCATACTCTGTTGGATATCTATTTCATGTAAGTATCTCAGAACCTCCGCTCAGGGCGTTTTCCGTGCCGCAAGGTCGGGCAACATCATTTCTGCAAGAAGATATCTGAAAAAGATATCCTGCCGTGACGTTGACGAGCTTGATATGAACGAGGCGGAAAAGTGTGCAGCTGAAACTATCTCCGAAAATATCACAGACTGGATAATAGCTCCTGTTTTCTGGATAGCTCTTTTCGGCGGAGTAGGCGGAATATTCTGCCGCTGCATAAATATCATGGATAATACTGTGGGATACAAAACGGAAAGCTGCCGCTATTTCGGAAAAATCCCTGCTATCGTTGACGACGTTATAATGTATATCCCTGCAAGGATAGCCGCTTTCCTTATGAAGCTCAACGTTGCTTTTCTCCACCTTGACCATAAGAATGCCGTAAGGATATACAGACGTGATAAGAGAAAATCGCCAAGTCCTAATTCGGGCTGTACGTTGGCTGTCTGCGCAGGTGCGTTGGGTATCGCCCTCTGCGGTGATGAATATTATGACGGTCAGCTTGTAAGAAAAAAAGTTATCGGCAGTTCATCAAGACCTATCGAACCCGCCGACATCTACTGGACATCTCAGCTTGCCCTCGGTACAGCAGGATATGGTCTGCTGCTCGCCGCTGTTGCAAGGGTTGCGGCATATATAATTGTATATGTGCTTTGATGTCAGTAAATAAAGTCAGTAAAATATTTTTGTCATATAAGCGTCTTTTTGCAGTTTTTGTGAAAAGACGCTTTGATTGTGTAAACGTTACAATCGGTTTGTACAGACTAACCGAAAATAGGGTGTTTATAAGGTGTAAATCGGGTAAAAAAGCTGAAAAAATGTCCTCAGGGGTATTTACAAAAGTGAAAAATAATGTTATACTGTAATAGTTAAGGTGGATAAAAATTTCGATATCTTTTTTGGGATTACGAGATTTTCGTCCCGCCATGAATTTTGAGCCGCAGGCTTAAAATATCGAGAAAGGAATGATTTCAGAAATGGCAAGAAAAATGAAAACCATGGACGGAAACAACGCTGCTGCTTGGGCATCATACCCATTTACAGAAGTTGCTGCTATCTATCCTATCACACCATCGTCAGTTATGGCTGAAGTGACCGACCAGTGGGCTGCCAAGGGTAAAGAGAACCTCTTCGGAACTCCGGTAAGACTGGCTGAAATGCAGTCTGAGGCAGGCGCATCCGGTACAGTACACGGTTCGCTGTCAGCAGGCGCTCTTACAACAACATATACAGCTTCACAGGGTCTTCTCCTTATGATTCCTAACCTGTATAAGATCGCAGGTGAGCTTCTCCCTTGCGTTATCCACGTTTCTGCAAGATGCGTAGCTTCCCACGCTCTTAACATTTTCGGCGACCACTCCGACATCTATGCTTGTCGTCAGACCGGTTTCGCTATGCTTTGTTCTTCTAACGTACAGGAGGTAATGGACCTCGGTACAGTAGCTCACCTCTCAACTATCGAGGGCAGAGTTCCATTCATCCACTTCTTTGACGGATTCAGAACATCTCACGAGATCCAGAAGATCGAAACATGGGATATGGAAGACGTAAGAGATATGGTAAACTTCGAGAAGATCGAAGAATTCAGAAAGCACGCTCTTAACCCTGAGCATCCTGTTCTTAAGGGTACAGCTCAGAACCCTGATATCTTCTTCCAGGCAAGAGAAGCTTGTAACCCATACTATGACGCTATCCCTGGCATCGTAGAGGATTACATGAACAAGGTAAACGCTAAGATCGGTACAGATTACAAGCTGTTCAACTACTATGGCGCTCCTGACGCTACACACGTTATCGTTGCTATGGGTTCAGTTTGCGATACTATCGAAGAAACTATTGATTACCTCAACGCTAACGAAGGCACAAAGCTCGGTCTTGTTAAGGTAAGACTTTACAGACCTTTCGTTGCTGAGAAGCTCGTTGAAGCTATCCCTGCAACTTGTGAGCAGATCTCAGTTCTCGACAGAACTAAGGAGCCTGGTTCACAGGGCGAGCCTCTTTATCTTGACGTTGTTGCTGCTCTCAAGGGCACACAGTTCCACGATATTCCTGTTGCTTCAGGCAGATATGGTCTTGGTTCTAAGGATACAACTCCTGACCAGATCAAGGCTGTTTACTGGAACGCAAGCTGGAAGGACACATACAAGCCAAGATTTACTATCGGTATCAACGATGACGTTACAAACCTCTCACTTGAATCAGAGGGCAAGCTCGACTCTGCTCCTGCAGGCACAACAGCTTGTAAGTTCTGGGGTCTTGGTGCAGACGGTACAGTCGGCGCAAACAAGAACTCTATCAAGATCATCGGTGACCACACAGATCTTTACGCTCAGGCTTATTTCGCATATGACTCAAAGAAGTCAGGCGGCGTAACAGTTTCTCACCTGAGATTCGGTAAGACTCCTATCAAGTCAACTTACCTTATCAATCAGGCTGATTTCGTAGCTTGCCACAACGAGTCTTATATCACAAAGTACAATATGGTACAGGATATCAAGCCGGGCGGAACATTCCTCCTTAACTGTCAGTGGGACGAGAAGGAGCTTGATAAGCACCTCCCAGGACAGGTAAAGAGATATATCGCAGAAAACAACATCAAGTTCTACACTATCAACGGTGTTAAGATCGGTAAGGAGATCGGTCTGGGCAACAGGATCAATACTGTTCTTCAGTCTGCATTCTTCAAGCTTGCAAATATCATTCCTATCGACGACGCTATCAAGTATATGAAGGACGCTGCTACTGCTTCATATTCTAAGAAGGGCGACGCTATCGTTAAGATGAACCACGACGCTATCGACGCTGGCTGCCATCAGGTAGTTGAAGTTAAGGTACCTGCTAAGTGGAAGAACGCTAAGGATACTCCTATGGGTATGGCTGCCGTTAAGTGCGCTGACAAGACTCTTCAGGATTTCGTAAACGAGATCCAGATCCCTTGCAACGCTCAGGAAGGCGACAAGCTCCCAGTTTCTACATTCACACATATGGCTGACGGCGTGTTCCCACAGGGTTCAGCTGCATTCGAGAAGAGAGGTATCGCTGTTGATGTTCCGGCTTGGAACGGTGCAAATTGTATCCAGTGTAACTTCTGTTCATATGTATGTCCTCACGCTGTTATCAGACCTGTTGTAATGACAGACGACGAACTGAAGAAGGCTCCAAAGCTTGCTCAGGACAAGGCTGTTGCAATGACAGGTATGCCTGGATATAACTTCGTTATGACTATGTCTGCACTTGACTGTACAGGCTGCGGCTCATGCGTAAATGTTTGTCCTGGTAAGAAGGGCGAAAAGGCTCTTAATATGATGCCTCTTGAAACTCAGCTTGCTGAGCAGGAAGTATTCAACTATGGTCTTACACTTGCTGAGAAGCCTGAAGTATTCGCTAAGTTCAAGGAAACTTCAGTTAAGGGTTCACAGTTCAAGCAGCCACTCCTTGAGTTCTCAGGCGCTTGCGCAGGCTGCGGTGAAACACCTTATGCTAAGCTCATCACTCAGCTCTTCGGCGACAGAATGTATATCGCTAACGCAACAGGCTGCTCTTCAATTTGGGGCGGTTCAGCACCTTCAACTCCTTACACAGTAAATAAGGAAGGCAAGGGTCCTGCTTGGGCTAACTCACTCTTCGAGGATAACGCTGAGTACGGTTACGGTATGTTCCTCGCTCAGTCAACTATCAGAAACAGAACTATTGCTAAGGTTCTTGAGCTTTCAAAGACAACTAAGGCTGCTGCCCTCAAGACAGCTACTGAAGAGTATCTCTCAACAGTAGACGACGGCGCTGCTAACAAGGCTGCTACTGCAAACCTTATCGCTGCTCTTAAGAAGGCTAAGACAAAGGCTGCTGACGAGATCCTTAAGGACGCTGACTACCTTGCTAAGAAGTCAATGTGGATCTTCGGCGGTGACGGTTGGGCATACGATATCGGTTACGGCGGTGTTGACCACGTTCTCGCACAGGGCGAAGATGTAAACATCTTTGTATTCGATACTGAGGTTTACTCAAATACAGGCGGACAGTCTTCTAAGTCCACACCAACAGGAGCTATCGCACAGTTCGCTGCTGCTGGTAAGGAAGTTAAGAAGAAGGATCTTGCTGGTATGGCTATGTCTTACGGCTACGTTTATGTTGCACACATCGCTATGGGTGCTGACATGAATCAGTGTATAAAGGCAATTCAGGAAGCTGAGTCTTATCACGGTCCATCACTCGTTATCGGTTATGCTCCATGTATCAACCACGGTATCAAGGGTGGTATGAAGATCGCTCAGACAGAGGAGAAGAAGGCTGTTCAGGCTGGTTACTGGCACCTTTACAGATTCGACCCACGTCTTAAGGCAGAGGGTAAGAATCCATTCATTCTCGATTCTAAGGCTCCAACAGCTGACTATAAGGAATTCATCATGGGCGAAGTTCGTTACAACGCACTTGCTAGACAGAATCCTGAAAGAGCTGAAAGACTGTTTGATAACGCTGTAAAGAACGCTAAGGACAGATATGATTATCTGCTCAGATATGCTAAGCTTTACAACACAGAAGAAAAGTAATCTAAACTTTATCTGATATTAAACCGCATCTCTTATGAGGTGCGGTTTTTTATGCCTAAATCCGAATTTTTCCGCATATAATCTTATATATTGAATATTCGGAGGGAAAGATCATGAACGAAATGCAGGGCAGGCACAATGCTATTCTTGAAAACCGCTCACGTCTTATGCTGACGGGAGTGACGGACGTGGAGTGTTTCAACGAAGAAGTGATATCACTTTACACTCAGCTTGGCGAGCTGACCATAAGGGGAAAAAATCTTCACATCAATGAAATGAGCGTAGACAGCGGCGATCTCAGCGTTGAGGGAGATATATCTTCACTTGTGTACGGCGAAAAAGATCTGAAAAAACGGCTGAGTCTAATCGGAAAGCTGTTCAGATAAAAAATTTAAAAAGATAAAATTAAAAACGGTGAAAGCTATGGATATTTTTTATTTTGCAAAGGAAACAGGGATATATCTTTCGGGCATCATAACAGGCTGCGTCCTCGGAGCGATCTATGATTCGATAAGAGTGGTGAGGGCGGTCATACCCCATGGGAAAGTGCTGACCTTTGCGGGGGATTTTCTCTATGTGCTGTTTTTCAGCTTTGTGCTGTTTACTTTCAGCACAGGTCTTACGGGGGAGATACGCTATTTCACCCTGTTCGGTATGCTGCTGGGCTGCCTGCTGGAAAGACTGCTGCTGGGCAATTTTATAGTCAAGGCTGTGCGGAAGATATCGGGGTTTGTGAGGGAAAAAATACTTAAACCGCCGGTGATATTTATGACTAAAATAGTAGGTAAAATAAAGCGTGGATTTGTTAAAAACGCTTAAATTTTAAAAATGCGTAAAAAAACT
>Ga0129310_1000985_pt1 | contig 28260 bp, 25 predicted proteins | sample Go1ome_2_FD_94433 | JGI IMG/M metagenome (GOLD analysis project Ga0129310, IMG submission 94433) | Western lowland gorrila individual fecal microbial communities from Wisconsin, USA - Go1022A metagenome | ecosystem: Host-associated > Mammals > Digestive system > Large intestine > Fecal | place... | reverse complement strand
CTCACCTTTTTCATTTACCTCACGGTATTTGATGGCAAGCATACATTCACTGAATTTTGATGTAAGTCCGAAGGCTGCTGAAATCCACATCCATACAAGTGCGCCGGGGCCACCGGAAACCATGGCCGTTGCAACACCTACAATATTACCGGTACCGATAGTTGCCGCCAATGCAGTCGTCAGCGCAGAAAATGGAGATACATCTCCCTCACCTCTGCTCTTTGTCCGCGCTTCTTTACTGAGGGTACTTTTCAGCGCGTACCCTAAATTTCTCCATGTCAGAAATTTTGTCCGAAACGTCAGGAAAATACCGGTTCCTACCAAAAGGACAAGCATGACCGGTCCCCAGACAAAATTATCAATCGAAGCAATAATTTCATTTAACTTTTCCATACTCTCTTCCTCACTCTCATTTTTCTTTCCGGCGGAATATCAATCAGAAAAGTGTGCTATTTTACATATGCTCTCAACAAAACAGATCAATATCACAACTTTCTGTATAAATACAAAAAGAGCGATGTCGTGAACAACATCGCTCTCTAATGTATTTAACATAATCCATTTATTTTGAAATGTCAATACAGAATTAACAAAAAATTATATGCCGCCGCGCAAAATTATCTGATTTTTTCACCACTTCAAAAAAACACTCTCACTTCCAATGCTGTGATCATTCTACCTACTGCTCAGACAGTCGTTCTTTCAAAAAAGTATTTCGCTTCGTAACAGTCACATTTCTGACTGCATAAGACAATGCCTTTCTTGTTCCAACAATAACCAGAACCTGCTTTGCACGGGTAATTCCTGTATAGATCAGATTGCGCTGCAGCATTACATAATGGTTCATCAGAACAGGCATGACCACGATCGGATATTCAGAACCCTGCGCTTTATGTATGGTTGTGGCATAGGCATGTACCAACTCATCCAACTCTGATGCTTCATATTCTATAATATTCTGGTCAAAGTTTACTTTCAACGTCCGCTCCTGCAAATCTACGGATTCCACGGTTCCGATATCTCCGTTGAAAATCTCTTTTTCATAGTTGTTGCGAATCTGCATGACTTTATCCCCGGCACGAAACAGATATCCGCCCCGGCGCAGTCCATCTCCTTGTGAATTCAACGCTTCCTGCAAAGCAAGGTTCAGATTTGCTGCTCCTACGATACCTTTCTGCATCGGTGTCAGAACCTGAATATGATTCCACGGCGTTTTGTAATACCGCGGAAGGTTGTTTTTTACCAGTCGGACAATCTCCTGCACCGCTTCCTCCGGATCTTCTTTTTCTATATAGAAGAAATCCGTATTTTTGCCATTGGAAATATCGGGGAATTTTCCTTCATTAATGGCATGTGCATTCATGATGATCCTGCTGCTTTGGGCCTGTCGGAAAATCCGGGTCAGCCGAACCACAGGAAATACACCGGAATCAATAATGTCACGCAATACGTTTCCTGCGCCAACGGATGGCAACTGGTCGATATCTCCCACCAGAATCAATCGCATCCCTTCCGGTATTGCTTTCAGCAGTGCGTTCATCAAAACCATGTCGATCATGGAACACTCATCAATGATCAGCACATCTCCCTCTAACGGATTGTCCTCATTTTTCTGATAACCTTCCGGTGGTTTGCACTCCAGCAGACGGTGAATCGTCTTTGCCTCCAATCCGGTGGCTTCCGTCATGCGCTTGGCCGCACGCCCGGTAGGAGCAGCCAGCAAAATCTTTAATCCAAAGGCGCGATATGCCGTGATAATTCCCTGGGTCGTTGTCGTTTTACCGGTTCCAGGTCCTCCCGTCAGCACCATGACCTTGGAAACAGCCGCTTTGCGGATGGCACCTGCCTGAATCTCATCATATTCCATATGTACTTTTTCCTGAATTTTACCGACATCAATGGACAGACTTTCGTTTCCTGTTTTCTGCCTTGCGTCCATCAGCGCATGCCAGAGCCGGTCTGCTGCCGGTGCCTGCGCCAGACGCTTTAATTTACCTGCCACGCCAACTTCCGCATAATAAAAAGCCGGCAGATAAATAGCTTTCATTTCTGCCTGATCTTTTTTATAATCCACCGTTTCACAGATTAGGTCTTTGTCCGCGATCATCTGATCCAAAGTCATTACAATACTGGATTCTTCCGCTTCCAGCAATTCTGCTGCCTTTGCGATTAGCTGCTCCTTATATGCAAATACATGTCCTTCATCTGCCAGATTACTCAGTGTATACATAATACCGCTGCGTAATCGGACATAGGCTTCTTTTGCAAACCCCAGTTTCTGTGCAATTCCATCTGCTGTCTTAAATCCAATGCCCCAGATATCATCTGCCATCTGAAATGGATTTTCCTTCATTTTATTCAGACTTTCATTTCCGTACTGGCGATAAATTTTGGCCGCAAAGGACGTACTTACTCCATGATCCTGCAAAAAGAGCATGACATTTTTGATTTCTTTCTGCCGCTCCCAGCTGTCCCGGATCATTTTGATTCGTTTTTTTCCGATACCATCCACTTCCTGCAAACGTGAAATATCCGTCTCGATGACTTCCAGTGTCTCCGTGCCAAACTGCGCCACAATCTTTTTCGCATATTTCGGTCCAACACCTTTGATCAGACCGGAACCAAGATATTTTTCGATACCAAATACCGTGGCCGGAAGGGTTTCTTCCCAACTCTCGGCTGCAAACTGTCTGCCATAGCGGCTGTCCACTTTCCAGTTTCCGTAAATCAACAGTACCGAACCAACATTGACATCCAGCAGACTTCCAATAACTGTCACCAGTTCTTTATAACTTTTCACGGCACATTTAAGGACTGTATAGCCATTTTCCGGATTTTGATAGGTAATGCGTTCTACCACGCCACGGATTTTTACCGTAAAATGCTGTGGGCGCTGCTGGACTTCTACACCTTCCGACTGTGTATTTTCCTTCTGCGCCTGATTACGATTACTATGTGCCCGATTATCTGACGAACGTACTGTCATCTGCTCTGTGTTTGCACTTGTACCTGCATTCGCTGCTTCTGCCGCCTTTTTTCTGGCTTCCTCCAAACGTTTCTGATGAGCCTCACGCATTTCTGCCACCATGCACTCATATACTTTCTGGTTCATGTAACAGTCATTCAACGCACGATGCGCACCTTCCGATGAAATTCCGTAATATTCTGCCAGATCCACCAGACGATGATGCTCCATATTCGGTAAGTGCCTCCGCGCCACCTGCAGCGTATCCACGTAATTATTCTGCGGGATTTCGCCAAAATACTGCTCGGCATCCCGCCAGATGAACTTCATATCAAACCGTGCAATGTTATGCCCCACAAGAACAAGACCTTCCGCAAAATCCAAAAACTCTGCCAGAACCTGAGAAAACGCCGGTGCATCCGCAACCATCGCATTTGTAATTCCATTCACTTTTGTCGCTCCAAATGGAATCTTCCGGCCCGGATTCACCAGCGTATTAAATTCATCCACCACTTCGCCACCTTTGACCTTCAGGGCTGAAATCTCAATAACTTCATCGTAGTTTGGCGAAATTCCAGTTGTCTCAAGGTCAAAGATGACATAATCAGGTGTGTATTTGTTGATCAGAGTGCCTTTCTGAGCGGACATGATATCACTACTTTCTGGTTCAGCATATATTTACTGGCGTACCTCATCTTTTTCATTCTATCTCTGTAATTTTAACAGATAGTAGTTCCAACAGGAAATTGATGCTCACCACAAATATAGGTATATTACTCATATCTGATATATGTTGAAAACCTTTTTTCGTATCTTATCATATCCCTTTCTAAAGTACAATCATCAGTAGTTCATCCTTGCTATCACAAGAAAAATCGCAATTCCACATAATATCAATGAAATAAAAATAGCAGGCAGCTTTCTTTTTGTCATACGTGTTATCAAACTGATCAGCAGACAGATTGCAATTGCAGCCGCAAAATATATTCCAACATATCCAATCCACCACAGCCACACAGGTATGTTTACAGGGAACTGTGACAGATATGTAATGCAAGAAACCGACAGCCGCATTCCTCCAAATCCTCCTACCGACCGAATTCTGATATATGCGATTGCGAACATTACAGCCATTAAAAACAATGCATAGCATACCGTCACCATAAGCTTACAACGCGATACTTCCGCAGAACCTTTTTTTGAAATTTTCTGCATTGTGTCCATTCCAGTTGTATATTCCACGGTAAAAAAATCAGCACTCACAAGCGATAAGATAAAAATCAGAATTGCAACACCCGCGATGCGCCAGATTTTTCCTTCCGAGCCAAACCAGTGATTCCAGGTACACTGATCTACGTATTCAATCCGCAAGTCCTCGTCTTCATAGCTCAAATTATTTAAATCATAATATTGTTCTTCTGCCTGTGCCAGCGCTTCCAAAAATGTATCATTTACTGTCAGTCTTTCCTGCGCAGCAACCAGTAATTCCTGACTGATCTCACCATTTGTATACCGCTCCTGATATTGTTCCAGTTCTTTTGCGTTATCCGACAAACGCTTCTTTTGATTTCTGAAATAGTCCTCCTTTTCCTCCGACAGCTCTCCCACCAGTTTTTCAGAAATTTTCCGATAGCTTCGCTCTACCGGTGTCAATGTAACTGTCTGGAAAGAAAACAACGCCGACTCTAATATGATAAAAAGGATCAGAAAAACAATTCCTTTGCTTCCGATCAGGAACTTATAACATTCATGCTGCCACAATACATTTTTTGTTTTTTTCCTTTTCTGACGCCGAGAAGATATTTTTACCTTCCTCGCAGATTTTGAACCTTCGCAAACCCGGGCAGTCTGCATCAGACTGGTTCCTGCATACAGACACAGACCAATAACGATCAGCCCAACTGCCAGCAATATCCATACACGATTCACCGGCCAGCCCGCAACATTCAAATTGCTGTAATCAGAAAAAATACTGCATGTATCCCAGATTGCCGCCAGATTCATTTCCCTGACCGGCCAAAAAACAGATTCCGCTCCAATCACGCGATAACAAGCTGTTTCCAGCAACGCAATCCCTGCTGCCAGACCAATGGTTGGAATCATTTTTCGAAACAATACTCCGGTCAGCATTACCACACACGCAAATGCAAATACTGCAAAAACTTTCCATACCAGCATCATGATGAAAAATTGCCATACGCTGATTCTGTAAGGGCTTGAAATATACCCGGCTACACTTTGCAAAGAACGCCCCAGCGATCCAAATCCGGAATAAAACAAACTCCGAATCACCGCGCCTGCGAAAAAACAAACCGTTATCCCGGCCGTTCCGCAAAACATTGTCAGCTGCTTTGCCACAATTAATTTCCCGGTACCATATTTCGTTGGACGTAGCAGCTTGAAAATTCCCTCTTCCTGCTCCTGCAAAAACAGATAACAGACAAATAACACAATCGCTGCTGCCAGAAAAAGTTCTGTCCAATTATAATCAGTGGCCATACGAACACCGTCCGACGGTTCCTGGCTAAGTTCAATTCCCTGCATGCGGCTGTAAACCTGACTTATTTTTTCCAGATTGCGCTGAGAATAGGAATTTTCATTTTGAAACAGTACATTTGATGATAATTCCTGCGACTGTTCCTCTACATATTCCAGCCAGGTTTCGTATGAAATATTATTTTCTTCAATCTCCGGCTTCGGCAAAAAAATCACATAACAGCTAAAGAGAATCATAAGAATGATCCAGAACCATTTCCGGTAAAACAGTTTTTTCCATTCAAATTGAAAAAGCCTACGCATCCTCCAGACCTGCCTTTTCTCCAAAATAATGCATGTACACATCTTCCAAAGTTATCTTTTTCTCTGAATTTTGTGTTTGCAATTCCTGAATCAACGTTTCTCCTGTATCTTTGCGAATAATATGTCCACTTTTTAGCAAAATCAGCTCTTTTGCGATGGATTCCACATCTGAAATTACATGTGTCGCAATTAATATAATTTTGTCTGAAGCCACTTCTGAGATTAATTTTCTCACCAGAATTCGCTGCTTCGGATCCAATCCTGCAGACGGTTCATCCAGAACCAATATCTTCGGATTTCCCATCATAGCCTGTGCCAAAAGCAGTCTCTGTTTCATTCCACCGGAAAAAGTTCTAATTTTCTGTTCCGCATGCTCTGTCAATTCTACTCTTTCCAGCAGCCATTCGATTTCTTCCTCTGTCTGCTTTACGTCCATTCCTTTCAGCACAGCCATGTATTCTAAAAAACGCCGTGCCGTAAAAAACGGATAAAAAATTTGCTGCTGGGGCATATACCCCAACAGCTTGCGATATTCCTGTCCAAAATCTGACACACTTCTGTCATTTAGCAGAATCTCCCCACTCGTCTGTGGCAGATTTCCAACCAGAATATTCATAAATGTACTTTTTCCAGCTCCGTTCGGTCCAAGCAGTCCGTAAACTCCGGGTGTCAGCGATACCGAAATATGATCCAAAGCCAGTTTCTCTCCATATGATTTAGAAAGATTATATATTTTCAGTTCCATGATAAATCCTTTTATGATCTAAATGATACTCCAGATGTACTTCCACCATTACAAGACAAACCATGCTGACCAGTTACTGTTTTTGCATTATATGCCAAACCAGAATATGTTTTAGAAATTGAACCACTTCCACCTGTTAATGTTCCAGTCTTTGTTGCTCCTGTAAAAGTTGCTGAGTTTGAAAAACTTGCTGATCCTTTCGCAGTTAGCGTCTTTTTTAAAGAATCTGCCGACTTTGTTCCATCTTTATACAAAGATGTTGAAAAAGAAGTTGTAACTGTAATACTTTTTCCACTCATCGTTCCAATTCCTGTAAGTTTAAATTTATTACCAGCACTATCTGTTGCTGTTCCTGTTGCCGTTGTAGATGCACGGGCTACTCCTTTTGTTTCTTTTATAGTTGCTGCCTGTGCTGATAATGGTGCCACCATGATTGCTGCTGCCATAATTGCTGTAAAAATCCTTGTTCCACATTTTAATCGTTTTGTCATTTTTCTTTCTCCTTTATCATACTTTTTTATAATATATCAGCTTATTTCATCTACCTTCCTTACTCAGCTGACATTAAAAACTCCGCTTCACTTAAATTACCTGCATAGTAATTGTCCTTTGACAAAATATAGACGCCATGGTCATCATTATTTACCATATCTCCCACAAAACTATCTTCCGTCTCTCCAAGGAATCTAAATGTAACATATTTTATATCTTGATATAAATTTTGACTCTCTCCGGTTTTCAAATTGTATGACTTTATATCCGCATTCTCACCGTCATCACAATAAGTCAGATAAATTATTTTATTTCCATCATGGACATAATTTCCTACCGTTCCAAAACTCATCATTGGAAAACCACCATTTTCAACTTTAAGTAATTCCTGTGGAGCAGACTCTGATATCTTCCATCTCCATAGAGTTTTACTGTTTTTATTATCGCCATTCTCAGAGAATAAAATAATATCCCCCTCATACCAGTCAAGAATAGAATATGGAGTATGATATCCTCCAACCATTCCGTTTGCGTCATACCACAATTCGCACTTTTGTTCTGTGAGCACTGATAGTTCATTTGTATTACAGTCCAAAACTAAAATAGAATAGGTGCAGTCAGCCATATAATATTGAGCATATTCCATATAAAATGCGGATAACGATTCTTTCCATACATCCTGCATCTGCGCTTCCGGAACACTATCTCTCATTTCTTTTAACTGTTCTGTAAAACTTTCATCCTTTACTTTCTGTTCAAACTCTAATCCGGACAAAACTTCCGGTGCTTCTTTTTTTACCATGACAATTTTATCTTCACCAATTAAAGCAAGTTCCAACTCTGTGGCAATCCCCGTACCAGAAGATTCTGACAGTACACTTTTTTCGCCTGATTCCAAATCAATACACATGATCTGAATGATCGTTTCCGGATTACTATAAACAATTTCAGCTTCTTCTTCATTTTCAAAAACTTCATCCTCACTGTACTTTAATTGAAAATAAGCTTTTCCATAGGCGTAATAAATGTCCTCATATTCTAAATCTAAGGTTCCGCCGTCCTGCTTATTTTTTCCAAAATCACTGGCATCAATGGTAGCCAATACTTTTCGTGAAGTACCATTCATTTCCATCTGGATAAAATCATAACTGTTTGTCTGGTAATCTTTTCTCATTGCATACAAATGCCCTGCATACGCACCAAAACCACTGAAATTTGTCGCATAGGATCCACAATTTTTATTTTGATGCAAACAATTGGCCTTATCGCAGATGTAATAACTTTTTTTCGTTCCATAATCCAGGTACTTCATTTTTCCATTATCTAAATAGAAAATACCTGTTTTATTTACATCAAGGTAATATGCCCCACTGTCATTTGATCCTCTTACAATCTCATTCGTTTCTATGGAAGAATTCACTTCGCTCATACTGCTGTCACTTTGTCTTTTTAACAAAATCATAATTGCAACAATTACTACAACTACTACAATAAGCAGTAAAATAATCCTTTTTTTCCTTCTCTTTTTCATTTTCAATTACTCCGCTGCACTGACAAGTGACATATAAATACTCCGTGCTTCTTCTATACTGGTTGCACTGCTGATCTCCAGCGTTTCTCCATTCTGTTCCCACATGATGCTAAAGGAATTTCCTTCTTGGATTTCCCAGTAAGTTCCATATTCACTTCCCCTTCTGGTTATAGTACCTTCTGCATGCACCGTCAGTTCCTGATCACTGCCATCATTTGTATAATTGCTCAGCTGAAACAACCATATAATATCGTCGTTTTCATTGCTCAGGCAGTACAATCGGAAGTCTTCTGATTCCATTTCTACTTTCTTCATCTGAATATTTCCCGGTAATCTGGAAAAATCAAGATCTCTCAGTTTCGCTTCCGTTGAAGCTGTAAAGGAAATCGTTTCCGTCTGTGAAAATACCTCTTTCAAGGTTGCCTGTACATCAGAATTTGTTCCCATAATCAGAATTGCACAGGCTATCATTGCTGCCATTGCCAGATACTTTATTTTCTTTTTATTTACATGCTTTTTCTCAGTTTCTGCTTCCAGCACATATTTATCATCGATCCATGTCATTGCCCGAAACAATTTTCCATTTTCGTCCATGTCCGTCTCCTCTCTTTTCTTCCTGCTGTCCTACACATAAATGCCTTCTTTTTCCAGATATTTCTTCAACTTTTTACGGATCCGCCCAAGTTTTACAGAAATATGATTTTTACTGTATCCGAAATTTTCTGCCAGTTCTTCCACGGAATCCGCATACCAGTATCGACGCACAAACAAAATCCGGCTTTCTTTGTCCAGTGTTTCCAGAAACTGATTCATGATTTCGGCCAGTTCCAGCTCATCATATTCATTCTTTGCCGGTGGCAGACATGCATCCAGTTCTTCCTGTATCGATACTGTCGTTCCATGCCGTTTCTGTGAAGTATGATATTCCAGTTTTTTCAATGCCACATTTCTCGCAATTTTGCAGATATAAGCCTGCAATGACTGCGGCCGCTGTGGTGGAATCGTATTCCACACACCAAGATATACGTCATTCATACATTCTCTGGTGTCTTCCTCATCCTGATTCAAAATCCGTCCGATGAGCCTGCTGCATAATTTTCCGTACGTTGTTTCCATATCCGTAAAAACATCCTCTGACCGTGCAAACAGCTTTTCTATCATTTGTTGTTCCAGAAGTTCTTTCTGTATTTCCTTCTTTTGTACTTCTCTGTGTTTCACGAACGCGCCCTCATTAAAACTTTACTTCAAAGGACAATGATCACTTTCCTGTGTGATGTGCCCTTTCACTCTATAAGTACGATTTTAAATGAAAAAGTGACAACATGGGGAAATTTTTTAGATATCAGAAATCGGGTCATCTTTTCCTGGCAGGCGATTATTAGCCGCCGGAACAAGATGACCCGATTTCGTACGTCTTTTATTAATTTTGCTACATTAATTTTCCTGTTTTAAATATTTTTCCACTGCCGCAAGAAATACCTCAGCATCTTCTAGTTGTTTTTCTGCTTCTTTTTTACTTGCAATATAAAAATCATCATAATCGGATTTTTCCCGAAGAAACGCACTGTTTTTTATAATTACAGATAGTGACCTATCCATAATATTCTCTTTCAAATACTCCTTGTTAAAAAAAGGAATAACACCAGAATGTTTGGAAGAATCAAATCCCTTTAAAATATTCGCCGCACGCATAGCATGAAAAATTGCATAGTAAGAACGATTTAGAGATGTTTTATATTGTCCAATCTCCAGATTTCCCTTTGAAGCATCCAACATTTCCTTTGCTCTCTCCATCCGGTATCCAGCTAATTCTACTAAGCTACCTTCCAAAGCACGATTCCCTCCTTCTGTACATTCCGATAAAATGGTAAAACATTTCCCCATTTTTGCATTTTTTCCTCTTGAATATCTACAATTGAAAATACGCGATCATATCGAAGATCCATTTCTGCTGACCACTGAATAAATTTTTCTCTGGTAGTCTCATCCATATCTTTTTTTACAATAATTGCAATATCAATATCGCTTTCCGGTGTACTTTCATTTCTGGCAACGGAACCATAAAGTATAATTGCTTCAATATTTCCTTCGAAAATTTCTAACAATCCTTTGATCAATTCATCTTTCATCGTACTGGTCAGCATATGATCACCTCACTCTAATACTATTGTTTTTTATATTATAACTTGATTTTTTCCGGTTCACAACATGTTATTCAGCGAAACAACTGTCAATACCAGAAATCGGGTCATCTTTTCCTGGCAGGCGATTGTTAGCCGCCGGGACAAGATGACCCGATTTCGTACGTCCTATATTAGTTTAACAAAATCAAAAAATTTACTCATATCTCAGCGCATCAATAACTTCCATTTTTGCTGCTTTTTTCGCCGGATAAGATCCGAAGAACACACCGATCAGCATAGAGAAGCATACTGAAAGTATGATTGCCAGTACTGACGGATGCACATTCATAATAATGTAACCTGCATAATCGCTGTAATAGCTGTTAATCAGAAGCATTGCCACTTTTCCAAGAATGAATCCAAACAGAATTCCAATTAAAATTCCAATAATTCCACCAATCATACAAAGCACCACGGACTCGATCAGAAACTGCTGCTTGATGGCTTTATTTTTTGCGCCTAAGGCTTTTCGGATACCGATTTCTTTTGTTCGCTCGGTGATTGACACCAGCATAATATTCATAACGCCGACACCACCAACGATCAGAGAAATCGCCGCGATAAAGGAAATGGCCACGGTTACCACGTTAATAACCGTATTGATGATTCCCATATCGGAAGACATGTCAGATGTGGTTACCTGCCATTTTTCATTGTTTGCATATTTATCTCCGAAAAAGGTCTGGATATCACTGTTGGCCTGATCTTTGTCCGCACCGGTTTTCAGCAGAATACTGATATAACTGTAGCCACTGGTCGATTCCTCCGGATTCAGTTTATTTGCAGTCGTCGCCGGAATATACATGGTCGTGCTGCGGTCTTTTTCCGGAATCGTCGTATCCTGTTTACCGAAAATAGCTGCACTGTATTCGTACACACCTACTACGGTAAACTCATAGGAATAACCGTTGCTTCCGTTAAAAATAATCTGCTGACCAATCGGGTCCTCATCACCAAAATAATAAGAAGCCATCGTATCTGATACAAGGCAGACACGTTTTTCTTTTTTCATATCCTGCTTGGTCAGATTACGTCCACGATAAATATTAAGTTTCATGTATTCCAACTGTTCTTTTGTCGTTCCGGTAGCATCCACATTTGCATATTTATCGCTGTTTTTATAAATCTGTCCACTGCCAAGATATGTGGAAATACCAAAACCTGCGATTTCATCCGGATAGGTTTCCTGCAGTTCATCCAGCATATCCTGGGTAATATAATCGCTGTCTGTCATTTCCGGATATTCCCAGTTTTCCCAGTCCGCATCATCCTCCGGTGTAATCGCATCCACACTGGCGCTGATGCTGTTTCCACCGATGGAATTTAAGGTAGCATTCAACGTTGATTTGATGGATGTTCCAATGGTGGTGATGGTAATAACCGCGGAAATGCCAATGATAATTCCAAGCATGGTCAGCAGGGAACGCATTTTATTGGAAAGAAGGTTCTGAAAGGCTTCTTTGATATTTTCTATCAGCATATCAATCCCTCCTCTCCGATTTCTGGCTTATTGCATCCATCATTCATCTTGTGATTATTTGACAACGCACAATCATTTTCTGTTTTTCTGCTGTCGGACACGATCATACCATCATTAAGAGTAACGATACGCTCTGTCTCCGCTGCCAGCTCTCTGGAATGGGTGATCAGAACTACTGTTTTTCCCTGTTCTTCATGGAGTTTATGAAAAATATCCATGATCATATGACCGGTCTGGGAATCCAGGGCACCTGTCGGTTCATCCGCCAGAATGATAGACGGATCATTGATCATCGCCCGGGCAATGGCAATTCGCTGTTTCTGTCCGCCGGACAGCTCATTCGGCCGGTGTGTGGCACGATCTGCCATTCCCACCAGCTCCAGCATCTGCATACCGATTTCCTTTGCATTTTTCGGACGATGCTCACTGTACATCAAAGGCAGGGTTACATTTTTTAACGCATTGGCTCTGGGAATCAGATTAAAGTTCTGAAACACAAAGCCGATTTTTTCATTCCGCATGACACTTCGCACGGTGTCATCCATACTGTTGACATCCTCACCTTCCAGGAAATAATTTCCGGAAGTCTGGCGGTCCAGAATACCCATAATATTCATCAGTGTACTTTTTCCGGAACCGGATTCTCCTACGATAGAAACAAACTCGCCACGTTTTACGTCCAGATTGATACCATGAAGAATTTCCAGTTCGTTCGGCTGACCGATATAATACGTTTTTACGATCTGTTCCATGCGGATCATAATTTCATTTGACATGTATAAAAACCTCCATGATTAATCCGCAACTACCTGGGAACTTACACTGGTGGAACCGTCACCGGTATTTTCATTTCCACTCTCATCACTGCCAATTTCTCCGGTAAAGGTATCTCCCTCGGAAATAGAGTAATCCATGATGACATAATCGCCTGCTTTCAGGTCTCCACCGGTCACTTCGGTATAATAGTTAATCTCGTCACCAACGGTAATATTTTTCTTTACAGCTGTATAAGTTCCGTCACCGTTATCCTCGGCACAAAGTACATAATCTTTGCCATTTTCATCCTGCTGCACCAGATCATACGGCACAGACAACACATTTTGACGATCTGTCAGAACAATTTTTGCCTTGGCACTCATTCCGCTGATCAGATCACAGTGATCCAGTTTGATCTGTACGGAAAAGCCACCGGTATTGGAAGCACCGGAAGTCTCCTGTCCGGTCTGCTCGGTAGTTGGCTGAGATGCATTGTATACTTTTACTACTTTAATGATCTCGCCATTGATTTCCTGATCATCCAGTGCATCGGAAGTAACGATGGCTTTCATGCCCTCCTGCAGTTTCAGAATATCCTTTTCTGTAACGCTGGCATTTACGATCATATCGGTGTTATTTTCAACCGTAACCAGGGTACTGTTTGCTGTATTTACATCACCAACAGAAATATTGACTGCAGTAACGATACCTTCACTCTTGCTTGTGATGGTGCAGTCTTCCAGCTGTTTCTTCAGCTGATCTAACTGGGTCTGTGTGTCGCTGTCATCCGTCTGGTTATATTTTGCAGAATCAATACTGTTCTGGGCAGAATAAATCGCATCATCCGTGGATGATTTTACACTTGTGTAGTTATTTTTTGCTTCTTTGCGGGCACTGTCTGCGGATGTCAGATCACTTTTTGCACTGGAAAGCTGATCCTGAAGTTCGGAAAGTTTTGACTGAAGATCTGCTTTTGTGTCCTCATCGGATGCTGCATTTATCTGATCGGATACAGTTTTAATCTGGTTATTTAATGAATTTACGGTATTCTGTGCCGCAGTATATGCAGCCTCTGCACTATTAATGCTGTCGTTTGCCTGGGCCAGCTGTGTCTTCTGGTCTTCTTTCGCACGCTCTAAAGTACGCTGATTCTGACTGCTCTCATTTTGCTTTAATGCGGCTGCATTGGACAGAGATTTTTCAAGCACATCAATCTGCTTCTGAATGGAATCTTTATCTAAAGTTGCAATCACATCGCCGACTTTTACTACATCGCCGACCTGTACATTGACCGATTTGATTTCTGTCGCTGCGGTAGATGAATAGTTGATCTTGGTTTCACCACTTACGGTTCCTGTCAGCGATATAAAATCGGACAGATCCCGTTTATCTACTTTTTCCAATTGTACAATATTGGTTGCCTCTGCTACACTGTTTAATTTTCGTTTGGCTACACCAACCAGCACAATGATTGCTACTACAATGATGGCCAGTACGATCACCAGTTTTTTGTGTTTGAATTTCTTTTTCACCGTCAGTCCTCCTGTGTTTTGCTTTTGGTGCCGAATCAGATTATATAAATTTTTATTCTGATTTGAGATATAAATATTTTAGGAAATAAAACTGTGAAAAAAATGTATGAAATTCTTAATTTTTTTATAATATAAAAAGAAATCAGCGACTCCTTCTGCAACCGCTAGTCGTTCGTTACCCTCGTTTTGCTTCGGTTTTATCGCGCTCGTTCCCACACTCCTATAAAAGCTGGTCGGTTCCCACTCGCGCAAAACTCGCAAAACTCAGTCACTCGCTTAATCGCTTGTCGCAGAAGGAGTCGCTGATTTCTCTATTTACACTGTGAAATTTTTATAATACAAATTTAATCTTCTACCGCAAACTCTTTGATGGCAGTCTCATACAGGTTGTTTCCCTCAGAATCTACGACTACGATAACCGGAAAATCCTCTACTTCAATCTTGCGGATGGCCTCTGCCCCAAGATCTTCGTAGCAGACAATCTCGGATTTTTTAATACACTTGGAAAGCAACGCGCCTGCGCCGCCGATGGCTGCAAAGTAAACGGCTTTGTTTCGAATGACTGCATCAATAACTTCTTTGGTACGTTTGCCTTTTCCGATCATAGCTTTTTCGCTGAGATCCAGCAGACGTGGAGCGTATTTATCCATACGGCTTGCAGTCGTCGGGCCTGCAGAACCGATCGGGCGGCCTTCTCTGGCCGGAGATGGTCCCATATAATAAATCGTGCTGTCTTTGATGTCGATTGGAAGCTCTTTTCCTTCATCCAATACTTCCATCATGCGTTTGTGTGCAGCATCTCTGGCTACATAAAGTGTACCTGTGATATAAACGTAATCGCCGGCTTTTAAGTCAGCTGTAATTTCTTCTGTAATCGGTGTATGTATGTGTTTATCCATGATATTTTCCTCCTGTCCTACAGTTCTCTTACCGCATGTCTGTTGACATGGCAGCAGATATTGATTGCCACAGGAAGTCCTGCGATATGGGTCGGATAAATGTTGATGTTGACTGCCAGCGCTGTGGTCGTGCCGCCAAGTCCACCCGGTCCGATGCCAAGATGATTTATTTTGGTCAGCATTTCTTCTTCCATTTCTTTGACATATGGAATGTCGGAATGCTCATTTACCGGTCTGGTCAATGCCTGTTTTGCAAGCAGGGCACATTTTTCAAAGGTACCACCGATGCCAACGCCCACAACCATTGGCGGACAGGCATTTGGACCTGCATCTTTGACTGCGGTCAGAATCGCATTTTTTACGCCTTCGATACCGTCTGCCGGTTTCAGCATGAAAATGCGGCTCATGTTTTCACTGCCGAATCCTTTCGGTGCAATGGTAATTTTTACTTTATCGCCCGGAACAATTTTTGTATGAAGAATTGCCGGTGTGTTATCTTTTGTATTTTCACGAATCAGTGGATCTTTTACCACAGATTTTCTCAGATAGCCATCCACATAACCACGGCGGACACCTTCGTTGACAGCTTCCTCAAAATCGCCGCCCACAAAATGTACATCCTGTCCGATTTCCATAAAAATAACGGCCATTCCGGTATCCTGACAGATTGGAATCATCTCTTTGTCTGCAATTTCCAGATTTTCCTGCAGTTGGTTGAGGATTTTTTTGCCAAGCTCTGATTTTTCGGTCTCAACGGCCTGCTTCATGCAGGCATCCATATCCGGTGACAGGTAGTGATTTGCCTGTATACACATCTCGCTGATGTTGTCGGTTAATTCTTTTACGTTAATTTCTCTGATCATTTTTTACTCCTCATCTTCTCTGTGAGTCATGTTAGATACAAGATGATAGCAAAAATGTGTATTTCATTCTTTTACGCATCTTTATCATCCTGTAAAAAAGAAAACCATCCACTTCTCTGATGTTTTCTCATAGATATGTTTATCATAGCTCAAACATAAAGAAATGTGAATGGTTTTCTTTTTATATTATTTAGAAATCATGCTTATAATCAAGTCGAACCTATGTGAGACTTGGTACGTAATTCTGGTCAGTGTAAGCTGACATATTCTTCTCAGAATTACTGCACATCTACATGTCTTCCCGCTCCAGCGGCATACTCATACACCGTGGACCTCCCCGGCCTCTGGAAAGCTCCGAACTTGCCATTTCCAGCACCTCAATCCCATGCTGGCGTAAAATCTCATTGGTCACATAGTTTCGATCATATACGACAACTTTTCCTGGCTCGATACAAAGGGTGTTGGAACCATCATTCCACTGCTCACGCTCGGAAGCGATCCGATCTTTTCCACCGCATTTGATCAGCGTCACTTTGTCCAGTTCCAGATATTTTGCAAGGATATCAGAAAGCATCGCATCGGATTCTGTCACTTTCAGCTGTCCTTTCTGGTCTCCCGGTTTTATTTCAAAAATACGCAGCGTCTGCATGATGCCCGGATGAATCGTAAATTTATCATAATCCACCTGAGTGCATACCGTATCCAGATGCATGAAAGCACGGACAGATGGAATGTCCAGTGCAATAATTGTCTCAATTTCTGAGGTTTCATCCGCAAATATATTCTGCGCCAGAAGTTCAATGGCTTCCGGTGTGGTACGCTGTGAAATTCCGATGGCAATCACTTTATTGCTCAGGTTTAAAATATCTCCGCCTTCAATGGCAAAATCCATGGTTCTGTCATAGTAAAACGGTACTTTTCCGGCAAAATCCGGATGATATTTTAAAATATATTTTCCGTAAAGCGTCTCTCTTCTTCTGGTTCGGGAATACATGCGGTTCAGACTGACACCGTTTCCGATACAGGCAAAGGGATCTCTGGTAAAATAAAGATTCGGAATCGGGTCAAGTAAAAACTGGCTCTCTTTTTTTACCAGACTGACCAGCGGACAGCTCAGTTTTACATTTAATTCCGAAGCCCGGATTCCCGACATTGTCTTTAACACCAGTTCTTTTTCATCTGAAATATTCATCAGATAGTCGTATAACTGATCCCTGACTTTCGCTGCCGAAGCACCGCCCTCTGCGATAAACTCCCGGACAAACTGCTCTTTTTTTTCCGGATTTTTCAAAACTTTGGCCGTCAGATCTTCCAGATATACAACTTCTACTCCCTGTCCCCGCATGATTTCCGCAAACATATCATGCTCGATTTTCGCGGTTTTCAGATAAGGAATATCATCAAATAAAAGTCGTTCCAGATCTTCCGGAACCAGATGCTCCAGCTCCTGACCGGGTCTGTGAAGCATGACTTTTTTCAATTTTCCTATTTCGCTTTTAACATGGATTGCCATTTTACGGCTTCCTCCTTATGCCCTTCATTCATAACGTACATTCTATCTCAAAATATAATTATTTTCACTCTTTTTTATAAAATTCATTATTAGCAGATGTCAGCTATTTTTACAATTGTTTTACACATAACTCTGCTCTACTTTGATCACACAGCGATAGCGCGGATTCCATTCTGTCACACGTTTTTGCAAATAGGATGTTATCTCACTGTCGCTGGCCTTGAACCCGGCCGGTTTCACGCAGTCAAAAATTACATTACTTGATTCATTTCCCGGCACCAGACGAACTTCGTGAATAGAAAGTCTTTCATCAAATTCTTTTGCTGCCCGACTGACAAAAGCTCTGATTTCTGCTACTTCCTCACTTTCTTCCACGATCGGATCATAGTGAATTGTCAAAATCATGTGCTCCTGCTCCTGAAAATCACGCTCGATTTCATCCATAACTTCATGTGCCTCAATTACCGGTGTCTCCGCCGGAAATTCCACATGTACGGTTGCAAACAGATTGCCCGGACCGTAATCATGGATCATCAGATCATGCACTCCGATCACGCCCGGATAGGACTGAATTTTCTCCGTGATATGATTGACAAATTCTGCTGCCGGCACCTTTCCAAGCAGTGGACTTAACGTTTCTTTGATCAGTCCGACGCCGCTGTACAGAATAAATACGGCCACACCGATACCAGCAATACCATCAATAATATTTAATCCTGTCACTTTACATAAAATAGTTGCGACCACAACTGCTGATGTAGAAATCACATCGTTTCTGCTGTCTGCCGCCGTTGCGATCAATGTATCCGATTCAATCCTCGTACCGATTTTCTTATTAAAAATACTCATCCACAGCTTCACACCAATAGAAACAAGCAAAACAACAATCATCAGTACATTGCAATCCACCTCCGACGGATGAATGACTTTCAAAATACTTTCTTTTGCCAGCGACAAGCCGATGGCAACAATAATGACACAGACTACCAGTCCCGCCAGATACTCATACCGTGCATGCCCAAACGGATGCTCCTCATCCGCTTTTTTTGATCCCAGCTTAAAACCCAGTAAACTTACAATATTACTGGACGCATCACTTAAGTTGTTCACCGCATCCGCTGCGATCGCAATAGATCCGAACAACGTTCCTATAATATATTTTCCTGCAAAAAGCAATACGTTGCACAGAATTCCTACAATTCCTGCCAGATTACCATAGGCCAGTCGAACTTTTGCATCCTTCGTATCTTTATTATTTTTCACAAACAGTTTTATCAGTAATTCCGTCATACTCATCACTCACTTTCTTTTTCATACTCAATATTCAGTCCATTTTTACTCAAAAGTATAACTATGTAACATATAGATTATTTGAGTTATATCTGTCCCACCATTTTTTCATATTTCTTACAAAAGATACGCAGTTCTAACTCTCCATATACTAAGAAAAGCACCTCAGAACCTGCTCTGAGATGCTTCGTATTTATGTTTATCCAGGGTTCGAATCCCTGTCATCCTATTTAAAAAGGTCATCCATCTGGATGACCTTATATAATGCGCCTTCAGGGATTCGAACCCTGGACAAATAGATTAAGAGTCTACTGCTCTACCAACTGAGCTAAAGGCGCATACGTCTTCAACGCAAGTGCTATTATAACGGATACTCAAATAAATTGCAAGCCTTTTTTCTAAAACTTGTAACAACTTTTAACAAGAAAGCTACTGTTCACTCGTGCCATTCGCAAAACGCCCTTCCGGGCTTCTCCGTAGCTTTGCTACTGTTATACTCTATTTACATTATCTAAAATATGTTCCATTTTTATCCATCTGTATCATTTTTATCCAATCATCTATGATACAATGCACAAATTTTTTCTGATCATATCTATTTTGTTTTTTCTTTCTATGGTATTTCTGACCCAAATATACCCAAAATACACATTACTGTGTCAGAATATCGCATCTATTCTTACTTTTCCCTAATCATCTCATATTTTTTTAATCACTATATATTTTTGGCACACAAATTGCTTTTTATACAAAAGTAACCGTAAAAAATTAAATTTTATATATGCAACAAAACTCACATGCGTTCGACCTGAAGATTCTCTGCTGGAGGAAATGCAATGCTTACAATCACAAATTCATCAAAAGATCCATTTTATAATCTGGCATTAGAAGAATACATTTTCAATAACTATACAGAAGATGACATATTTTTTATGTGGCAGGATGAACCATCCGTTATCGTTGGAAGTTATCAGAATATTCTCAGAGAAGTATCTGTTTTAGATTTGGAAAAACAGCATATTCCCATTCTGCGTCGTATGACAGGCGGTGGAACAGTCTACCATGACAATGGCAATATTAACTATACTTACATTACCACACAGGCAGGAATGATTGATTATGCAGACTGTGTAAAACCGGTTATTGACGGATTAAACGCCCTTGGCATTCCTGCACACCAGAACAGAACCTGTGATATTGCAATAAATGGGGAAAAAATTTCCGGCAGTGCACAACGAATGGTTCGAAAACGGCTGTTACACCATGGAACCCTGCTTTTTTCATCGGATTTAGACCGTTTATTTACAATAACAATGAAGGATAAAAATGATAATATCCAGAGTAAAGGAACCTTATCTGCAATCTGTCCCGTAACAAATATTATTGAATATTTGCCAAAACCATTATCAATAGAAGATTTTCAAGAGAATTTGCAGAATCAGATTCTTGGTACCGGTGCAACCGAAATCACATTAAATGAAAACGATCAGGCAGAAATCAGAAAACTTCGGGACAAGTATATGAGTTGGGAATGGATATGGCAAAAAACTCCGCCATTTACCTATCAGAAATCAGGAACCTTTTGTAACGCACCGATTGCGGTTCGTTATTCTGCCAAAAAGGGAATCCTGTACGATGTTGAAATTCATTCTCAACATATTAATTTCCAACAGGCAGCGGATCTCTTCGAGCAGTCAAAACTGGACCTGTCCTTACTACGGGAAAAATGTCACTTGCTGACCTCGAAAAACGGAGATGAATTATTAACATTTTTTACCTGAAATATTCCTTATCATCAAACAAATTATGCCACACTCAGAAAGGAGACTAACATGCAGAAAAAATTAACAATGCCAAAACTCAGACCCGAAATGGAAAAAGGTGTATTATGCGCCTGGTTAAAAGAAGAAGGGGAAAAAGTCGAGGCCGGTGAACCGGTATTTGAAGTAGAAACAGATAAAGTCGTACAGCAGATTGAAGCTTCGGAAAGTGGTATTTTATCCAAACAATTGGCAGAAGAAGGGGATGAAATATCTGTATTTGACAGCGTTGGAATCATTGATACATAAAAATTTTAAATAGGGGGGAAACTATATGCCATTACCAGAAAAAAAACCGGACTGGCTGAAAGTTCGTTATAATGCTGAAGCAGTAAACGAAGTAGCTGAAATTATGCGTGACCTAAACCTGAACACCGTCTGCAGCGAAGCAAACTGTCCAAATCTGGGTGAATGTTACCGTAAACATACATCTACCTTTATGATTTTAGGAAATATCTGTACCAGAAATTGTCGTTTCTGTAATGTAACAACCGGCCGGCCATTGGCACCAGATCCGAAGGAACCTGAAAACATAGCTCTTGCGGCCAAAAAGCTAAATCTTCGTCATGTGGTATTAACATGTGTAACGAGAGATGATCTTCCCGATGAAGGAGCAGAACAGTTTGCAAAAACAGTTCGGGCAATTCACAAACAATGTCCGGGAACAACCGTCGAAACTTTAATTTCTGATATGAAAATGAATACCGATGCACTTGATATTGTTCTGGAATCCAAACCGGATATTCTAAACCACAATGTAGAAACAGTTCGTGAATTGCAGAAAAAAGTACGTCCACAGGCAGATTATGAAAGATCTCTCAATGTACTGCGCTATTGCAAACAAAAAGGATTTATCACAAAAACCGGATTTATGGTCGGTCTGGGAGAAACGGAACAGCAGATCGATCGTTTACTGGATGATATTATGGATACTGGATGTGATATTTTAACTATCGGTCAGTATCTGCAGCCAACACCAGCGCATTATCCACTTGACCGTTATGCTACTCCGGAAGATTTTGCACGCTATAAAAAGGCAGCGCTTGATAAAGGTTTTCGCCATGTAGCATCCACACCACTGGCACGCAGTTCCTATCGTGCATGGGAAGTATTGGAGGGAGTAAATGATTTATATTGAAACCGGCACCATGGATGTGTACTACAATTTTGCAACTGAATATTATTTTACAGCAGAAAAAAAACTGGATGATACCATATTTTTATTCTGGCGGACAACGCCTACCTTAATGGTTGGAAAATTTCAAAATACCCGGGAAGAAATTGATGTAACATATGCAAAAAAGAAAAACATACGTTTAGTCCGCAGACTAAGCGGCGGTGGTACCATTTATACGGATCCTGGCGGATGGCAGTTCACATTTATACAGAATGCTACCGATCATCAGATCCAGTTTCTGCAATACATGAAACCTGTTATCCATGCCTTACAAAAACTGGGCGTTCCGGCAGAAATCAACGGTCGCAATGATATGACAATAGATGGGAAAAAATTTTCCGGAAATGCACAATATCAATTAGGGAACCGCCTGGTACATCATGGATCTTTGCTTTTTGACACAAATATAGAACAGATGGTAGCTTCTACTACGGTTGATGTTGAAAAAATCCAGTCAAAAAGCATTAAATCCGTTCGTGATCGTGTTACAAACATTTCATGGCATCTAAAAGAGAAAATGACTCCGGAAGAATTTAAAACCTTTATGATCACAAATATTCTCAGTGATCCTCAAAAACAATATGTGATTACTCCGGAAGATGATGCACGCATCCGTCAGATTGCAGATGAAAAATTTAATAACTGGGAACATATTTTTGGTTCTGATCCAGCATTTCAAATTATTCGCTCCGAACGGCTTCCGGGAGGCAGGGTACAATTTAAACTAAATGTCAAAAAGGGAATCATCCGGGAAGCTGCCCTTTATGGGGATTTCTTTTCAACCATGGACGCCGGAAAAATTTGCGATACCTTAACCGGATGTCGGTACACCTATAATGATATACTTGCTGCGTTAAGACTGGGAAATGTGGAGGGTGCTGTTTACCATATTTCTACGGAAGATATGGCACATGTGATAGCAGAAGATTATCGATAAATATATACGTTTTCTTATATCTGTGGTACGATATCTGATATAATCTCCGGCAGACTTGTATAGAGGCGCAGAAGAATATACCATGCATTGCCTGACGCACATCTCACAGCAAAAATGCCGAAGAAATTCTTGAATTGTAAGTTTAAAGGTTTCTTCTATGAAAGACAAAAAACGAACCCTCATCTCCTGCGCCATGCTTGCAGATGAAGTCAATCATATTTTAAAACAGATAAATATTGATCTTCCCGTCATTTGGGTAGAACGTGGTTTACACAGTACCCCAAAAAAACTGAACCAGCTTCTGCAGCATTATATCAATATGCTTCAGAATCAGGATGAAATCCTGCTTACCTTTGGACTCTGTGGCAATGGAACTGCAGGACTTGTCAGCAAACATACCATTTTGCGCATCCCCCGTTTTGACGACTGCATCAATCAGTTACTCTGCAGACAGCCTCGAACCGAGCGAAAACAAACCGAAACTGATTCTATTTATCTGACCCGTGGATGGACGCTGGACAAAGAAGCCATCCTGCAGCAATACAGACTTCTGTCCGAACAGTATGACCCTGAAATGCGTGATATGATTCTTCATACAATGTACAATGGTTATCACACTCTGTCTGTAATTGATACCGGCTGTTTTCCTCTGGCACCTGTGGAACAATACGCCGCTGAGGCTGCTGCCTGCCTGAATTTTACCAGCAATACGGTTCCCGGAAATATTTCCGTACTGGAACATCTGATCTGTGGTACAGAAGATCCAGATATCCTGACGCTCACTCCGGGAAAACCGATCAAAGCTTCTCTTTTTGAGCTTTGATACACCCATTAAATCAGACAAAACTATTGAACTACCTTGGCACTTGAATTACCTGGGATTCACGCTTGCTCCCCAAAAAACACCCATTTACAAAATTTCTCCCGAAATGTTCGTTTTTTTCTACAAAACAATCAGCATTTTTCTTGCATTTTAGGGCAAAACGTTTACAATAGAACTGACGAGTATATCAAATTATTAATGGAGGTAAACGAGACCAATGTTCAACAAATTAATACAGAAATTAAAAGAAAACCCTCGTACAATCGTCTTCACAGAGGGAACTGATGCACGTATTCTGGAGGCTTCTTCCCGTCTGCTTGCAGGTACATTCTTAAAACCAATCTTAGTTGGTAATGAAGCTGAAGTAAGAGCTGCTGCTGAGGAAGCAGGCTACAATATCAACGGCGCAGAAATCATCGATCCGAAAAACTATGACCGCATGGATGAGATGGTTGCACAGATGGTTGAACTTCGTAAAGGTAAAATGACAGAGGAGCAGTGCCGCGAAGCATTATCTCATGGTAACTACTTCGGAACAATGCTCGTAAAAATGGGCGTTGCTGACTGCTTACTTGGTGGTGCTACATATTCCACAGCTGATACCGTTCGTCCGGCTCTTCAGCTGATCAAAACAAAACCAGGCAACAAAATCGTATCATCCTGCTTCATCCTCGTTCGTCCGGCTGCTACAGGCGACAACGAAGTTCTTGCAATGGGTGACTGCGCAATCAATATCAAACCAAACGAGGATGATCTGGTAGAGATCGCTCTTGAGACAGCTCAGTGTGCAAAGATCTTCGGTATTGATCCGAAAGTTGCTTTCCTTAGCTACTCAACACTCGGATCCGGTAAAGGTGAGGATGTTGACAAAATGCGTAACGCTTGTGCAAAAGCAAAAGCTGCTGCTCCGGATCTTGCAATTGATGGCGAGCTTCAGTTTGACGCAGCTGTATCTCCGCGTGTTGCACAGACAAAATGCCCGGATTCCAACGTTGCAGGACATGCAAACACATTTATCTTCCCGGACATCAACGCTGGTAACATCGGTTACAAAATTGCTCAGCGTCTTGGCGGATTCGATGCTTACGGCCCGATTCTTCTTGGTCTGAATGCACCGATCAACGATCTGTCCAGAGGATGCAACGCACTGGAAGTATACTCCATGGCGATCATCACTGCAGCTTTAAGCTAATTTTTAAAGCTTGTTTTTAAACGATAGGTTATGATAAAGAAAGAAGAAATTTATCTCCGTAGCTAAATCGCTTACTGAGAAAAATTTCTTCTTTTCTTTTATACATGCTATCTATGCATCGAAAAATTATCCTACAGGAATGCCGGAAGCATTCCTGACTTTATTTATTTGAAAAGCAGACAGTTTATATGACAAACGCATGCTTATCACAATCACACCCTTTGAAATGGGTTTTTAATATCAGAGGTAATAAATATGAATGTGTTAAAGAAATTGCTAAAGAAATATTTCCCTATGAACTGGAAAACTTTTGTATCTCCGACTATCGTTGCCACACTGATCCTAATCATTACATTTGTATGTTTTGGCATGGAAAACAGTATGATCGCACCTTTCGTTTCTGTATCGTATCTGCATTTTATCAATATGAAAAACCATTTTTCCTGCATGATACGCCAGTGGCTGATCTACTGCCTGATCGCAGTGGTTTCCTTTGTAGCTGTCATTAATCTCCCGCTGTGTATCCTTGCAAATGCAGGAATGCTGTTTTTCCTCAGCTATATTTTCACAGATGAATATCATCCGGACAATTACCTGCCTATGGGTATGGCTCTGATTTTTTTTCAGACCGCATCTCTGCACACACTGCCGCAACTTCTGACCCGTTTCGAAGCGCTGACAGTCTCCTTTGGTATCATTCTTTTGTTTGTATTGCTGACCGGTCTGAAATATTACCAGAAAGATCCGATTGCTGACGAAATCCGAAAAGGATTTCCACTGGCAGAACAGATTCTGAAAGCCTGCGAAAATCAGGATGATTCCAGGATCCACGACCTGCATCTGCAGATCAACAGCATCAATCAGGTATGTTCAGAAGAAATCTACAGCTACAACCGCAGCACGTTTCTGCGCAAAGGAAAGGTCAATTATTACTGCCGGTTTGTGGCTTTTTTTCAGGTATTTAATTATCTGACACGCCATTATCAGGAAAAAGACAACCTGCAGAAAGCAAAGAATCTGCTGTTCTACTATCAGGAACTGCTCGCAGAACACAAACCGCAGAAAGACTACTGGATGCTCATGCTTCGAAACGATAAACTGAATATCCGTGATTTTAAATTCCGCTTTGCACTTCGGGAAGTCATTACAATTACGCCGTGTCTGGCACTGGCCTTACACTCCGGCGGCGCTCAGTATGCTTACTGGATGGTATTTTCACTGTTTTACATGCTGACACCGACCACAGACTTTGGAAAGAAAGCCGTCCATGACCGCGTAATCGGCTCTCTGATCGGTATTATTGGAAGTTTGGTACTATTTTCCATCTTCCCTCAATTACCCGCCAGAATCCTCATTACAGCGATTTTGAACCTTTTTATTTACTCCACAGCAGGGGACATCGCAACCATCGCCTACATCTGCTGTGCAACTTTGTCCATGCAGACATTTCAGCTCAATACCCTGGACGCCATGCTGCGCTGTATCCTTGCCACATTGATTGGAGCTGCCATCGCCATGCTGGTCAACCGATTTCTGTTTGTGGTTCATGTAGATGTACAGATTAAACGTCTGCTAGACCGTCTCGCACAGATTCGTCAGATGCTTCTGGAATCAAGAGATATTTATGCCGGGAAAGAAAAAAAATCTGAAAATAAGGCAAAGAAACCATTCCGTTACCTGTTTTCCAGACGCTATATGAATGAAACGGAGCGCCGGCATCATTTTAATGACCAGCTGGTCATCCGCTCCTATCTTATTTCCCGCCGCATTCAGGATCTGGACCGATCCAGACCTGTAGAACAGCGCGATCCGGCACTTCCGGAACTTGAAAAAAAGCATATGCTTTTCATGGCAGAGTATCTGCTGTATGGGGGACATACGAAACTGGCCCCGTAATTTCTTGTTACAAACTACTATAAACTAGAAACGCTTCCTGTCGCGCTGAGCCATTTCATGCATCATCTTTTCACGCTGCGCCTCGAAATATACGTGCAGAACGTCCCAGGAGGCGTTTGTAGGCGTCATAACCATCTTATAGTCTATTTTTACGTTGCGATTGCGTAAATCCATCAGAAGGCGGTCTAACTGCTTCTCCGTGAAATCACACATTATGATCATGCTTCCTTTCGGATACGCACCGCCGAAATATCCGCCATCATCTTTTCCCCTTGCAAGTTCTCCCAATGCCATATGAAATTTCGTCTTCGGAACAGACACTGCCTGTATTTTCATCGGTGTCAGAACCTGACGGATCTCACTTTCGTTTTCACACTGAAATAATAATACTTTTGCCATCGCTTAGCAGTCTGCCTTTCCTGTAATGATCCACGGAGCCGGCTGCTGTTCGAAAGAATTTTTACTGTTCAATCTGGCTACCGATACCTGGATAACTTCTGTATCTTTGATACCATATTTTTCAAACATGCCGGAAATAGATGCAGCTACGCCAAAATCTAATGTATAGATCACGATATTGATCTGCGGATTTAATTTTGTCAGATACTCAATCTCCTGCTCCATGCTTGCAGATGCCACCATAAATACCAGTGACGGAACCGGACATCCCTTCATGGTCTCCGCATCCACATGATCGATCACCTGAATGTTGTGCAGACCAAAATGGTCAATGTTCTCCTCCATGGTCGCACGGTCGTCTTTATTGTACTCTACAGCGATCACAGTGCCCTCTGTAGCGATGATAGCAGCCTCGATGGCAATACTTTCCCCACTGATGACACAAATGTCGTCCTGACGCCCTACATGCATCTTATTTAAGATAACCGAGCGGATCTCACTTCCTACATAATGAATGGAACCACGTTTGAAATTATGGTTGTCCATACCAATTTTATAAGTGTTACGCGCATGCTCATTCACGATCAGCATACCTGCGGATGCATTAATGCCACGATTGATCATATTACTTACTTTATCGTGTTTGATCTCACCTGCAGGCTCTGAGCCCTCGTTATACCACACGTCACAATCGCCAAGTCCCGCATTCCACATCCGGTAAAAAATATCGTCAATTCCGGCCTCTGTAAATACCAGCACTGCTTTGTGTGACTCTACCGTCGGAATCAGGTTTTTATTCTTTCGGGTGATATCGAGCATCTTTACTTTTTCCAGGTCAATGGCTGTATTTTTTGCAAAATACTGCAGCCAGGATAAAATGCTCTCGTTGGTAAAAATCTGCTGTTCCATAAGAAAATACCTCCCATACACTAATTCAAAAATGCGATCTGCATTTAATTACGTTAATT
>Ga0129310_1000984_pt1 | contig 28282 bp, 27 predicted proteins | sample Go1ome_2_FD_94433 | JGI IMG/M metagenome (GOLD analysis project Ga0129310, IMG submission 94433) | Western lowland gorrila individual fecal microbial communities from Wisconsin, USA - Go1022A metagenome | ecosystem: Host-associated > Mammals > Digestive system > Large intestine > Fecal | place... | reverse complement strand
TTCCCGTAATAGCGCGGTTTTTAACTTTTCTACCGCCAAAAGCCCCGATTTTTCGGTGATTTGGCATCACTTGACGATAAATGACGATAAGTGGCGATAAAGTGGTGATACTATAGCATATTTCAGCAGAAATGTAAATAGTCTGACAGAACATAAAGTTAATGATTTGTAATCATTTTGTAACCGTATATGAATTATTGTAAAAAATGGGGCTGTTGCAGCCCCAACAAAGAAAAAGAGCCTGGCACAGACCTGAAAGGTAGTGCCAAGCTCTTCTTTTTGTGGTATAATATAATTGCAAAAACCATTAAACCAACGAAAGGATCGTACCACAAAAATGAGAAATTGTCAAGTGCGAATGAACGTGAGCATACAGGCTGAGGGAGCATTCGGCGTTCTTAAAACGATAATACAAGTCAATCCGAACATAAAAATTGACAAAATTGACAAAAGTTGACACGAAAATGTCAACTATATAAACCCCGAAAAATAGGGTTTTCAGAGGTAAAAACATAAAAGTTGACAAAATTGACAGGGTAGTAAGAATACTTTAAAAAATAAATTTACCATATATTGGAAATTACCTGCTGTTTTTTCATTTTTTCCATTACCTTGTCAATATTGTCAATTTTCTCGAAAACAAGGCTTAAACGCCGTAAAATAGGGCTTTTAAAAGTTGACAAAGCAGCGTCAATTTATGTCAGCTTTGTCAACTTTTGTATTAGCGTGCTAAAGTGAAAGGGGTCTATCCATGAAAAAAAAACTGATGACCGTATATACCTATTTCGTTTCGGGCGAAAAAAATACTCCCCGACCGTTTTTGAACTGAAAACGGCATAAAAACCAGCAGAACATAACACCCCCGAGTCCTCTTTTTTGAAGAGGGCTTGGGGGTGCGCACTGAAACAGCTTATTTCACAGGTAATTATGTATTTTTCTTTGATGTTCGGATATGGTTAGAGGGTGCTGCGGTTGCAACAGCCCCTCACATAATAAGCATTAGCAAATCATTTCAGCGTATCAAGGCAATCTGCATAAGAGAAACTTTCGATATCGTACATCACAAGGATCTGATCGTACTCGTTGATATCCGCTACATCAGACAGCGTAAGGTCAGCTTCTTTCAGCTTTTTGGGATCGACCATAGTGATACGGCTGTAGTGAGCGGTATAGAAAGGCACGATGGTATTTGCAAAACTGCCCTTTATCAAAAGCAATTCGCTGTCATTGTCAAGGTCGGTGTAGATATCTGTCTTGATGTACTTGTCGCCTTGCAGGAAGATATCCGTCTTTTTGCTGCTTTTCAGCGCCGATCGGAAGTACACCGACTCAGCCTGCTTTGCACCGCTGCCATCGAACATATCCACTTCAGTGACAGGGCTTTGATATTTTGAGCGGAAAATGTTTATCCTGTCGGGAACGATCCTGCTGACCATAGCTGAGTCGTACATACTGCCGTAAAATCCCGCTTCTGCGAACTCCTGATCGTAGTTGTCAAGGGTGACCGCCTGCAATCCCAGCTTTTTGGTGGACTCTGAATATGCGTAATATGCCCCGAAGCTGGTCCAGAGGTTTTCGGTACGGTAGTAGACATATTCATCTCTTGCTGAATATAACGGATAGAAAGCATCTATCGAAGCTATGCGCCTGTCAAGCTGCAAGTAAGCATCGTTTATCCGCTCACGCTGGGTCTTGTCAGCAAAAATTTCGGGAACATCTGCGCTGTAGACACCTGCCGCCGTTGGTGCCAGCATCATGTAGATGGGACTTTCGGTGTTAGCAGCAAGTTCGTTTATGTGCGCCACATTTTCTATTACTTTGCTGCTTCCGTTCTTCTTATCCAGTTTGACCAATCTGTCGCCTGCAAGAAAAGAGTCACCGAATCGTCTGCGCCCTGAAAAGACCATAATGTTAGTGTAGATAGAACGCCAGTTCTTCCTCATCGGGAAGCTGTCGCTGACATACTCACTGACAACCTGACCGACATTCACATCTTTGCTGAACAAACGCTCAAAAGGCAGATCATCCTGAAAGAATACAGTGCTTACCGCAAACATTATCAGTATAGCGAAAAACGCTGCAACTGTTATGGCATCCGAGAATTTTTTCATACTCTGCACCTCACCTAAAACATATACCTATACAGGCTTTCATTGCCTGATACAAGGAAAGCTGTGCAGAATATCAGCAGCGCGATCACCCATACAGGCTGTATTATCGTTTGCAGATATTCGTTGTTGAACATTTTCTTCTTGAAAACATAGCCGAAAACTCCGCCGGAGATAAGCATACATAGTGCCACGAACAGGAAGTATGCAGATATCAGATACTCAGATGTAACATCAGCCGCTATCTGGTTGCCGCCGTACATTGCCCTGATATAGCCCAGCGCATCGAGGATATCTGAAAAAGCCATAAATGGCAGTATCGTCAGCAGCAGAACAACAAAAAGCAGCGTCCTGACTATCTTCGGCAACTTTTTCAGCGGCTTTTCCAGCAGTTTTTCGATACTCAGCATAAAGACCATCGCCGCTGCAAATACCACCGACCTTAAAGAAGTGCCGTACCACATGCAGGCTGCAAGCACAGTAAGCAAGATAGCGAAGAACTCGGATATGCCGTGACTGCCGCGATGTTTTATGCTGCGGTAGATATAATCCTTGCACCAGCGGTAGAGTGTACTGTTGAACTTTCGGCAGAAATCGCTGAAACTGTGCGACCCGTATGGCTCACGGAAAGAACGCGGCAGCTTAAAGCCCATTATCGCAGCTATCCCGCAGCCGATGTTTGAGAATGCACTTACTTCAAAATATACGAAAAAAGCAAAAGCCAGTATGCCTATCCACGCAGAAAGCGCAGGCAATGATGATATCTGCACACCGCCAACATCGTCCCAGAGTTCAAGCATGGTGTCGGATATGAACAGTTTCTTGAACATGCCAAGCATTATAAGCCTTATGCCAGATGCAATACCACTGATATCAGTCTTGCGCTCTTCAAGCTGCGGGCTTATCTTATCATACCGCAGGATAGGTCCTGCTGCGAAAACAGGGAAAAATGAGATATATTCCGCTACCTTTATGAAACGATGCTCGCATCTGTATCTTTTTCTGTACACATCAACACAGTAACCGATGGAATGAAGCGGCATGACAGCCGCGCCTACAGTCACCGCCGACTTGAGAAGCGAACGATGCCCCAGCACAGTCAGCAGATCTGAACCATCATATGCTGTTCGATGGAAAAGAAGCAGCACCGCTGAGTTTATCATTACCTCCAGCACCAGCAGCAGCTTGCTGACAGACTTATCACGGAAGTTATATATGAACACCCCGAATAGATAACCGCTCAGTATGCAGACAGCCATAGCTATCAGTCCCATCGGGTCTGCAAAGCAGATAAGTCCAGCGCCTGTGACCAGCACAAGTCTGCTTTTTACGGGCTTTGGTGATATCAGGTAAAGCGCTGAAAATATCGGGAGAAAAAAGTATAAAAAACTCGCGCCTATCATCATTTCTCCCCTTTCAGTTCTTCAATATATCTAATAAAAGCCTCACGCCCCATAAGTGTGCTCACAGCATCTCTCAGCGCATTTGAAGACAGCTTAGTCGGCAGACCCAACGACAGCGCCACCTGCTCACGCAAAGAAGAACTGTTTTCCGAACCGTTGAGTCCCAATGCTATCATATCCTGTTTGGTGACAGGTTCGCGCTTAAGTTCTGCTTCACCTGCAAGACCTGCCTTTTCAAATGCTTCCCGAAGTATCTGTACGCTCATACCCTCAACACCCAGAGTACCCTCTTTTGACGGGTGAAGTTTGCGGCGCTCTTTGCCCGCTATGACAGGGCAGTATACGTTTATTATCTCAGCATCGCCCACCAGACTTTTTATTCGTCCGCGTATCTGCTGACCGGCAGAGTCGGAATCGGTAAGTATCACCAGACCAACCGTTCGGGCATACATCTGTATCAGCTTGATTATAGCTTCACTGCGGTAAATGCCGAAGCCGTCGGTGGTTATTATCACGCCGTCAATGACCTTCGAGAGGGCTATCTTGTCGTACTTGCCCTCGACCACAACAGCTTGTTTTATCTTTATCTTTTCCATGAACTACCTGCCGTTTCCTGCCATGAAGCATTCTGCCACACGCTGTTCAAGCACCAGCATCGCCGCTTTTTTGTCGAGTGAAGTGGTCTTAAGTGTGAAGTCTGTATCGCACATTATTTTCAGCACAGCTTTTATTTTGTGTATGGAGATACTTCCGCATAACTGATAAGCATTCTTTATGGCGAATTCGCGGTTTTTGGGATAGCCGAAATCCTTGCAGGCATCGCTGTGACTAAGCCCTGAAGAGCGCGCAAGTTTTGCGCGATAGATATCGGTAAGCGAAAAGCTGATTATGCTGACAAGTTCGTAGGCATCAAAGTCCTGCGCTGAAAGTTCGGATATGCGATTATAGACATATTTTGCGTTGTTGTTCAGTATATTGACCGCAAGTTCATAGCCGTCATACTCGATATGCTTGATACACAGCGCATCGATATCCTCACGAGTGACTGCTCTGCCGTTCGCAAAAGCTGAGAGTTTTTCTATCTCCTGCTTGATATATGCCGAGTCACAGCCGCACAATTCAGCCAGATACTCAGCGGTACGCTTGTCTATCCCGCAGCCTTTCTTCTGCAAAGCGGCAGCGATCGACTTTCCAAGTTCGTTCGCAGTCTTGTACTGGAAATCGCACACTTCGCCATACTTGGCGCAGTGGTCACAGAAGCGCTTGTTCTTGTCGGTTAGGCTTCGCTTGTTTTTATAGAGGTCAACACCCGTTGCATAGATTATGACAGTGGTAGTATCCGACAGTTTTGAGAGTATCTTGCGCAGTGCATCGCCGTCCTCTTTGGGCAGGTCTTCCATTCTCAGATCGTTTATGGCTACTACCACACGTTCGGCAAACATCGGAAGCGCTTCACAGGCATCTAAAAGTGCAGGTATGCTAAGCCCCTTGCCCTCAAACTTATGAAAATTCATGAACTGAGCGTCCTTCGGGCAGAGTTTGTTTATCAGCCAGCGGGTAAAACTCTCGACTGCAGCGGCATCATGTCCGTAAAAGTAATAAAGGCTTGCAACATCGCCGTTTTTGATCTCCTTAGTTATATTGGTCGTATTTGTGACGGGCATGCTTATTGCCTCCTTAAAGTCGTTCCATCAAGCACCAGTGCGGTGCGTTCGTCTGATATATTTACCTCTTCGCCGTTTATGGATACTTTTCCTTTTCCGAAGATGTAACTGTTGCCGTCTGCTGTGACAGCATAGCCTTTATCGGCAGGTGAAACTGTTATCATGTCAAGATCGGCAATATCGCCTTGACCCAGTTCGATGATATTCTCTGCATCATCTGTCAGCGGATCACTTTCAGCAAACACTGTCTTTGGTGGGAAACAGAAATCCTCACCGTAAGCGGAAGCCGTCAGCGCAGGCTGTTCGCTTATGAATGCACAGCTGATATCCGTAACGCCCAGACTGTCAAGCTGACGGACAACAGCACCGTCAAGCCTGCCCTTTGCGCCCACATCAAAGATCACAGCGCTTCCCTGTTTTGAAACCACATAAGCGGTCTTTCTGCCGCCGGGAAGTATAGTGATCTTAACACTGTCATCTGCCCAAAGAGCGATATTCGCATCGGCGCACCATACAGCGATGACTGCCATCACAGTCAGCAGATAGCGCCTGCTGTTTTTCTGAAAAACGCACACGACCGTCATTACAGCAGAGGTCACTATAACCAGCCAAAACACGAACTTTGGTGCTGTAAAAATATAGCTGTATCTGATCTCTGCCAGATAGTCAGCGCAGAAAAGCACGAACCGTACCGGCAGTGCCGCCAGCTTAACAAGCGGTCTGCCGACAAGACTGGTGCCGCCTGTCAGCAGAACAGCAAAAGAAAGCTGTAACGAAACGGTACACAGCGGTACAAGGAACAGATTGGTCAGCACTGACATTACCGATACCCCGCCGAAAAACGCGGCAGAAGCAGGCGCAGTCGTAAAAAGCACCGCAGATGATACCCGCAGTGACCGCTCAGGCTTGCGTTCTTCATCATCGCCTTTGTTCAGAGAAACAAGTTCTATTGCCAGCACTGCCAGAAATGACAGCACAAAAGACGGCGATATGGCTGTATACGGTTTTGCGGCAGTCAATATTATCGCACACAGTCCCAGTGAATTAAGACCATCTGTCTTTCTGCCAAAGAAATGCCCGCTGCGGGTCAGTGTCAGCATAACAGCAGAGCGCACCACGCTGACAGACAGTCCTGCAAAGACTGCAAATCCCCATATCTCAGCTAAGATAAGACCATCTGAGATGCGGCGTGACTTTATCAGCCGTTCTGCCACAGCACCAAAGAATGTAACGGCTATGACCAGATGGATACCCGATACTGCAAAGATATGACCAAGACCGCTTCTATAGAGTTTGGTCTTCAATGCCGGTGAAAGTTCGCTTTTGTCACCGCACAGCATCGCGCCCAAGAAAGCGCCCTCACGTTCGGGGCAGGTATCGATGATAAGCGTGAACAGTCTGTCACGGTACTCGCGTATCACGCGGAAAAGCGGATTTACAGATTTCCCTGTCAGCACAGCGCTGCCTGTAGCATAACCGCCTTGCAGAAAAACAGACTTCGAGTAATTATAACTGCCGCTGTCAAACTTCACTCCGTCCTCAAGCAGGCTGACTGTATCGGTTACAGTTATCTCATCATAATAGCGGAAATCGTCATATGGCAGTACAAAACTCATCTCAGCGGGCAGACCGTCAATTCTGCCGCTGACAGTCACGCGGTCGTAGTTTCCGTCTATCTGAGAAAGATCCTTGATATATCCCTTAATAGTGACAGTCTGACCGTCAAGTACGGTAAGTTTGTCGTACACAAAGCGGGTATAAGCGGTGTTGAGCGCTATGCCCACTGCGAAGGAAACAAGGCAGACAACAGCTTGACGGCGGTATTTTTTAAAAGCACCGAAACAAAGCACTGCAAGCCCGATGGCTGTCAACAGCAGTGTGATGTTCAGTTCACTTCTGTAGGCGGCTGACAGCAGCATCGCCGCCCAGAAGGAAAACCCAGCCCAAGCCGCTTTTCTGGTCATAATCTCCCCCGCTTTACTATAGAATAAACGGCTGCCGCAAAAAAATTCTACGGCAGCCTGAGAATGCTCGTATTAACCTGCGGGCCAGGTCAGAGGTCTGCCTGCAAGCAGGTGGAAGTGAATGTGGAACACGCTCTGTCCTGCGCTCTCGCCGCAGTTAGATACCACGCGGAAGCCGTCCTTCATAGCCTCGTTCTCCTTTGAGAGTTTTGCTATCACCTCGTAGATATGCGAGATCACTGCGCTGTTCTCGGCAGTGACATCGCTGAGTTTAGAGATGTGAGCCTTTGGTATAACGAGATAGTGAACGGGTGCTGTGGGCGCGATGTCCTCAAACACATAAACTGTTTCGTCTTCATATATCTTCTTCGAGGGTATCTCCCCTGCCACGATCTTACAGAATAAGCAATCAGCCATTTTTCTTACCTCCGTTTTCAATTTAATATCATATCCCTATCTCCTTATATATCTTCTCGATAAATGGAGATTTATGTTTTATATAACTATCCATATCTTCGGGATAAAGGGCTGCTCCCTCTTCTTTGATGCGGCTGTATTCAGCTGCATCTTCGGGGTGGGAACGCAGATGATCCCTGAAAAGCAGATGTCTTTTCAGTTCACGGGAATTCTCAGGGCAGACATATAAATGATGTTTCATCAAATGTTCCCTGCCAACATAACCGAATGCTTCCCGCTCAGGTATGCCCAGATCGCCCTCGTAATAATAGCCATGATTTTCCAGCGCTGTAATTACTTCGTCGAAAACTGTATAGTCCTTTATCACCACATCGATATCAATGACAGGTTTGGCAGAAAGACCCTTTACAGAGGTACTTCCTACATGTTCTATACGCAGTGCAAGTTTGCCGAGAGCAGTTTTCAGTTCGCAGCATATCTCTTCAAAGTTCTGCCGCCAGCTTTCATCATATGGCATAACATCCACTGCTTTTGAACCCATCATATCCTCCGAAAATATAACGGCATCGGGGGCATGAGTTTGACCTTATGCCCCTCAGCCGAAAGAATAATTACTTTATGAACTCGCCTGCTGTTTCAGCAGCTTTTTCCAATGCAGAAGCTATCAGCGATACATCGCCTACACCTGCCATAGCCGAATCAGGTCTTCCGCCGCCCTTTCCGTTTGTCAGTGCAGCGATCTTGCCTGCTATCTTGCCTGCGTGTGCGCCCTTAGCGACAGCATCCTTGCCTGCGGCAACTACAATGTTGCCCTTATCGCCGTTTACGGTGGTCATAACTACGATAACATTGTCGTTGGCAGCCTTGAGTTCATCAGCCATCTTTCTCAGTACGTCGGGCTTAACGCCGTTCAGCTGAGCGGTGGCAACAGATACGCCCTTTACATCTACTGCATTTTCCAGCACCGACTTAGCGCGCATGTTAGCCATAGCAGTTTCGAGAGAATCCCTCTCCTTTTCAAGACCCTTTATCTCCTGCATAACAGCACCGCAGCGGGAAACAAGTTCGGCAGGATTGTTGAGTTTCAGAGTTTCAGCCGCCTTGTTTATAGTTTCGATATTGCTGTTGAGCAGTTCAAGAACGCCTGTGCCTGTTACAGCTTCAACTCTTCTTACGCCCGATGCTACCGAGTTCTCGGAGATTATCTTGAACAGACCTATCTTCGATGTGTTATCAAGGTGTGTACCGCCGCAGAACTCGATGGAAGCAGCGTTCGCCCTGTCGCCCATAGTAACGACTCTTACAGTTTCGCCGTACTTCTCACCGAACAGTGCCATAGCACCCAGCTTCTGAGCCTCAGCGATGGGCATTTCTTCCATTGTAATGTCAAGAGCATCAAATATATACTTATTTACAAGAGCCTCTACCTGTGCCTTTTCATCAGCGGTCATAGCCTCGAAGTGAGAGAAGTCGAAACGTAATCTCTGACTGTCTACAAGCTGACCTGCCTGATGAACATGCTCGCCCAGAACAGTTCTCAGTGCGGACTGGAGCAGATGTGCGCAGCTGTGGTTTCTCATAGTCGCAAGGCGCTTAGCCTTATCTACCTTAAAGGTAACAGCCTGACCCTTAGTCAGCGCACCCTCAGTTACCTTGACTTTCAGTGCGAACTTGCCGCCGACAGCCTTCTGAGTGTCAAGTACTTCTGCCTTGCCTGTTGCAGTTTCGATAACACCTGTGTCGCCTGCCTGTCCGCCGCTCTCAGCATAGAAGCAAGTCTGGTCCGGCACAATGTAAACTACATCCTCAACGCCTGCATTCTCGATAAGGTCTTCATCGTTAGCAAGGTAGGAGATAACGCCTGTGTCCTCAGTCTTGTCGTAGCCTGTGAACTTGGTGGAAACATTCTTGTCTATCTTATGGAAAACAGTTTCCTCAGCGCCCATGTAGCCCTGTGACTCTCTTGCACCGCGAGCAGTTTCTCTCTGCTTTTCCATGCAGACAGCGTAGCCCTCTTCATCAGCAGTAAGACCCTTTTCCTCCAGAATCTCGCGGGTCAGGTCAAGCGGGAAACCGTAGGTATCGCTGAGTTTGAAGCAGCTCTCGCCGTCAAGAGTGGTCTTGCCCTCAGCCTGAAGTTTCTCGATGTACTCGTCCAGTATCTTCATACCTCTGTCTATGGTGGAGTTGAAGTTCTGCTCTTCGGTAGTCAGCACCTTAACGATGTAGTCGAACTTTTCTTCCAGTTCGTTATATTCGCACTTGTTGCAGTCAACAACAGTCTTTACCAGGTCTTTCAGGAACAGACCGTTGATGCCCAGCAGCTTGCCGTGACGGACTGCGCGTCTGAGAAGTCTTCTCATAACATAACCTCTTCCCTCATTCGATGGCAGGACACCATCGGAAGCGAGGAAAGTAACTGCGCGGATATGGTCGGTGATAACGCGGATAGAAACATCCTTCTTGTACTCCTTGCCATACTCGCAGCCTGCGATCTTGCAGATGTGGTCGCGTATAGCCTTTACAGTATCGACATCGAATATAGAGTCAACGCCCTGCATCAGTGCAGCCAGTCTTTCAAGACCCATACCTGTGTCGATGTTCTTCTGTGCAAGAGGTGTATAAGTGCCGTCCTCATGTCTTTCAAACTGTGTGAAAACAAGATTCCAGAACTCCATATATCTGTCACAGTCGCAGCCGACACCGCAGGTGGGTTTACCGCAGCCGTACTTCTCGCCGCGATCGAAGTATATCTCTGAACATGGACCGCAGGGACCGTCCGTACCAGCCTCCCAGAAGTTGTCTTCCTTGCCCATGCGAACGATATGATCCATCGGCACGCCGATCTCTTCATGCCAGATCTTCTCAGCCTCGTCATCATCTTCATAGACAGAAACATGCAGTCTGTCAAGCGGAAGTTTCAGCACATCGGTAACATACTCCCAAGCCCATGCGATAGCTTCTTTCTTGAAATAGTCGCCAAAAGAGAAGTTGCCCAGCATCTCGAAATAAGTGCCGTGACGTGCGGTCTTGCCGACATTCTCGATATCGCCTGTTCTGATGCACTTCTGGCAGGTGGTCATTCTCACTCTCGGAGGAACTTCCTGACCTGTGAAGTAAGGCTTAAGGGGTGCCATGCCTGCAACTATCAGCAGCAGGCTCTTGTCATTCTGAGGGACGAGGGGGTAGCTCTTGTGTCTGAGGCAGCCCTTGCTCTCAAAAAATTTCAGATACGACTCTCTGAGGTCGTTCAGACTTGTCCATTCCATTATTTATCTTTCCTTTCAAAAATAAGTTTCATATCAGGTAAAAGCGTCAATGACTTCCGCAAGTATCTCGATCACAGTTTTGGCTATCTCCCAACCTTTGCCGCCTTTAGTCGGCTTTTCATCAAGCGGTGAGCCATACTTGACTTTATTCAGCTTTTTAAGACGATTTTTCTTGGTTTCAAACAGCTTGTCGCCATCAGCTATCATTTCTTTGACCTGCGGATAACTGAGCCATTTCGGGTACTCGTCAAGCAGTTTTGTGTAAAGTTCGGTGTCATCAAGCAAATTTATATCCGAAAGCGTCTGTATGGCGAAGAAGTTCGCGTTATCAACGAACCTTTCCTCCATATCATCCAGTTTTCTGAGATACTTAAAAGCGTTGGGCGAAGTATCGCCTATACCCACAAACTGGAAGAATATCGGAAAGTGGGAGATATGCTTTATAACACGGTCAGTTTCACGCTCATCAAAATTATCGCCGTCAGTAATGAAAATGACATAATTCGGCAGGCACGCAGGCTCTTCCTTTATGAAATAGTTGCCGACATCGCGTATTACAGGGGAATAATTGGTACCGCCGCCATAACTCAGACCATTATCCTTGATGTAGTTGTAGAAATTTCCTCTGGTAAGCGGCTTATGCCTTTGGAAACCGTGACTGAAAGTCCAGACCTCCATCGTACCGTCATCGTCAAATGCCATTGCCAGCGGCAGAAGTCTTTCGAGAGTTGCCTGCACCATGCCGGAGCGGAAAGCCTCAGCCATAGAGCCGGAAACATCAAGCACAACAGCAACGCGGCTGATAAGACCGGTCATATCAGCTTTTTGCAGGCAGACTTTTTTAACAGTTTCTTTTCTGAGGTCAAGCCGCTTTTCAGACTCTTCCTTAGAAAGCCTCACACCCAACAATTACACCTCCCGCAAATAAAACAGCCCCGCCCCAGAATATGGGACGAAGCTGAAAAACTCCGTGATACCACCCAAATTGACCGTGATATGAAATATCACAACACAGCCCACTCGACATCTTTAACGCAGACATACGTCACTGTTTTCACAGTGCAGGCTCAGGTCAGCCACCGCCGCTCGGACAAGGGCTTTCACCAGCCGCCCTCTCTCTGTAGTCCTCACCATGCGGATAATTCCGTCACAGCATTTACATATACAATAATTATATACGAAAATGCCGTCTTTGTCAAGGGGTTCGGGCGAATTTTCTAAGATCATTCAAAAAGCGGAGTTGAGAAATATCTCTCGGCGGTGTCGGGAAGAATGGTTACGACAGTTTTGCCCTCGCCCAGCTTTTCAGCCAGCTTAAGTGCCGCCGCAACGTTTGTACCGCTTGAGATACCGCACATTATGCCCTCTTTTGAAGCGAGGTCTTTTGCAGTCTGTATAGCTTCTTCATCACTGACGATGTATATCTCGTCATAGATATTCTGATTGAGTATATCGGGGATAATGCCATCACCGATACCCATCTGCAAGTGTGTACCGATAGTGCCGCCTGCGAGGATAGCCGCGTTCTCAGGTTCAACAGCCCATATCTCAAGGTCGGGGTACTGGGCGCGCAGGGCTTCGCCTATACCTGTGATAGTTCCGCCTGTGCCGATACCTGAGCAGAAACCGTCTATTTTGCCCGCAGTCTGTTCCATTATCTCAAGTGCAGTGTGATACTTATGTGCATATACATTATTAGGGTTTGCAAACTGCTGGGGTACGAAAACGTTTGGGTCTTCTTCAGCCATGCGCAGTGCCGTATCAAGGCACTCCTGAATACATGCGCCTATATCACCGTCATCGTGTATCAGCATTACCTTAGCGCCGTAATGTTCCACCAGTTTACGCCTTTCTTCACTGACAGAGTCAGGCATTATGATTATCACCTTATAACCTCGCACAGCGCCCACAAGAGCAAGACCGATGCCCTGATTGCCGCTGGTAGGTTCAACGATAATGGTTTTTTCGTTTATAAGACCTTCTTTTTCAGCGTTGAGTATCATGTTATAGGCAGTTCTTGTCTTGATAGAGCCGCCGACATTCAGACCCTCAAACTTGACCAGCACTTCGGCGTTGCCGGGCTTGTTCATGCGGTTGAGTCTTATCATCGGTGTATGACCGAGAGCATCGAGTACATTATTATAGATCATATTTATCTTCTCCGTTCAAAGTTATAAAAAACATATATATTTTACTACAAATGCGCAGTTTTGTCAAGCATGGACAGAACAAAAGATACCCCCACCGCAGGCAGAGGTATCTGAAATATCATTCTATTACCAGTTCACCGTCATTATTGCAGTAAACATGCTTGCCTATTATGCCGCGCAGAGCCTTGATATTCTCGATATCCTGCGAAGCAAATTCAAGGTGACAGACCTTAGAGCCGTAATATACATCATACTCGTAGTAATCCTGCACGTAGACATTGAACTTGTGGAGTATATCTTCCAGCGGGTGCTGTGAGATGTCGCTTGCATCATCATGCTCACCGAATTCAGGTTCCTGCTCAAAGGAAAGGCTGGTAAAATACAGCCCCTCAAATTCATACACGCCTGCCGCCACACAGTTCACGCCGTCAGCGCAGTATTTATCGGGATAATAATCAACAATATTCTTCATCGTCATTCTCCTCGTCATATTCAAGACCTAAAACAGGATATACAGCCTCAGCCGCAGAGTCAAAGCCTTCTTCCGAAGCAGATGCGAGCATTATAACGGAATTATCGCCATTCGGCATCACTGCCATGAAAGTGTCATCATTGACCTTGAAAAACTGAGCACCCATATAAATGCCGCTGTCAGCAGTTTCAATGAGAGTGAACATGCTTTTCAGTTTTTCAGTCTGTTTGGCATCAGCTTCGAGATAGCCGTCATCAGGCGCATATTCAAGAACGCCTCCGACAGCGTTCAGATAAGCATGTGCCGTCAGCACCTTTGCAAGGCTGCCGCCTGTAAGATACCACTTGTTATCGCCGTAATTTTCGTAAACGGGCGGGTCGTCCTGCGACATATCGCTCAGCTTTATGCCCCAGAAAGAAACGCTCTGATTTTCCGAAAAGAAAACATAATAACCCTCAGCCTTTTTCATGCCGACTTTATCGGCAGGCATAAGATAATCGCACGCGGGGTTTTGAGTGAGTTCTTCACAGCCTGCGCAAAGCCTGTAATAATCTTCCAGCGCAGTCGGCAGACTGCCATACTCCGCTTTCAGGGAAGAAATATCTTCCTCGTTCCAGCCGCACGGCTCGTCAAGTCCGAAAAGACTGCGTATATCCTCGTAGCCGAACATATTACTCAGCTTCACCCAGAAGCTGTACAGCCTTCATCATTATAGCCACCTCAAGGCGCTTCTTCTGTATCTGACATGACAGCTTGTGAGCCGCGCGAATATCGTGCTGATAGATATAGTTATTGGCGTTGCAGCCGCCGCTGCAATAGAACTTCGCCCAGCATTTTTTGCATTCGGGCTTGGTGTAAACGTGCGCCCTTGCAAAGTCGTTCTTCATTTCCATGTTGAAGCTGCCGTCATACAGGCTGCCCATCTTGTATTCCTCGACACCAACGAACTGATGGCATGGATAAATGTCGCCATCGGGTGTGACCGCAACATACTCGTTGCCGCAGCCGCAGCCGCGCAGACGCTTTATCGCGCAGGGACCCTGATCGAGGTCGAGCATAAAGTGGAAGAAGTTGATGAACTTGCCGCTTTTACGAATGCCTGCGATCTTCTCGGCAAGCACTTCATACTCCTTAAAAATGCGGGGCAGGTCAGCTTCGGTTATAGCATAAGGTTCTTTAGGATCAGCCATAACAGGCTCTACAGATATCTGCTCAAAGCCAAGATCGTAGAGGTGCATAACATCTTCGGAAAAATCCAGATTGTACTTGGTATAAGTACCGCGCACGTACCAGTCTTTATCATTGCCGCGCTTATCGACAAGGCGTTTGAAGTTCTTGGTGATAAGGTCATAGCAGCCAGTACCGTCAACGCGCACTCTCACGCGGTCATTGACCTCTTTTCTGCCATCTATCGAAAGAACAACGTTATACATCTCGCGGTTGATGAAATCGATCATATCATCAGTAAGGTGCATGCCATTGGTAGTAGTTGTAAAGCGGAAGACCTTGTCACACTCTTTCTCGCGGGAACGCGCGTATTCAACAGTCTTCATTACAACATCGAAATTCATCGAAGGTTCGCCGCCGAAGAAATCAACTTCAAGAAATTTTCTGCCATAAGACTTTTCGATAAGAAAATCTATCGCGCGCTTGGCAGTTTCAAAGTCCATCAGCTTTCTGCCCTCACCAAAATCACCTGTTGACGCAAAGCAGTACTTGCACCTGAGGTTACAGTCATGCGAAACATGCAGGCACATCGCCTTGATAGGGGATGCAACCGATGCCAGCGCAAACTTCTCGTAGTCGTCCTCAGAGAAAAGTATTTTGTCATTATAGAGTGAAACTATCTCTTCATAGCACTCTTCCACCTCTTCAGCGGGATAAGTGCGTGAGAGCCTGTCCATCACATCTTTTGGACATGATTCTGCAAAAGGCGGTTCGACTCTGTCGAGCAGGTCATAGGTAAGGTCGTCAACAATGTGTACGCCGCCGCTGTTAACATCCAGCAGGATATTGTAGCCTGCCAGTTTGAACTTATGGATCATATTATTCCCTCGCATTATCGTTATATTCGTTATTTTCTAAACTCACATAAATGATAACGGGCGACCAAAGACCAGCCCTACCCGCCAGCATGACTGATAGAGATGACCTGTGCTCGCCCGCTTTTTAGGGAGCCTTGCAGCCCCCTTAAACGGTCAGTAACTTGATTATGCTTCCTTCTCGCACTTCTGGTTAGCAACTGTGCAAGAGGTCTTGCATGCGGACTGGCAGGAAGCCTGACACTTGCCGCAGCCGCCCTTAGCAGCGCTCTGCTTCAGATTAGCCTTGTTGATAGTCTTGATATGTTTCATAACATCATACCTCCAAATACTGATTTTAAGATATTATACCATATATCGACACTATTTTTATGAATATTCAATTAACTAACAATAAACATTCGGTATAATAAATCAAAATATTAATTTTACGGAGTTCTTTTGGTATTCACGCCCACAGCACCGCCGACCGCTGCCGCAAAAACTGTCATGAAAAGTTTTGCAAACGGTGAAAAATTCTCTGCTGTTTTCACGAATATGCTGCTCAGCACCAATATCAGCAAAAATATCAGCAGACCGGTCAGTGCGCCCATCGCAAGCCCTCTGCTTTTTCGCCTTCTGCCGCCTACATAGCCGCCGAAGTACGCACCTATCGCCAGCGCCCCCGTCGAAACTGCTGAAAAGACCGATCTGCCCGCATCTAATTTTGTCAGCAAAAATGCCATCGCGCATAGCAGCAGCATGGTCATGCCTGCCGCAGCAGCAAGAGCCGCCAGCTGTTCTACCGCAATGCCCACTCCCCTGCTTCTGTTTGATCTGTGCGCCCTCATAACAGCCGCCCCCTTACAAAGTCTTTACTGCTATGATATTCGCACAACAATGCAAATATGACAAGAGCCTGCGCTAAGACAGGCTCAATATTTTATGCTTTTTCCTTTTCGTTTTCCTCGTCCTTGTCGGAAACCACCTTAGCGATCGCCCACTTCATAACACGGATCTTGCTTCTGTCGCCGCCTGTTTCAACAACAACAGTGTCGTCCTTGATCTGGGTCACGATGCCTACTATGCCGCCGTTGGTGATTATCTCATCACCGATCTCAAGGCTGTCACGCATCTCCCTGTCATGCTTTTCCTGTTTCTTCTGCGGCTTGATGATGAAGAAATAGAAAAACACCAGTATCAGTGCCAGCGGCACGAAAGTCATGATATAACTGCTCGCTGTGGGTGCCTGACCCGCTGCGGTGAAAATGCTGAAAAGTTGTGATAGATTCATTTTACTGCCTCCTGAAATATAATTACTCTAAGATTATAGCATATCTCAAATAATTATTCAAGTACGTTAACAAAATGTTTACTCTTCACCGGATTTATTTTTGATATAAGCATCGATAGCAGCAGCAGCTTTTTTGCCTGCACCCATAGCGAGAATAACGGTAGCTGCGCCTGTAACTGCGTCACCGCCTGCATAAACACCCTCTTTGGTCGTAGCTTCGGTGTCATCGACTATGAGGCAGCCGCGCTTGTTGACATCAAGTCCGGGAGTGGTGTTGCGTATCAGCGGATTGGGCGAAGTGCCTATCGCCATAATGACAGTATCCACATCAAGCTCGTAATCCGAACCCTCAACAGCAACAGGGCTTCTTCTGCCACTCTCATCAGGCTCGCCCAGTTCCATTTTACGGCAAACGACAGCACGAACTCTGCCGTTATCATCGCCCCTGATCTCAACGGGATTGTTCAGCGTCAGGAATTCAACGCCCTCTTCCATAGCGTGGTGGACTTCTTCCTTACGTGCAGGCAGTTCATCCATCGAACGCCTGTAAACGACATATACCTTTTTTGCACCTATCCTCAGTGCAGAACGTGCAGCGTCCATAGCAACATTGCCGCCGCCGACAACAGCCACCTTCTGCGACTTCATTATCGGAGTAGCATATTCCTTCTTGTAAGCCTTCATCAGATTGATACGGGTGAGGTACTCGTTGGCGGAATATACGCCTATAAGCCCCTCACCGTCTATGCCCATAAATCTCGGCAGACCGGCACCTGAACCAACGAACACAGCTTCATAGCCCATCTCAAACAGTTCATCGACCGACAGCACCTTGCCTATAACCATATTGGTCATGATATTTACGCCCATTTTTGTGAGGTTATCTATCTCATGCTGAACTATGGTCTTTGGCAGTCTGAACTCCGGTATACCGTACATAAGCACACCGCCCGCAGTATGGAAAGCCTCAAAGACAGTAACTTCGTAGCCCTGTTTTGCAAGGTCACCTGCCGCAGTCAGACCGCTGGGACCTGCACCGACAACAGCCACCTTATGACCGTTCGGAGCGGGTATCTTGACCTCAGGTTCTTTATCGCGCATATAGTCGGCAACGAAGCGCTCAAGTCTGCCTATAGCGACAGGCTCACCCTTTTTGCCGCGAACGCACTTACCCTCACACTGGTTCTCCTGCGGACAGACTCTGCCGCAGACAGCGGGAAGCGAATTGGTAGTCTTGATTATTCCGTAAGCAGCTTCAAGATCGCCATCAGCGACCTTTTCGATGAATTCGGGAATGCGGACACCAACGGGACATCCGTTCATGCAGGGACGCGCCTTGCAGTTCAGGCAGCGTCTTGCTTCCCTGACTGCCTTTTCAAGGGAATAGCCCAGTGTTACCTCTTCAAAGTTCTTTGCCCTTACCTTAGGTTCCTGCTCGGCAACAGGCACCTTATCCTGACGCATATCAGCCATTTGTCGCACCTCCCATCAGTCTGCAAACGTGCTGTTTCTCACTCTCACTGTAAGTAGAGTTTCTTCTTACCAATTCATTGAAATCGACCTTATGTCCGTCAAAATCAGGACCATCGACACATGCGTACTTTATCTCACCGCCGACTCTTACTCGACAGCCGCCGCACATACCTGTGCCGTCGATCATTATCGGGTTCAGCGAAACTATGGTCTTTATGTTGTAAGGTTCGGTTACTTTACATACGAATTTCATCATAGGAACAGGACCTATAGCTATGACTTCATCAAAATTCGCACCTGCATCTATCAACTCTTTCAGCTTGTCAGTTACAAACCCGTGATATCCGTAAGAACCGTCATCTGTGCAGATGTGCAGTTCGGTAGACGCAGATCTCATCTCATCTTCGAGAATGATTATATCCTTGTTTCTGAAACCTGCGATAAGCTGAACATCAACGCCCATGTTATTGAGTTTCTTAGCCTGAGGATATGCGATAGCACAGCCAACGCCGCCGCCGATGACAGCGACCTTTTTAACGTTCGGCTCATACTCTGTAGCCACGCCGAGAGGACCGACCACATCACGGATAGCATCTCCCTCATTCAGTGCTGCAAGTGTCATTGTAGAACCGCCGATGGTCTGGAATATGATGGTCACAGTGCCCTTGTCACGGTCAAAATCCGCAATAGTAAGCGGAATGCGCTCACTAAACTCATCAGCGCGCACTATGACAAACTGACCTGCATCAGCCTTTTTGGCAATGAAAGGCGCATCGATATCCATCAGCACAACGCTGTCATTGAGTTTTTTTCTCCTTATTATTTTAAACAACTTTTATCCCTCCGAAATCAAATTTCACTATATTATACATCATTTTATCAGAAAATACAAGTACAAATCAGCGATAAAATTTCATGAAACAATATTGTTAGAAACAGTTAATATTTGTTCAATTCAGCCATTATCGCGTTTTTCTCTCTAATAATGCGTTCACTGTCTGAACCCTCACCAAACAAGCTGCTATAAGTATAAAGTGATACGCCTTGACAGTGAGCACAATCCGCGATTTGTTGTGCTATAATACCTGTCTTATCCGTGAATTCCTGTTCATTCCCTATTTTGTAGACTGCCAGTCCGATCGTAATTTTAACGTTTCCGTTTGCAGACATTTCCTGCCACTCTGCCAGTGTACTGCTGAAAGGCTTGACTGCATTATCGTATCCGAAATATATCTGCGGTATTATCCTGTCACAGAACCCCTCTTCGCTGCACCAGCGGGCAACATCGGCATAGAGAAAATTATAGTTGTTCTCTATATTTCCCTGCGGCGAGATACCGACTTCAATATCAGAATTGACAGCTTTGACACTTTTGTATATCTCACGGCACATCTGCGATATATTCTCAGTCCGCCATTCTTCAAGGGTGTTTCCGCCGCCATTTTCAGCAAAGCACTGTGCATCGAACTCCGGGTCGGTGGTCGGGTAGAAATAATCATCATAATGAATACCGTCTATATCATAGTTTTCGGCTATCTCGGCTGCACCATCAGCGATAAGATCTCTTACTTCGGGATAAGCGGGGTCAAGCCAGAGGTGTTCATCACCTGCAACAGTCTGCACAGCAGGGTCACCCGAAGCATACCATTCTGCTGTCTGACAGCCCTTTATCTCGGAAAGCCTGTCCGCAGTCTGCAAACGCAGCGGATTTATCCAGCCATGGACCGATATATCATATCCATGTGCTGTATCGCAAATGATGTCCAGCGGGTCATATTCACCGCAGATGTAATCAGACTTCGGGTATAATGCGGACTCATAGACCGCATCACCGAACGGACGCAAATGCACATATACGGTATTGCAGCCAAGTTCTCTGATATTCTCACAGGCTTTATCGAATCGCACCTCAAATTCTTCGGCTGTTTCAGCTTCAAGCATGGGTGCTAAGTCGATATAGGAGAGCCAGATGCCTTTTTGCCGTTCATAGTTGAGCGGTCTGTACCCTGATATCTCAGGGTTTTCAGATAAATGTATGACTTCTGACGGTGCAGGTGACGGTCGGCGTATATCATCTATGTTTGTCACAGCACCAATTTTTCCGCAAGAAGTCAGCATCAGCGAAAATGCGGCAGCAAGTATTTTTCTCTTCATGTTATCAACTCCTTTTTACCATGATATTTCTGCCGACTTCAGTTTATACCCGCGAATTGACACACAAAAAAACAGTCCGCATTTTCTGCGGACTGCGCAATATTTTTATCAGAATTTCCTGCTGCTTAACAGGAATGTCGTCAAACCTGCAAATACAAGATGGTAAACTATTACCAGTGTCGGCGTTATCTGTGAGAATGTACCCAATATCATCGATATCAGACATATAGCCGCCCCCAGAACCACTGAACCGAGTTGGAGCGCTATGCCAAGCTGTGCCGCCGACTTTATGCGCTTGACACCCGTCATAAGCATGGCAAATGCAGGGAAATTACCACTGCACAACATAGAAGATGACTCCCGCTCCTTGTAGCCGACTTCGTTTTCGTACTCCTTGTGATACCTGAACGGCAGCATCTTGACTGAGCCGTGGTCAAGGTCGAATATCTTTTCAAGATATGCCTCAGTCATAAATCCGTCAACGTTTCTGACCACTGTAACGATGCCCTCACGTTCAAGTGAACGCATCCACTTTGAAACTGCCGCCGATGGTGTCACCTTTACCACGAACATTGTTGACACCACCCCTGATATCGACAGATATAGTATGCAGTTGCCTTTACCGTACTCTGCTTCTTTTGAAACAGGCGGCAGACCGTCGATAGAGTGGTCTTCCATATGCCTGCGTGTACCGAGCAGGACACGCTTGTTGTTTATCCAGCCTGACAGTCCGAGTTCATCCTCGAAGATGTAGCTTTCAACAGGGTAAAGCATGTCCAGCTTGCCTTTCAGCATTCTGTAGAAAGACGTTTTCAGCACGCTGTCCGCCCTGAATACAAGGCTTGCCGCCATCAGTATACATTCGTCAAGCGGGTCGGTGGAAAGCAATTTGAGGTTGACAAGGTCAACGCTTTCTTTCGGGAAAAGCTGAGCGGCTTCCACCAGTATCGAGTTCGCATCTGCGTACTCTTCAACTGCGCTGTATCCCAGTATCACGGAAGAATATTGCAGATATTTCGTTGTAGCGCGATTTATCGGCAGGTTTACCGCCAGTATCAGCGAAAGCGACGAACACATGGTAACAGTTCCCGAAAACGCCGCCAGCGCCACATATATCTTCTCCACCATCGAGCCGGCATGTTTGTCGCAGATAAAGGAGAGAAGCCCTGTTATAAGCCCAACAGCAAGTATCAGCGGCGCTGAATATTTTGCAAAATTATCCGAAACATCGGGCGCATAGCTGTTCTTTATGAAATCCTCAACAAAACTTGTCTTGCGCATTGCTGTCATATTCGCGTTGATAGGCACAGCACCTCTGCCGAAGTTGACTGCTGTACTGCTGTCAACGCTCTTGACAGCATATCTGTCAAATTCGCCTGCGATATAGCGGAAATTCTTCTCTGTTCGCTGAACTATCATCATCTTGCCGAGCGTGTTGAAGATAAGCCCGACTATTGCCGCCGAGATGTACACATGATAGAAACCTTCGCGCACAGAATCGGGGTCAAACAGAGTAGCTATGCCCGCAATGACAGACACGAATATCCCCACTGCCGCTATAGAATCATTATCAGGCTTTCGAGTGAAGATGTTTTTTATGCCCGCAGTCATTATGTTATATGAAACGCCCAGCGCCAGCAGACCCATTATCGTGTTTGAAAACAGGTATGCCGATGGCGACACCGACCTGTCAAAAACTTTTATCACAGGCAGTTCAAGGTCATTTGCAATGGTTATCAGCAGACTTGACAGCCCGGTGAACAGAAGCACGCACAACCTAAGGAACAAATTGCTCTTTACCTGCATTATGTCACTGAGTATCTTCGGTGCATCATCGTAGTTCTCAAACTCACGCTGACCGTATGATACCTTTTTCGGTGTAACTTCATCAGATCCTTCAAAATCGTCTGACATGCCGTCAAGCACAAAGTCCTCCACCTTTTTGCGGCGCTGTTCACTTACCTGTGCAGATTTATTAAAGTACTCTTCATCAGCCGATGCAGAAGCCGTTTCATGCTTCAAGACCTCAGCAGTGTCCTCTATCAGCTTATTTTCAAGCCCCAGTTCAACATCCTTGATGCTTGTGCGCCTTACAGGTTCATCGGCAGGTTCACCCTTGCGCTTGTCCCTGCCGCTGTGCTTTGACAATTCACTGATGCGCCGCGCATTATCGACAGCCCGCTTCTCGTCAGGTGCACTCTCGCTTATGACAGGGATAACAGGCTTTTCGCGTACAAGAGTTCTCTCTTCTGCCGCAGTTTTTTCACTGCCTTCAGATATTTTCTTTGAAGAAACACTTCTTACAGCAGATCTCTCCGCACTGCTGTTACCATAAGCCTTGACAGTTCTTTGTACGGAACTATCATGCCCGCGCACTTCATCGCTCTTGCCGAAAACTTCCTTTACCGCCTCACCTTTTGGGGCGAACCTGATATCAAAAGCATCTCCGTCCTGTTCATCCGAGGGCAGATGGTGCTTTTTGCTGAGTTCTGACATTATTTCTTCTATGGAATGCTTATCAGCCAATCATATCACTCCAAATCTATTTCGCACGCTGTCGAACGACCTCATACATAAATATGCCTGCCGCCACCGAAGCGTTTAGCGAAGTAATCTTGCCAGCCATCGGCAGGCTGAGCAGAAAATCGCATTTCTCTTTCATAAGTCTGCCCATACCGAAGCCCTCAGAGCCGACCACCAGCCCAACAGGGCCGCGCATGTCTACGCCCGAATAATTCTCACCCGCACCATCGGTGCCATATATCCATATGCCCTGCTTTTTCAGGTCATCGACCGCCGCAGGAAGATTTGCCACCCTTGCCACAGGCAGCCAGCTCGCAGCCCCCGCAGAGGTCTTGAAAACCGTGTGGTTGAGCGAAGCGCTGCGCCTTTTCGGGATAATGATGCCATGTGCGCCCGCAGCCTCAGCCGTTCTTATGATAGCACCGAGATTGTGCGGATCTTCTATCTCGTCACAGATTATTATGAAAGGATCTTCGCCCTTGTCAGCAGCTATCTTGAGTATATCATCGACCCCAACATACTCAGCACATGCACCGATCGCGATAACACCCTGATGCGCTGCACCGTGAGCCATGAAGTCCAGCTTCTGCTCACGCACCTGCTTTACAGGAATGTCACGCTCACGCGCCAGTTTGAGTATCAGCGAGATCGAGCCTTTAGCATCGGGATTGACAAATATGATATCTATCAGTTTGTCAGCTTTCAGTGCTTCGATCACGGGGTTTCTGCCGAGAATAAGTTCTTCTTCGGCAGCATTTTCTGTATTTTTAGTTTTTTCGTTTTTTTCACGCATAAAATATTCCTCTTTTAACAAATGCAATTAATGATTATTATAACATAAAAATCCTCAAAAGCCAATAGCCCTTAAGGATTTTTTTGCAGTTGTTACAAATACGCTTTATTAATTTTGTTATTTACAGTGCAAATCTTATCGCTGCAGCCAGTTCAGCAGCAGCTATCACCCATGGCAGCACAGCGAAAATGTTTTTCGTAAATGCCCGATGCTGTTCGTGACAGCATTCACCGCCATCTTTGAACTCCTTAGTCAGCCGCGCGACATACTTTTTCGCAAGTTCTTCGTTCTCATTTTCGGAGAACATGCAGTTTGCATTTACGAACAGCAATGCTCTATCAAAATATTCACTATTTGTACACTTAATGTCTATAATTTTCTTGTTTACCCCTTTTATCAACCTTTCGACCTCATTTCATCAGATGGTTTTCACATTAAAGTCCATTTGAATGTACTTTCAACAATTTGATGTTGAAAAGTTGAAAACTTATCAGCTATCAACAGTTATCAACGCTGAAAATGTTGAAAACTCTGTTGAAACAGTTGAAAAAGCAGTGTAATTTCCACGTTTTCAACAATGTTTGATTTTGTTGAAAATTTTGTTTATGGACAAAAATATGTACCTGACCCGAAAATCTGAAAACAAAGCCGAAAGTTTTTCGAGCCAAAAGTATGACTTTTTTGTAAACAGAAGTCTGTTAAACTGACCCGATATATCGTATCCGAGTGTTCTCGGGGAAAGAAACCACTATTAATTTGTTAGGGGTAAAAAATCGTATCAGTACACAAATACGTACACTTTGTCAACTATTAAGCATATATCCTCCGACAGTAAAATTCTGTACAAAAAACAGTATTTTTATACGATCATAGTGTATTTTTTCTGTCAGTTCACCTTGTAGTCAGGAATTTTATCGCACGCTCGATCGAGTCTTTTGAGTTGCCCCAGTCAGCATCAGCGCCGCTGTTGCGGTAATCATACATGTTGCAATAGTGTGTAACATCCTTTTCAAGTTCAGAGAGGTATTTTTCAGTGAGTGCCGCGCACGCTTCCTTGAAACCGACCTGTATTTTCTTATCCATCTTATCTTCACAGGCAGATACCAGCATATCATAGTGTGGCAGGCATAACATCTCCTGCTCGCTGAACAGAGAGCGAAACTCACTCTGCTGTTCATACATTTCAAAAAGGGTCACCATTATGCGCGACATACCCCACTCGACCTTATTGCAGACAAAGCAGTCGTTGTTGACTGCTGAAACACGCTTCTGTTTGGCATTCTTGCCCTCAAATATGCTTTGGCGCTTTAGCACGTTTTTCTGTAACGATTGCAGGTGCGTTGACAGCATCAGTGCAAGCGACAGACGGTTCTTGCAGGCACGCATCTGTTCAAAATGCACCTTGCAGAAACCTTGTTTGTTTGTTTCGATACGCACATCAGGTTCCATCATGGCGGCACCCATTATGTAGTCAACGGTGCGCTGTTCAAGAGTATCGCGCAGTCGGCATATAGGACAGCCGCATTTCGGCTCAAATATTTCGGTAACGGGTATGGTAAGAATGCTTTCTCTCATGGTATCAGTCCTTTCTTTATCAGACTTCCGCTCGGGAAGTCTTGTGCAAAAAATCACTTGAAAAATGTTTCATTATATAGTATAATGTATTTTAACGGATTTTGCAAGTGCTTTATATATGATAGGGTGAAGAGTTATGCAAATGCTTGTCAGCACAGAAAACGGCACAGTCCGCATCGATAGTTTCGCTGATATCGAAGCAGTTATAAGGCGTTCGGCAGCACGCGGTATGGCTGAGATATGGCTCAGCGGTGATGCGCATTACCCTGCCATTGCAATACTGCTTAACGGCGATCACGCCTGTGTGGATTTTTTTGGCACTGATAACGGCAACATTAAAATGACACTGGGAAATTATCCGCACGAGATCATGTTCAGAGCGGGCGGTGAAGAATGGCTCGCACCTGCAAATGCTGTCATAAGCCTTGATGAAGCCGTTTTATGCGCAGAAGAATTCTGCCATAGCTTGAATTTACCTGCCTGCGTCACATGGCAGGACGGAGTGTGAATATAATGGACTATAGAAAAGACGGTCATGATATCCTACTGAAACAGGCGGACTTCGACCTTGATGAAACACTTGACTGCGGTCAGGCTTTCAGGTGGGAAAAGATATCTGACAATACATACAAGGGCGCATTCCTCAACAAAGGACTTGTGATAAGCAGTGAAGAGGAAAAAGGCATTTTCAGACTGCACGACACCAACGAGTCTGACCTTCTGGAAATTTGGGCTGAATACTTCGACCTATACACCGATTACGGCGAGTTGAAAAGGCGTTTTTCGGAAGACAGTACCCTTGCCAAAGCCTGCGGCTACGCGGGCGGCATACGCATTCTAAAACAGGACAGGTGGGAAGCGCTGTCATCATTCATCATAAGTCAGAACAACAATATCCCGCGCATCAAGGGAATAATAGGTCGGCTTTGTGAGCATTACAACGGTTATCCCTCATGGCAGGAAATGAAAGATGAAACAGCAGAAAGCCTTGCATATCTTCGTTCGGGTTTTCGCGCAAAATACCTTGTGGACGCCGTTGCAAAGATATCAAGCGGTGAAATTGACCTTGACGAAGTGGCAAAAATGGACATCGCAGATGCACGCAAAACTTTACAGACCATCAAAGGCGTAGGTCCGAAAGTTGCTGAGTGCGCACTCCTGTTCGGTTTTTACAGAACAGAAGCGTTTCCAATGGACGTATGGGTCAAGCGTGTGATGGCTAACTGGTACCCAAACGGTCTGCCCGAATGTACAAAAGGTGCAGAGGGCATAGCACAGCAGTATCTTTTCCACTATATACGCACATCGGGTGCATTTGAGGAGATATGAACATATAAACAGAAATATAGTTATCCCGCTGACACACCACAAAAACAGCGGCTATACAGAACTTAAGGTTCTTGGCGTATGGCGCTCAATTATCCTTTTGTTTACCGCATTTTTATAGCAATCCGCCTTAAAATTCAGACAAAATCCAGTCACAAAACCCATAAATCCCAGCTTTTGCGACTGGATTTTGTGAATTTAAAAAGTTGGATTGCTATAGTTGGTGTGCTAAAGGGATAGTCATATATAGAATTATAAATATACAGATACATAAGGAGGAAACAAAATGGGAAAAGCACTTCTTTCCATCGCAGTACTGCCGACTTTCGTCATATTTGCGATAGTTATAAAGAATGCGCGGGCGGCTAAAGAACCATTCCGCAAGGTGGCTAAAGTATTTTTTCTAAGCGTGGCTTCCACCATCGCGGCGATAATACTCGAAGCTATCGGTGACCATCTGATGGAAATACTGTTCAGTTCTATGGGGCAGGATTACAAGACTGTTATGGGCATGCTTTTCCGAACGATATTCGTCATAGCAATGGTAGAAGAAGGCTGCAAGTACTTTTCTTTCAAGCTGATGATATTCCACGACCGAGCATTCGACAACACATATGACGGTGTCATATACGGTGCGGCGGCGGCTCTGGGATTCGCGACACTGGAAAATATACTCTACGTTTTTCATGGCGGGTTCGGCACAGGTGTTATAAGGGCTGTACTGTCGGTACCGCTGCACGCATGCACAGGCATATTCATGGGCTACTATTTCGGCATATCAAAGTACAAGAAATACAATGACATTAAACACGATAAAAACCCTCAGCGGCGTGCCTATCTCATAGCTGTCATAGTACATGCGCTGTACGACTTTTTCCTTATGGCTAACGATGCAAAGGACGCGCCGAAATACTTCGCATTACTCACGATAATTGCTATCATCGTTATAATGATAGTGGTCTACCTGATGATGATTTTCACCATAAAGAAAGCCAGACGCGATGACCAGCCTATATATAATAAGTACTACTACGAGCATCTTAATGGCGTATATCAGGATATGTGCGACAGGACCAGCGATAAGATGATGGGCTATTCGCCCATGCCGCCGACACAGCCGAACGGCATGCCGCAGAACTACGCACAGCCTGTTTTCGGGCATGATGTCATGAATCAGCAGATGTATAAACACCCCGCTTTCGGACAGACTCCATATGCTCCGCCCGCATTTGATCCACAAAATGGTGACCCGATGAGATTCGGCGGCAGACCTGTGTCTGAGCATGTCAGAAATGCCACCTACGGCGCGATGCCGCAAGGAGGATATCAGGGCGGCTACCCGAACAATGGAGGCTATACAAGCGTTCAACAGCCCACAGGATACGGTCAGACAATGGTTCGGACTATACCTGAAAGAAGCTATCAGCCGCAGTCTGCCGATACAGGTGTACATTTTTGCAGTGAGTGCGGCTGCCGCATGCTGGCAAACGAAACTGTCTGCCCGGTATGCGGAACCAGAACATAAAAACATCATAGTAAACAACATAAAAATTTGTGGTTATCCCGCTGACACACCACAAAAACAGCGGCTATACAGAACTTAAGGTTCTTGGCGTATGGCGCTCAATTATCCTTTTGTTTACCGCATTTTTAGTTGGTGTGCTAAAGGGATAGTC
>Ga0129310_1000983_pt1 | contig 28292 bp, 29 predicted proteins | sample Go1ome_2_FD_94433 | JGI IMG/M metagenome (GOLD analysis project Ga0129310, IMG submission 94433) | Western lowland gorrila individual fecal microbial communities from Wisconsin, USA - Go1022A metagenome | ecosystem: Host-associated > Mammals > Digestive system > Large intestine > Fecal | place... | reverse complement strand
GTATGACAGATGACACTGGAAGAGACCATAGAGAAAATACAGCCTGTGGACGAGACTGCCATGGCAGCGGCAAAAAGCCACTGGGACAGTCTGGGAAAACCACTGGGAAGTCTTGGACGGCTGGAGCAGGCGGTCATTCAGATTGCAGGAATCCAGCGCACCGGTGACGTACATATTGACCGAAAAGCCCTGGTTATTATGTGCGCGGACAATGGTGTCGTGGAAGAGGGCGTAACCCAGTGCGGACAGGAAGTGACCGCTACGGTGGCAGAAAATTTCCTGGATGAAAAATCATGCGTGGCCATTATGTGCAAACGGGCAGATACCCAAATTTGTCCCATCGACATCGGAATGGCCGTGGATACGCCACGGGTTGAAAAACGAAAGATTGCCTATGGAACGAAAAATATGGCAAAAGAAGCGGCGATGACGAGAGAACAGGCCATTGCAGCCATTGAAGTCGGGATTGCCAAAGCAGAAGAATTAAAAGCCGAAGGCTGTGAGATATTGGCAACCGGAGAGATGGGAATTGGAAATACGACTACGAGCAGTGCCATGACAGCCGTATATCTGGGACTTGATGTGGAGACGGTGACCGGACGGGGCGCCGGGCTTTCCACGGATGGTCTGCATCGGAAAATTCAGGCGATAAAAAAGGCAATCGCCTGCAATCGGCCAGATTCCAAGGATCCACTGGATGTGCTGGCAAAAGTCGGCGGTTTTGATATCGCCGGAATGTGTGGACTGTTTCTTGGCGGAGCCGCATTACAGATGCCGGTGGTCATGGACGGATTTATTTCCCAGGTGGCAGCATTAACGGCGGTGCGTCTGGTGCCGGAGTGTGCAGATTATATTCTGGCTTCCCATGTTTCAGAGGAACCGGGAGCAAATATTTTGCTGAAAGCATTGAACAAAGATGCGTTTCTCACCTGCGGGATGCGGCTGGGAGAGGGAAGCGGCGCAGTGGCCTTATTCCCGATCCTTGATTTTGCATCGGATATTTATCACAAGATGAGTACCTTTGGTGAGGCGGATATTGAGGAATATCAGCCATTGAGTTAAAATGTGAGTCATTGCGCTAGAATATCTTCATTGAGTTAGAAAAGCAGTGTTATGATCTGAACAGAAATTCGGTTAGAACTGTGTTGGACGGAATGATGAGGATAGAAAGAAGTATAAAGAAATGATTGTATTTGTAATCGGGGGAAGCGGCAGTGGAAAATCAGAGTTTGCGGAGAGCATCTGCATGAAACTGCCGGCGAAGGAAAAACGTTATATAGCAACCATGCAGGCCTATGATGAGGAGAGCCGTGCCCGGGTGAAAAAACACAGAAAAGCCAGAAGCGGCAAGGGGTTTGAGACCATTGAACAGGGGACCCATATGGAGAATATCTGTCTGCCGGAAGCATGTACCGCATTGTTGGAATGCATGTCAAATCTGGTGGCAAATGAAGTGTTTGCGCCGGAAGGACGGGGACTTTCCTGTGAAGCGGTATTAAAAGAAGGTCTGCATCATCTGGCGGGACAGGCCAAACATCTGGTGATCGTCAGTAATGATATTTTTACCGATGGTGTCACCTACGATCCGGAGACGGAAGCATACTTGAGGATTCTCGGTGTGCTCAATCAGGAGGCGGCAGCCATGGCGGACTGTGCATATGAAGTGGTGTGCGGCATTCCCATTTGTATCAAAGGGGAAAACCTGGACAGAGAAGAAATCGCTGATAAAGAGAATCAACCGGATAAAAAAGATATTACTGACAAAACGAAGCAATCAGACAGAAATTTTGAGACAGGGAGTGTGAGTGCATGAATATTCTGGAAAGTATTGTGGTTGCATTTTCCATGTATTCCAAGATACCGATGTCACAAATTGAGTGGAATGAAAAAAATATGAAAAATACGCTCTGTTTTTTTCCCTGGATCGGGGCGGCTGTTGGAGTTCTGGTGTGGCTCTGGTTTCTGGTCAGTGATCTGCTGGGAATCGGAATGATCCTGAAAGCAGCGGTTACAGTACTGATTCCGGTGCTTGTCACTGGTGGAATCCATCTGGACGGACTGCTGGATACCTCCGATGCTTTAAGCTCCTGGCAGCCCATGGAGCGGCGTCTTGAAATCCTGAAGGATTCTCATGCAGGAGCCTTTGCCATTATTGTGTGCTGCGGATATTTCCTGGCGCTTTTTGGTATTTGGACAGAAGCCGGACCGGAAGACATCGGCGTGCTGGCACTTGGATTTTTCCTGAGCCGGGCGCTGAGCGGTTTTGGAATCTGTACCTTTCATTGTGCGAAAAACAGCGGACTTGCAGCTACCTTTGCACAGGCGGCTGACCGGAAACGGTGCCGGATCGTCCTGGTGGTGGAAGCGGTACTCTGTATGGCAGCCATGATCTGTCTGGATCCGGTGCGCGGAGCGACGGCGGCAGCGGCGGCAGTGATTGTCTGCCTTTGCTGCAGACGGATGGCAATGAGAAAATTTGGCGGCATCACAGGAGATATTCAGGGCTTTTTCCTGCAGATCTGTGAGCTTGTCATGGCCTATGTGGTGATTTTACAATAGGAAAGCAGAGCATTGCTGAAGGAAAAGCAGGTGTCTTGATTCCAACGGAGAGGAAATAAGGAGGTATTTGAAGGATGATACTTGTGATCGGTGGGGCTTATCAGGGAAAAACTGCATTTGCAGAGACACTTTTGGAGCAGCAGAGACAGGCTGGAAAAGAAAGTACCTTGTTTCCGCAGTTTCATGTATGGGTAAAGGAATGCATGAAGGCGGAACGAAATATAGAAGAGGAGCTGCGGGAAAAGTTAGAGCAGGATCCGGCGCAGATCATTGTATGTAATGAGCTTGGCTGCGGCGTTGTTCCCATGGATGCGTTTGAGCGTGCGTGGAGGGAGCGCACCGGCCGACTGACCTGTGAACTGGCAAAACAGGCGGAAGCGGTGTACCGCGTGACCTGTGGAATCGGAACCCGCATAAAATAATGATGTACATGTATGCAACGATTGGAGCCCTTGTGGCTGGATATGTGCTGGATCTCATCATCGGAGATCCTCACGGGATGTGGCATCCCATTTGTTTTATCGGAAATATGATCTCTTTTTTTGAAAAGGGACTGCGCAAAGGAAAAAGTGAAAAACAGGATCTGGCGGCAGGTGTGCTGCTGGTGATTCTTGTGACCGGGATTTCCACGGCAATTCCACTTGTATTGCTGCTTGTGTGTTACCGGATCTGGTTCTGGTTTGGATTTGCGCTGGAGACCTATATGTGTTATACGATTCTGGCAACAAAATCTTTGAAGACAGAAAGTATGAAAGTGGCAAAGGCACTGGAGACAGAAGGACTTGACGCCGGACGGTATGCCGTGTCCATGATCGTGGGACGGGATACGAAAGAGCTGACAGAGACCGGAGTGGTAAAAGCTGCCGTGGAGACCGTGGCGGAAAATACATCCGATGGTATTCTGGCACCGATGTTTTATATGGTGATCGGCGGACCGGTGCTGGGTTATTTTTACAAGGCAGTCAACACCATGGATTCCATGGTAGGGTATAAAAATGACAAATTTTTATATTTTGGCCGGGCGGCAGCGAAATTTGATGATGTGATGAATTTTATTCCGTCAAGGATTTCCGGAATACTGATGATCCTGGCAGCACCGCTGGTGAAATTAGATGGAAAAAATGCCTGGAAGATCTTTAAAAGAGACCGGTTGTGTCATGCAAGTCCAAATTCCGCGCAGACGGAAGCGGTGATGGCAGGTGCCCTGCAGGTGCAGCTGGCAGGAGATGCCTGGTATTTTGGAAAAAAACATGAAAAACCCACCATCGGAGATCCGATCCGGCCGGTGGAGATCGCGGATATTGCCCGGGCAAACCGGCTGCTTTATGCGGCAAGTACCCTGGGAATGATCGTATTTAACGGAATAAAGCTTCTTTTGCTGGTGATTTGTTGATGGAAAAATGCAAGAGAAGAAGTTTGAAACTATGGAGTGATCCAGATGGAGTTTTGGATGTAACGTTGTCTGAAGCTGGATTGCTGCAAACCATGGATAAGTTAGTTTAGGTAAGAAACGAGGTGAGGCCGATGCATAAGCATGGTGGAGATATCTACCGCAATCAGGGACTGGTGGATTATTCTGCAAATATAAATTTCTTTGGAATGCCGGAGGGCGTCAGACAGGCAGCAAAAGATGCCATTGACGCATCGGTCTGGTATCCGGATCCTGAGTGCGAAGCACTGAAAGATGCCATTGCGAAAAAGGAAGGAGTTCCGACGGAATGGATTTTCTGTGGAAATGGTGCGGCGGATGTGATTTTTTCTTTTGTGTTGGCGTTAAAGCCGGGGAAAGCACTGCTTCCGGTGCCGTCTTTTTATGAATACCGGCAGGCGCTGGAGAGCGTGGACTGCCGTTTACAGGAAGTGATACTGCGGGAAGAAGAGGATTTTTGCCTGCAGGATACCTTTTTGGAGCAGATTCAGGAGGATACGGATGTAGTGGTTTTGTGTAATCCGAACAATCCGACGGGACAGCTGATCGATCAGAAACTGTCAGAACAGATTGCGGAACGGTGTGCCAAAAGTGGCAGCTATCTTCTGATGGATGAATGTTTTCATGATTTTCTGGAAGATGGTCAGCAGCACACGCTGGTGCCAAAACTGGGGCAGAATGCAAAGATTTTTGTGCTGAAAGCCTTTACAAAAATGTATGGTATGGCAGGACTGCGTCTTGGATACGGTATCTGTAGCGATACGGCACTGATCCGGAGGATGGAAGCGGTGTCACAGCCATGGAATGTGTCGGTCCCGGCCCAGGCGGCAGGGATTGCAGCGACGAAGGAAGAGGAGTTTGTACAAAAAAGCAGGACACTGATGGCGGAACAGAAAGCAGTACTGCTTGCGGGACTGCGGGATGCGGGGCTGAATGTGTACGGTTTTGCGGCAAATTATATCTTTTTTCAGGCGAAACCGGGACTGGAGGAACGACTACGCCAGAAAGGTTTCATGATCCGTAATTGTGGAAATTATGATGGACTGCGGGAAGGGTTTTATCGTATTGCAGTGCGGGGAGAAGCGGACAATCAGGCATTTTTAAGTGCACTGATGCAGGCGGAACATAAATGAGGAGTAATACACAGGCTTGAAAAACGCAAGCCGACAGAGTAGAAGAAGAGAGGAAGAAGCAGATGGCGAAAGCGATTATGATACAGGGAACCATGTCAAATGCGGGAAAAAGCCTGCTGGCGGCAGGTCTGTGCCGGATTTTCAAGCAGGACGGCTACCGGGTGGCACCTTTCAAATCACAGAACATGGCCCTGAATTCTTTCATTACGAGAGAGGGGCTTGAGATGGGGCGGGCCCAGGTTATGCAGGCGGAGGCGGCAGGAATCGAGCCTTCCGTTCTGATGAATCCGATTTTATTAAAACCAACGAACGATACCGGTTCTCAGGTGATTGTTAACGGGGAAGTACTTTCCACCATGAGTGCCAGAGATTATTTTAAATACAAAAAGCAGCTGATTCCGGATATTATGAAAGCCTATCATGCACTGGAAGAGCAGGCGGATATCATTGTCATTGAGGGAGCAGGATCTCCGGCGGAGATCAACCTGAAAAATGATGATATCGTTAATATGGGAATGGCCAAAATGGCAAAAGCTCCGGTGCTGTTAGTGGGCGATATCGACCGCGGCGGCGTGTTTGCACAGCTGGCAGGAACCATGATGCTGCTGGAGGAAGAGGAAAAAAATATCGTAAAGGGACTGATCATCAATAAATTCCGCGGGGATAAGACCATTCTGGATCCGGGTATTGAGATGCTGGAAAACATCTGTGACCGGCCGGTGGTTGGAGTTGCTCCCTATATGGACATTGATGTGGAGGACGAGGACAGCTTAAGCGAGCGGATGAGTGGTCATAAGGAAGTTGGTCAGATCGACATTGCAGCGATCCGTCTGCCACGTATTTCCAATTTTACGGATTTTAATATTTTTGAAAGTATTCCGGGGGTGTCTGTGCGTTATGTGTCGCGGTCTGCGCAGCTTGGACATCCGGATCTGATCCTGCTTCCGGGAACAAAAAATACGATGCACGATCTGGCGTGGATGCGCCAGTCCGGTGTGGAAGCGGCTGTGTTGAAAGCACATGCGGCAGGCTGTCCGGTGTTTGGTATCTGTGGCGGATATCAGATGCTGGGAGAGTCCCTGGAAGATCCTTATGGTGTGGAAGAGGGCGGCAGCATGCGTGGCATGGGACTGCTTCCGATGCGAACTGTGTTTACAGAGGAAAAGACGAGAACCCGGGTGGATGGCACCTTTGGAACCGTAACCGGAATTTTACAGGGACTTTCCGGTGTGTCGTTCAACGGATATGAGATTCATATGGGACAGAGTACCGGCTTGACAGGAACAAAGCCGCTGACCAGTATTCATGATACGAATGTGGCGCAGTCAGAGACAAAACCGGAAGGAGCCATGGGTGAAAATGTGTACGGAACGTATGTACACGGTATTTTTGACAGCATGGACGTGGTAAATGCGGTGGTGCGTGCCCTGGCAGAACGAAAAGGGATGGATCCGGAAGGACTGGCCCAGGTGGATTATGCGGCTTACAAGGAGACGCAATATGATAAAATGGCAGGAATATTGCGTCAGCATCTGGATATGGATGCTATTTACCGGATCCTGGAAGCCGGCGTGTAATGAATATTTCTTGATGAGATATGAGGAGACGAAAGATGGAGTTTGAACATGTAAAACCAATGGATATAGAAAAAAGAAGTATGGAGATCATTGGACAGGAGTTGGAAGAAATGGGAATCCAGCTGCCGGCGGATAAGGCGCATATCATCAAACGTGTGATCCATACAAGCGCAGATTTTGACTATGCCAAAACACTGACGTTTTCTGAGGATGCAGTAGAACGGGCAAAGGAGGCTCTGCGGCAGGGAGCAAGCATTATTACAGATACGAAAATGGCCTGGTCTGGCATTAATAAGCGTGCCCTGGAAAATCTGGGTGGTCAGGCTTATAACTTTATCACGGATGAGGACGTAGTTGCTGCAGCGAAGGCACAGGGCTGTACGAGATCGGCAGCAAGTATTGACAAAGCAGCGTCACTTCCGGGCCCATTGATTTTTGCAGTCGGAAATGCACCTACTGCATTGATCCGTCTGCATGAACTGATCACAGAAGGAAAACTTGCACCGGCATTGATCATTGGTGTCCCGGTGGGATTTGTAAATGTGGTACAGGCAAAGGAACTTATTATGGAGAGTGGTGTGCCGTATATTGTAGCAAGAGGCAGAAAAGGCGGCAGCAATGTGGCAGCAGCAATTTGTAATGCCTTATTATATGATCTTGACAGCAGCAGAGGTGCAAAGAAACCATGATAAAGATACAGATGATAGGAATTGATCACAGCAGAGCGACGGTTGCGGAGCGTGAGCTGTTTTCACTGACAAAAGTGAAGCAAAAAGAATTTATGGAGGCAGTCATCCGCCAGCAGGGCGTGGATGGCTGCGTGTTGCTGTCCACATGTAACCGGACGGAACTGTATGTATCACTGGAAGAGGACAGCGTAATTGATCTGTATCGATTGCTTTGTCATGTCCGTGAAATTCCGGAAGCAGAGCAGGCACATTTGAAACTGCTGTTTTGTGAACGGAGCGGGGAAGAAGCAGTCCGCCATCTGTTTTTACTGACAGGCGGATTAAAATCCAGAATTATCGGAGAGGATCAGATCCTGACCCAGGTGCGGGAAGCACTGGAATACGCGAGACTTTGTGATGTGGCGGATACCGTGCTGAAGACCCTTTTTCGTATGGCGGTCACCATCGGAAAAAAAGTTAAGACCCAGGTGGCAATCCCGAAAGGAAATACATCGGCCATTGCAGCGGCATTGTGCCAGTTAGAAGAGCAGGGACACTGTTTTGAAGGACAGGAATGTCTCGTCATCGGAAATGGTGAGATGGGCAGACTGACGGCCCGGGCCTTTCAGGAGCGCGGTGCCAATGTGACCGTGACGGTGCGTCAGTATCACAGTGGAGAGGTGCAGATCCCGGAAGGGTGCGAGCGCATTCATTATGGGGAACGATATATAAAAATCCCGGAGTGCCGCTATGTGGTTTCGGCTACGGCAAGCCCGAATCTGACACTGGAAAAGGACGGCATTCAGGGGCTGCGTCCGGAACAGAAGATGACCTTTATTGATCTGGCTGTGCCGAGGGATATTGATCCACAGATTGGAGAGTTATCTCAGGTGGAAGTGTACAATATCGATGATTTTCAGACCGGTTCCGGCGTGTCGGAGGAACAGAAGGCACAGATTGCAGCAGCAGAGGCACTGGTGGAAGAGGAAGTGGCAGAATTTACTTCCTGGTATGAGTGCAAAGATATGATTCCGGAAATCCGGGAACTTGGCACACTGGCAGCGCAGGATGTGAGCTGGCGTATGGGAAAGACTTTTCATGAGATGAACCTGTCACCGGAGGCCTGTCATCAGCTGGCGGATGCGGTAGAGCAGACGGCTGCCAAGGTATTTCAGAAGATGCTTTTTGGTGTGCGGGATCATGCGGACATCGATGTGATGCGGGAATGTCTGGAGGCACTGGAACAGGTGTGGGAAAAGGAGTAAAGCGGAATGAAGCAGAGATATTTTCCGTTTTTTATTGATATTACAGGAAAAAAGGTGCTTGTGGCCGGCGCGGGCAGTATTGCGCTGCGCAGGGTGTCGGCATTGCTGCGGTTTTGCGCAGTGATCACTGTGGTGGCACCGCAGATGCGGGAAGAATTTCAGAAACTGCAGCGTCAGTATGGGGAAGATCGTCTGCATCTGGAGCAAAAAGAGTGCGGACCCGAGCACATAAAAGGGTATGATCTGGTGCTGACAGCTACGGACAGCCAAAAGACAGACCATATGATCTGGGAGGCATGCAAAAAGCATCATGTCTGGGTCAATGTGGCTTCGGATCAGTCCCTGTGTGATTTCCGTTTCCCGGCACTGGCAGAGACAGAAGAACTGGTGGTTGGAATTACGTCGAACACGGGGGATCATAAAAAGGTCCGGAGTGTCAGCGCACAGATCAGGGAGGTTCTTGAAACGGAGAATTACAATCTGGAATAAATATATGGAGGGATGGCAGTGAAACAAATTCGAATCGGAAGCAGAGAGAGCCGTCTCGCAGTCGTGCAAAGTGAGATGGTCATAGATTATATAAAAGAAAACTGTCCGGAATACGAGCCGGAACTTGTTACCATGAAAACGACCGGGGATAAGATCCTGGATCGAAATCTGGACAAAATTGGCGGCAAGGGACTGTTTGTGAAGGAACTGGACGCGGCATTGCTGGACGGACGCAGTGATGTGTCGGTACACAGTCTGAAAGATATGCCGGCAGAAGTTCCGGAAGCGCTTCCACTGATCGGATTTTCCAAGAGGGAAGATCCAAGGGATGTGCTTGTTCTGCCGGAAGGCGTAACGGAGCTTGATTTTTCAAAGCCGGTAGGCTGTTCGAGCCGGCGCAGGATGCTGCAGTTTCAGGCTATGTATCCCGAGGCAGTGTTTGCACCGATCAGAGGAAATGTATACACCCGGCTGGCAAAAGTGGATTCCGGAGATTATGCGGCAACCATTCTGGCTGCGGCAGGTTTGAAACGCCTGGGACTGGAGCAGAGGATCAGCCGGTATTTTACCGTGGATGAGATGATACCGGCAGCAGGTCAGGGAGTGCTTGCACTGCAGGGGCGTTCCGGCATGGATTATACATTTTTACAGGAGTTCTGCTCGGAGGAGAGCCGTGTCACATCTGTGTGTGAGCGTGCTTTTATCCGGGAGCTGGATGGAGGATGTTCTTCTCCGATTGCAGCTTATGCTGAGGTGGAAGGAGATACGGTGATACTGCGGGGATTGTATTACGAGGAATGCACTGGAAATACAGTGAAAGAGATACAGAAAGCCCCGGTTTCCGATGCAGAGGAACTTGGAATCGTACTGGCCCGCAGATTGAAGCAGTTAACGGTGGAATAAAGGACCGGCGATAAATGATGCCTTACTGAGAAGGAAAGGATAACGGATTTCAGAAAGACGCAACAAACAGGAGGAAAGATAGATGAATCAGGGGAAAGTCTGGCTGGTTGGAGCCGGTCCGTCAGATGCGGAATTGCTGACGGTAAAAGCAAAACGTGTACTGGAACAGGCTGAGGTGGTGGTATATGACCGCCTGGTAGGGGACAGTATTTTACTGATGATGCCGGAATCGGCAGAAAAAATAGATGCGGGAAAACGATCCGGCAATCATACCATGCCGCAGGAGGAAATGAACCGTCTGCTGCTGCAAAAAGCACAGGAAGGAAAACGTGTTGTCCGTTTAAAAGGCGGAGATCCTTTCCTTTTTGGACGGGGCGGTGAGGAACTGACACTGCTGGCAGAGCATGGAATTCCATTTGAGGTAGTGCCGGGGGTGACATCCGCCATTGCGGTAGCTGCTTATAACGGCATTCCGATCACACACCGTGATTTTGCATCCAGTGTGCATATTATCACAGGCCATAAGAAAAAAGACGAACCGCTGGAGCTGGATTTTGCCACACTGGCAAAGCTTGAGGGGACACTTGTCTTTCTCATGGGTGTTTCCGCATTAGAAGACATCTGCCAGGGGCTGATGCAGGCAGGAAAAGCAAAGGAGACACCGGCAGCCTTACTGAGCCGGGGAACGACTTCCCGTCAGGCAAGAATTGTCAGCACACTGGAAAAATTGTCGGAAGAAGTAAAAGCACATCCGCTGATGACACCGGCCATCATTGTGATCGGAGAGGTGTGCGCACTGGCGGATGAATTTGCATGGTATGAGAAACTGCCGCTTTTTGGCAGAAAAATCATTGTGACCCGTCCGAAGGAGCGCATGGCGCCAATTGCAGCCAGCCTGCGAAGTCTCGGCGCGGAAGTGCTGGAGCTGCCAACGATTGCCATTGCGCCGTGTGCTGTAGAGAATTTGCCGGAGCAGGGAGCGGCGTTGGATGAATTGGATACCTATCAGTATCTGGTATTTACGTCCCCTTCCGGTGTGGACTGCTTTTTTGAACTGCTGCGGGAAAAACACCTGGATATCCGTCGGTTTTCCAATGGAAAAATCGCAGTGATCGGAGCCGGAACAGCCGCACAGCTGCAAACATACGGATTGGTTGCAGATCTGATGCCGGAGATTTACGATGCGGCACATCTGGGACGTTGTATCGGAGCGGATTGTCAGGACGGAGACAGGATTCTGATTCCGCGGGCGAGAGTAGGAAGCCAGGAGCTGATCGAAGAAATTACAAAACAGAAAAAAGTAACGATTGCAGATTTGCCGATTTATGATACCATAGAAAAGGAAACGCCGGTGCTGGAATTGCCGGATCTGACAAAAGAAGAAGCAACGGTTGTATTTACCAGTGCATCTACCGTACGTGGATTTGCAAAAATGACAGCCGGAGCGGATTATCGCCACATGCAGGCGGTCTGCATTGGAGCACAGACAAAAGCAGCGGCAGAAACTGTCGGTTTTTCGGATGTGATTGTAGCGAAAGAAGCGACGGTGGAAGCCATTGTTTCGGCAATTGAAAAACAGCGGTAACTGGTTTTTAGATAGAAATGACTGATCGCTTATAGTGATAGCTAATAGATAGTTAATATAAGATAGAAGTTTGAAATTGTAGATTGATACGTCAGGAGGAAGCTAAAAATGGAAATGATCAATCGTTCCCGCAGACTGCGGACAAGCCCAAATTTAAGAAAAATGGTTCGGGAGACCAGAATGGATAAATCTTCATTGATCTACCCGATGTTTATTGTAGAAGGAACCAATATCAAAGAAGAAATCCCATCCATGATGGGACAGTACCGTTACAGTGTGGACCGCATGGGAGAAAAATTAGAAGAGCTGACAAAAGCCGGAATCGGCGGTGTGATGCTCTTTGGTATCCCAAACCACAAGGATGAGCTGGGAAGCGGAGCTTATGCGCAGGATGGTATCGTGCAGCAGGGATTCCGTAAGGCAAAGGAGCTGTTTCCGGATCTGTATATGATCGGCGATGTCTGCATGTGTGAGTATACATCCCATGGTCATTGCGGGGTACTTTGTGGTCATGATGTGGATAATGACAAAACGTTGGAATTGCTGCAGAAGACTGCGCTGTCTCAGGTACAGGCAGGCGCGGATATGGTGGCACCTTCTGATATGATGGACGGCAGAGTCGGAGCTATCCGTCAGATTTTGGATGCAAATGGATATATCAATACACCGATCATGGCCTATTCTGCAAAATTTGCCTCTGCATTTTATGGTCCATTCCGTGATGCCGCAGAGTCAGCACCAGCTTTTGGAGACCGTAAAACCTATCAGATGGATTATCACAACCGCAGAGAAGCGTTAAAAGAAGTGGATCAGGATGTGATCGAGGGCGCAGATATTGTTATGGTAAAACCGGCCATGGCTTACGGTGATCTGATCCGTGAAGTAAAAGATATGACAGATATTCCGGTAGCAGCTTACAGTGTCAGCGGAGAGTACTCTATGGTAAAAACCACCGCAGCGGCAGGATATATCGACGAAAAATCCATTATGTGCGAGATGGCTGTATCTGCTTACCGCGCAGGCACAGATATTTATATCACTTATTTTGCAGAAGAACTTGCAAAATGCATGGATGAAGGGAGAATCGGATAATGGAAATCAAGAAATCAGAAGTTCTTTTTAAAGAAGCCGTTCAATATATTCCGGGTGGTGTAAATTCACCGGTACGTGCCTTTGGTTCCATCGGTTCTACCCCGCGTTTTATCAAAAAAGCAGACAAAGCGCTGATGTGGGATGAAGATGACAACGAGTATATTGATTTTATCGGTTCCTGGGGACCGATGATCCTGGGACACAATCATCCGCTGGTGCTGGATGCCGTAATGGAGTATGCAAAACGTGGATTAAGCTACGGAGCGGCCACATCTATCGAAGTGGATATGGCAAAACTGGTATGCAGCATGGTTCCGTCCATTGATATGGTGCGTATGGTAAATTCAGGTACAGAGGCTGTTATGAGTGCCATCCGTGTGGCCCGCGGGTTTACACGCAGAGACAAGATCATCAAATTTAATGGCTGTTACCACGGACATTCGGATGCACTGCTGGTAAAGGCTGGTTCCGGTGTCATGACAGCAGGCGTTCCGGGGTCTCTGGGCGTTCCGGCAGGCTGTACCGCAGACACTGTAACTGCGGACTATAACTCTCTAGAGAGTGTACAGGAATGCTTTGATACCTATGGCGAGCAGATCGCTGCCATTATCGTGGAGCCGGTTGGCGCAAACATGGGTACCGTTCCGCCAAAACCTGGATTTTTACAGGGACTGCGTGATATCTGTGATAAATACGGTTCTCTGCTGATCTTTGACGAGGTCATCACAGGATTCCGTATGCAGGCAGATGGTGCACAGGGCTATTTTGGTGTGACACCGGATCTGACCACATTTGGAAAAATCATCGGTGCAGGTATGCCGGTTGGCGCATACGGCGGACGCAGGGAAATCATGGAAATGGTTTCACCGGTGGGCGCTGTTTACCAGGCGGGAACCTTAAGTGGCAACCCGGTGGCTATGGCAGCCGGTATCGCACAGCTTTCTTACTTAAAAGAACATCCGGAAGTTTACACACAGTTAAATGAAAAATCAGATCGTTTTTTTGCAGAACTGCAGAAGATCGTGGATGAGAGTGGAAGAGGATATCATGTAAATCACATCTGTTCCCTTGGAAGTCTGTTCTGCACCACCCAGGAAGTGTATGATTATGAGACAGCAAAAACTTCTGACACGAAGGCGTACGCAGATTATTGTAATTATATGCAGAACCACGGGATTTATCTGGCTCCGGCACAGTTTGAGGCCATGTTTATCTCTGCGGCACACACGGAAGAGCAGCTGACACAGACACTGGAACTTGCACGTGATTATTTTATAAAGAACTGATAGCAGAAAGCATATGGCATAGAGACAAAGGAATTTGAAAACAGGCATGACAGCACGGAAGAACGGAAAGAAAAACGTACCTAAGACGACGAAAAAGAAACGAAAAAATAAGCGGAAGAGATACGAGATGTCAAGGCTCTGGATCGCACTGGGGCTTTTGGCACTTGTTTTGCTTGTGATTTTTGGCGTTACGCGGCATCAGAAAAAGGCTGCCGCAGACCAGCAGACAACGCGGTTGTCTCAGATTGATGAAAGCAGACCGGAACTGGATGTGGAGCTTTTGACTGTAAATCCGTATTCCAGACCGGGAACAGCACTGGAAAAAGTCAACGGAATCGTGATCCATTACACCGCAAACCCGGGAGCTACCGCAATCGCGAACCGGAACTATTTTGAAAATCTGAAGGATACCCATACGACAAAGGCAAGTTCTCATTTTATCGTGGGGCTGGAGGGTGAGATCGTGCAGTGTATTCCAACGGCGGAGATCGCGTATGCATCGAATGACCGCAACAGTGACACGATTTCCATTGAATGCTGTTATCAGAACGAAGACGGTTCCTTTGAGCAGGCTACATATGATTCTGTCATTCGGCTGACGGCCTGGCTCTGTGCCAAATTTGGCCTGACAACGGAGGATGTGATCCGCCATTATGATGTGACCGGAAAACTTTGTCCAAAGTATTATGTGGAACATGAGGATGCCTGGGCACAGTTTAAAGAGGATGTAACTACTTATTTGAAAATATACCAGACGGGAGATGAAAACGGATGAGAGATCTTTATGAAAAAATAAAAAAAGGGACAGACCGCAGAGCAAGTCTGATTGCCCTGAAAAAAGAGCTGAAGGATGATGCAAAGAAAAAGGTGTTTCTCACCATGACAGGAAACCGTCTGGATGAAATTATGAAATGCCTGGTGGATGAGGACCCGAAGGTGCGCAAAAATGCGGCAGCGATTCTCGGTGAACTGCATTGTCAGGATGCACTGGATGTGCTGATGGATGCCTATGAGGAAGAGGATAAATTGTTTGTACGGGAAGCTTATGTGCAGGCGCTTTCTGCGATTGACTGCAGCGAATATCTGCCACAGCTGGAAGAACGGCTGCAGGAACTGATCGCTTATGACGCACCGGAAGAAGAAAAAAAGCATATTCAGGCAGAATTGCATGCATTACAGGAACTGATCCTGCAGAGAAAAGGAACGAAAAAACATACATTTAACGGCTGGAACCGTTCCAGTGAAGTCTTACTTCTGACTTTGCCGGCTTTTCGAGATGTACTGGCAGAGGAAGTAACCGGAAAGAAAAAAGTACTGAAATCCGGTGTGCGGACCATTGTCTCTGATTTTGAAACAACCATGAAAATCCGTACGTTTCAGGAACTGCTGTTTGTCATTCATACACAGACAGAGAAAAATGTGCTTTCAGCAGATCCGGAAGCACTGGCAGCACAGCTGGCGCAGTCCGATCTGATGCAGATCCTGGCAGAGACACACAAGGGAGAGGTACCATTTTATTTCCGTATCGGTGTGTCCGGAAGCATGACATTGGAAGAGCGCAGTGCATTTTCAAAGAGGGTAGCAGCAGCAATCGAAGGTGCTTTTGGACGCCAGCTGATCAATTCCACTTCTCATTATGAGGTGGAGATCCGCCTGCTTCAGAATCGGGAGGGCGGATTCGTACCGTTGCTGAAACTGTATACATTGCCGGATCATCGTTTTGATTACCGCAGATATTATGTGGCAGCCAGCATGAAACCAACCATGGCAGCAGGACTGATGGCGCTGGCAAAACCGTATTTGAAAGAGCATGCACAGATTCTGGATCCGTTCTGCGGTGTGGGTACATTGCTGATGGAACGCAGATTCCTTGTTCCGGCGCGCAATGCTTACGGTATCGATACGTTCGGGGAAGCGATTGAAAAGGCAAGAGTAAACAGCAAGATTGCAGGCATGCAGACCAATTATATCAACCGTGATTATTTTGACTTTGTGCATGATTATAAATTTGACGAGATCGTGACTGACCTTCCGGCAGGAAATCTGACAAAACCGGAACTGGACGTATTGTATCGCAGATTTTTTGAAAAATCAGAGGAAGTGCTGGCAGAGGACGGACGCATGATCTTCTTCTCCCGGGAGATGGGACTGGTGAAAAAACAGCTGCGTCTGCATCCGCAGTTCCGTCTGGCGCAGGAGTTCTGTGTGCAGGAGAAAAACGGTAGTTATCTGTTTATCGTAGAAAAAAGGCAGTAGTGAGTGAACCGAAAGAAAAAATGATGATCTACAATGTCAGTGATATTCTTTTATCCTGAATTATGGAAAAAGAATAGTATTACAAAGAGTGCAGAAAGCGGAGGTAGTGTATGCTTCAGAATTCGTTTCGAGAACAACTGGAAGACTGCCCGGTCATCGCGGCGGCAAGAGATATAGAAGGCCTGACACACTGCTGTCAATCTGAGAGCAGTATCGTATTTATTTTATTTGGAGATGTCTGCACAATCTCAGGAATCGTGGATCAGGTGAAATCCGCAGGAAAACTGGCTTTCGTACACATGGATCTGGTAAACGGACTTTCCAGCCGGGAGATCAGTGTGGATTATATTCAAAAGGAAACAAAGGCGGATGGAATCATTTCCACGAAGCAGCCACAGATCCGCAGGGCAAAAGAACTGGGATTATATACCGTGCACCGCTTTTTTGTTATTGATTCCGCAGCTTATGAAAATGTGGAAAAGTGCACAAAAGCGATTCGGCCGGACTGCGTGGAGCTGATGCCTGGCGTGATGCCGAAAGTTATTCGTCAGATGACAGAAAAACTGTCTGTTCCGATCATTGCGGGTGGTTTGATCTCCGATAAAGAGGACATTATCGCTGCGCTGGATGCTGGTGCTACGGCAATTTCGACAACGAAAGAAGAGTTGTGGTTTCTGTAAAAAATGAAAGAAATGAAAAACAACAAACAAAGCAAAACAGTGACAACAACATATAACATTCCTGCTAAAATTTTCGGCAGTATACACATCGCCCTGATTTCTGATGTCCACGATCGCTGCCCGGATGTAGCACTTTCCATTTTACGTCAGCAGAAACCAGATTTGATTTTGGTGGCAGGTGACCTGATGGAGCGCCATGATCCGACAGTCAGTCCATGGACGGTAGAACAGATGGACGAGTGGCAGGGAATTCCGCGCACCCGCACCTGGTTTTTTAATATTGTACGGAAAGTTGACGGTTCTGCATCATCTGGAGAACACACAAAACGATGGAATAAAGCAAATGGTTATCACTTTCTGGAAGAGGCTGTGAAAATTGCACCGGTGGTGCTTGGTGTCGGAAATCATGAATGGTATCACACGGAAGAAGATTTACAATTTTTTAAGAATCATGGTGTAATTTTTCTGGATAATCAGGACTGTGAACTGACCGTAAAAGGTCAGAGGCTTCTGATCGGTGGAATGTCTACCCGATATGATTTGGAATGGCTGGATCAATTTTCACAGAAAGAAGGTGTGAAAATTCTGATCTGTCACCATCCGGATTATTATCCAAAATATATCAAAGACACAAAACGGAATACGTTTGCGTTGATCGTAGCAGGACATGCTCATGGTGGTCAGTGGAGAATGTTCAGTAAAGGCGGAAGAAAATGTGGAATCCCGGTTTTCGCACCGGGTCAGGGATTATTCCCACGTTATGCCTATGGTCAGTATGACAATATGATCGTCAGTGCAGGAGTTTCCAATACGGCAAATATTCCACGTTTTGGCAATCCTTGCGAGGTGGTTATGATTCAACTGGGTGAGAAAAAGCGATAAAATCTGTACAGATGCGTAGCGATTTGTACGGATTTTTGCTATGTTGGCGTAATTAAGTAAGAATATAGGAATAATTGACGAACAGCTTCGTTTTGCATTATACTATAATTAATTTTTTATGGTTAAAACCAGGTGTATGGAAAATCTGATGAAATACGTAAGTGAGGGAGCAGGGATGAACCAGGTGAAGAAAAATCTATACAGATACGTGAGTTTTGTTGTATGCATTATTTTGGGTATGGCATGGCTGACAGTTTCGACAATGCAAGCAAATGCAGCCCAGGTGTCTGCGGAAAATAAAGATGCATCGACAGAGGTGGTATGAAGATTCTTATCATATCACGGACAAGAACGGAGACAGAAGCGGGTATGGATATGAGCACGAACAGGCATTATCAGCTTACACTGGCTGGGATTACGATTATGTGACGGGTGACTGGACCGAGCTGATCGAAAAACTGCAAAACGGTGAAATTGATATTATGAGTGCGCTGTCTTATACAGACGAACGGGCAAAAACCATGCTGTTTTCCGACCAGCCGATGGGAGAAGAAAAATATTATCTGTATGCAGATCTGGCAAATACGGACATTTCCGCTTCTGATCTGTCGACATTAAACGGAAAGTCCATTGCCATGATGGAGCAGAGTGTACAGACCACGCAGTTTTGTGAGTGGGAAGAAAAATACAATGTCAAAACAAATCATGTATTTGTAGATGGCATTGATCAGGCGAAAAAATTGCTTGCAAATCATGAGGTTCAGGGTATTATTTCCACTGAGACATCTATCTGGGTAGACGCGGGGCTTTCAGCAATCGTCACAACCGGCGGCTCAGAGATTTATTACGGTATTAATAAGAACCGACCGGATCTGAAAGAAAAGATTGACAGTGCCATGCGCTCTATGGAGAATGACAAACCGTTTTACTCAGATGAACTTTACAAACAGTATATTGCGACACAGTCCACAGCAGTTCTTTCCAGCGGAGAAAAGGAATGGCTGAAACAGCATGGCGCAATAAAAATCGGATACCTGAAAGACGATCCTGGATTCAGTACGATTGATGCCAAGACAGGGGAACTGATCGGTGTGATCAATGATTATATGGATTATGCCAGAAACTGTCTGGGGCAGACATTGGAGTTTGAATTGACTGAATTCGATACTCTGGAAGAACAGATTGGGGCGCTGCAGGATGGGAAAATAGACATGATCTTCCATGTCAGTCAGAATCCTTATTATGCGGAACAGAACCGAATGTCGCTGTCGAATACCGTTCTTTCCGTTCCGCTTGCAGCGGTTACATCTCAGAATGCATTTGATGAAAATGCGGAAAATACAGTTGCAATTGCAAAAGAGGATGAAAAATATAAATGGTATATTTCCTATCATTATCCGAAGTGGACTATTACAGAATATGATTCGTTCAAGGAAGCAGAAAATGCTGTACAGAGCGGGCTGGCAGACTGCCTGATCGCCAGAACCGGACAGGCAATGAATTATGTGAATGACAGAAAGCTTCACAGTGTATTCCTGACAAAGACGGCAAATACTTCTTTTGCAGTTAGCAAAGGAAATACAACATTAATGTCTGTTCTGAACAAGACCCTGAAATCCATGCAGACGTCCAAGCTTACGGGGGCGGTGTCCATGTATGAGGATTCCCTGAAAAAAGTAACACTGGCGGATTTTATGAAGGATAACTTCCTGATCGTAACGATTGTCAGTGTTGCGCTGTTTGTGCTGATTCTGTTTGTAATCCTCAGACTGCTGAGAAAAGCGCAGCGGGCAGCGGATGAGTCTCAGAAGCTGAATAAACGGATACAGGAGAGCCAGCATGATCTGAAGCTGGCGTTGATGCAGGCAGAAAGTGCCAATTCGGCAAAAACAGCTTTCCTGAACAATATGTCCCATGATATTCGTACCCCGATGAACGCAATTATCGGCTTTACCTCTCTGGCAGGCACGCACATAGACAATAAGGAGCTGGTAAAAGAGTATCTGCGAAAAATCAGTACATCCAGCGAACATCTGCTTTCTCTGATCAATGATGTCCTTGATATGAGCCGGATTGAGAGCGGCAAAGTTAAAATTGACGAGAAACCGCTGCATTTGCCGGATCTGCTGCATGATATACGAACGATCATCCGACCGTCCATCAGTTCCAAACAGCTGGACTTCCTGATTGATACGGTGGATGTTCTGGACGAAGATGTCATTGCGGATAAACTGCGGCTGACACAGATTTTACTGAATATTCTGAGCAATGCCGTGAAATATAATAAAACCGGTGGAATGGTCAGCCTGAGAGTGAAGCAGGAAAAGACCGCACCGACAGGATGCGCAACCTATCACTTTGTTATAAGAGATACGGGAATAGGTATCAGTAAAGAGTTTCAGAAACATATTTTTGAAAACTTTTCCCGTGAGGAGACTGCAACCGTAAGTGGTATTCAGGGTACCGGACTGGGACTTTCCATCACAAAGAAAATTGTGGAAATGATGGGTGGAACGATTCATCTGGAAAGTGAAGAAGGTGTTGGCAGTGAATTTGATGTCTGCCTGACATTCCGGCTTAACGGCGAAAGAAAAGTTTATGAAAAAATTGAATCCCTGCAGGGACTTCGGGTGTTGGTTGCAGATGATGATACAGACACCTGCCTCAGTATTTCATCCATGTTGAGCGAGATCGGAATGCGTTCCGAGTGGACTGTTTCCGGAAAAGAAGCCGTTATCCGTGCAAAACATGCTGTGGATATGGGGGATGAATTTTATGCCTATATCATTGACTGGCTCATGCCGGATATGAATGGAATTGAGACGGTCCGCCGCATCCGCAGAGTGATTGGTGAAGGAAAACCAATCATCATCCTTACGGCATATGACTGGGCAGATGTGGAAGAAGAGGCGCGAGAAGCCGGCGTGACAGCATTCTGTGAGAAACCGCTGTTTATGTCAGAACTTCGGGATATTCTTACAAAACCGGTACAGAAAAAAGAACCGGAGCCGGACCTGGACATTGTAGCCTTCAAAGGAAAGAAGATTTTGCTTGTAGAGGACAATGAACTGAATCAGGAGATCGCAGTGGAAATTCTAAAAGGTGCAGGTCTTGAAATCGAAATTGCGGAGGATGGCTCTGTTGCAGTGGAGAAGATGACGGAGGCGAAGCTAGGACAGTATGATCTGATCTTGATGGATATACAGATGCCTATTATGAACGGATATGAAGCAACCAGACAGATCCGTGCGATGAAATCAGAATTCTGCAGGCAGATACCGATTCTTGCCATGACGGCAAATGCCTTTGAGGATGATCGGGCGCTGGCAGCCCAGGCCGGAATGAACGGCTATCTGACGAAACCGATTAAAATTAATGAAATGCTGAAAGTGATCCGTTCCATGCTGTAATGGAAATCATTGGGCAGTAAGCAATGAAATTTGAGATTAAGTATTTAAAAAGGGAGCAAGGTGTGCTATAATATCAGGCTGTGGTAGACTCTTCAGGAGTCGCACAGCCTGTTTCTTCATGACAGAGTAGGAAAGAAGATTTTCTGTCAGATGAAAAGAAAAGTACCTGTGCATGAAATGCACAATTGCTTTTGTGGCAGGATATACAGAAGAAAAATCCCGAAAATAAGGGGATATTTAAGGAGGAAATAGATCGATGAAACTTGGAATCGTGGGACTTCCGAATGTCGGAAAAAGTACCCTGTTCAATTCACTGACAAAAGCCGGCGCTGAGTCAGCCAACTATCCGTTCTGTACCATCGACCCGAACGTCGGTGTCGTTGCAGTACCGGATGAGCGTTTGAAATTACTTGGAGATATGTACCATTCCAAGAAAGTGACACCGGCTGTCATTGAGTTCGTAGATATTGCAGGTCTGGTAAAAGGTGCCAGCAAAGGTGAGGGACTTGGTAACCAGTTCCTGGCAAATATCCGTGAAGTAGATGCCATCGTTCACGTAGTACGTTGCTTCGAGGATCCGAACGTTGTCCATGTAGACGGAAGCGTAGATCCGGCCAGAGATATCGAGACTATCAATTTAGAGCTGATTTTCTCTGATATCGAGATCCTGGATCGTCGTATTGCAAAGACAACCAAAGGTGCAAGAATGGATAAAAAACTTGCAAAAGAGCTGGAACTGTTACAGAAGATCAAAGCACATCTGGAAGACGGCAAGCTGGCAAAGACATTTGAAGTAGGCGATGATGAGGATGATCAGGAGTGGTTTGCATCCTACAACCTGCTGACAGCAAAACCGGTAATTTACGCAGCAAACGTTTCCGAGGATGATCTGGCAGACGACGGTGCAAACAATCCGCATGTAGCAAATGTACGCAAACTTGCAGCAGAGGAAGGCTCTGAGGTATTTGTTATCTGTGCACAGATTGAGCAGGAAATCGCAGAGCTGGATGATGACGAAAAAGCCATGTTCCTGGAAGATCTTGGACTGAAACAGTCCGGTCTGGAGAAACTGATCAAGGCAAGTTATAGTCTGCTTGGACTGTTAAGCTACCTGACCGCAGGTGAGGATGAGACCCGTGCATGGACCATCAAAAAAGGTACAAAAGCACCGCAGGCAGCAGGAAAGATCCATACCGATTTTGAACGTGGATTTATCCGTGCAGAGGTTGTAAACTACAAAGACCTGCTTGAATGCGGTTCACTGGCTGCAGCCCGTGAAAAAGGTCTGGTAGGACTGGAAGGAAAAGAGTACGTGGTTCAGGACGGCGATGTGATCCTGTTCCGTTTTAACGTATAATACGCAGGGGTGCACTTTCTTTACTGATCTGAATAAAATAAAGGAACAGAGAGTAGGGAGAAATGCACCATGCGTTTATGTGAATTTTCAAGAAAAGAGGTAATCAATGCCTCTGACTGCAGATGTCTGGGAAATGTCTGTGATCTGGAGTTTGATGAATGCAGCGGACAGATATGTGCAATGATCATAAAGGGACCTCCGAAGTGGTTTCATCTGGTGGGATGTGACACGGAATATGTCATAGACTGGAAAAAAATTGTTCGGATCGGACCGGATGTAATACTGGTAGATATATGTGCGGAGAAATGTCTGCACAAACTATAAAAAAGAGGTACGGAGGAAAAAGAGCGATGAAATGCCCTTACTGCAGCAGTGATAACACACGTGTTATTGATTCCAGACCGGCGGAGGACAACTGTTCCATCCGACGCAGAAGACTTTGTGATGACTGCGCAAAACGTTTTACAACGTATGAAAAAGTGGAGACGATTCCGCTGATCATTATCAAAAAAGACAACACCAGAGAGCAGTATAACCGTTCCAAGATCGAGGACGGTGTGCTCAGAGCCTGTCACAAGCGACCGGTATCTGTCAACCAGATCAATCAGCTCATCGACGATGTAGAGACGGAAATCTTCAATATGGAAGAAAAAGAAATCCCAAGCAGCGTGATCGGCGAACTGGTGATGGATAAGCTAAAGGACTTAGAGGCAGTAGCTTATGTGAGATTTGCATCTGTATACAGAGAGTTTAAAGATGTGAATACTTTTGTGGAAGAACTGAAGAAGGTTCTGGACAAATAATCATATCGGATGTAAGCATCATCCTATTCGATGTGAGTAACAAAATGATATCAGTGGAGAAATTTCATCTTCCAACTGAACGGAGGTAACCTATGTTTCAAAAATTTTATCCGGATCTGTACATTTCATCTACATATGAAATTGATTTTGACCGGCTGTACCGGAACGGATACCGGGGACTGATTTTTGATATTGATAATACACTGGTGACACACGGCGCACCGGCGAATGAGAAGGCAAAAAAACTGTTTGCCCATCTGCATGAGCTGGGATTTGCGACCTGTCTGATTTCTAACAATCAGGAACCCAGAGTAAAACCGTTTGCGGATGCCGTGCAGTCGATGTATATTTACGATGCACACAAACCATCCACAAAAAACTATGAAAAAGCAATGGAACGGATGCACACCGATAAGAAAAACACGATTTTTATCGGTGATCAGATGTTTACCGATGTTTTCGGAGCCAATCGAACCGGAATCCCGTCGATCATGGTGAAAAAAATTCACTGGAAAGAGGAAATCCAGATTGTTTTAAAACGCAGACTGGAAGCGATTGTTCTGATCGGCTACCGCAGATACAGAAAGACACATAAAAGTATTTTGAACGCAGGATAAGCATTCTCCTGCTTCTGGTGCGTAGAAAATTAAGCGGTGGGGAAGGGAATGCTTATGTCAGTGGAAGGTTTCTTCCACTGACAGGTCGCAAAGCGACTGCGTTCATGAGCAAGTAGCGAAAGCGGATTGCGAATGTCCATTTTACATCATATACAGATCCTGAAAATAAGAACAGGGGAATACGGAGGGAAGAAAAATGAAACTTGTTATTGGAAACGATCATGCAGCAGTAGAACTGAAAAATGAGATCAAAGCATATCTGGAAGAGAAAGGTCACGAAGTGATCAATATCGGAACGGATACACATGACAGCTGTAACTATCCGGAGTACGGCGAGAAAGCCGGACGTATGGTAGCAGCAGGCGAAGTAGACGGCGGTGTGCTGATCTGCGGAACCGGTGTTGGTATCTCCATCGCAGCAAATAAAGTAAAGGGGATCCGCGCGGCAGTTTGTTCTGATCCTGTCACAGCACGTCTTGTCAAAGAGCACAACAATGCAAATATCATCGCATTTGGCGCAAGAATTGTTGGAAGTGAGACTGCAAAAGCAATCGTTGACGCATGGTTAGATGCCAAGTTTCAGGGTGGACGTCATCAGACAAGAATCGATCTGATTCACAAAATTGAGGAATAGTCCATAAAAAGGTTGAAAAATCACGGTTTTTCATATAGAATAGAGAGAAGTAATAATTACCATTTGTTTGTGGTAATAGAAGAAAAGACCAGAGGTCTTAACATACAAGGAGGATTTTTGAATGGCAAACGCAGGAAAGGTAATCGGAAAAGGTGTTACAATCGAGCTGGAAGGCAACGTATACAGAGTAGATGATTTCCAGCACGTAAAACCTGGAAAAGGCGCAGCTTTTATCAGAACAAGATTAAAAAATATTAAAACCGGTGGTGTTGTAGAGAAAACATTCCGTCCGACAGAGGATGTAGAGACAGCACACGTTGACAGATCTGAGAAACAGTATCTGTACAATGACGGTGATTTATACTATTTCATGGATACAGAGACATACGATCAGATCGCTCTGAGTGCAGATGCAATCGGTGATGCACTGAAATTCGTAAAAGAGAACGAAGCAGTTACAATGCTTGCTCACAATGGAGACATCTTCGCAGTAGAGCCGCCTATGTTCGTTGAACTTGTTATCACAGAGACAGAGCCGGGCTTCAAAGGCGATACAGCTACAGGTGCTACAAAACCTGCTACTGTTGAGACAGGTGCTACTGTATATGTTCCGTTATTCGTAAACGAAGGCGATGTAATCAAAATTGATACAAGAACAGGCGAGTACTTATCACGAGTATAAAAAATAGTGAGCAAAGCGAACTATTTTTTATGAGCAAGTAACGAAGTGGATTACGAATATCCGCTGTTACAGTATTTGGTTTTATGAGAAAATAACGGAGTGGATGATAAATATCCGCTCCGTTTTCTATTTGATGCGTATTGAGGAGGGCATATGAAATACGATTTTGACAGAATGGTAAACCGCTATGGAACGGACTGCTACAAATGGGATATGATCACAAAACGAAAACTGGATCCGAATACCTTACCTCTCTGGGTAGCAGATATGGATTTTGAGACAGTTCCGGAAGTAAAAGAACGTTTAAAAGAAGTGGCGGATCGCGGTATTTATGGTTATTCCATGCTGGGAGAGGGCTATTATGACGCGCTGAAAAACTGGTTTTCCAGCCGTTTTGGATGGCAGATTGAAAATGACTGGGTGATCGCAACTCCGGGTGTGGTATTTGCACTGGCAGCAGCGGTTCGTGCCTACACAAAAGAGGGCGACAGCGTCATGATCCAGCGACCGGTTTACCACCCATTTACAAATGTGGTAAAAGAAAATGGACGTAAATTAGTCAATAATCCACTGGTGTTGGAAAATGGAAAGTACCATATGGATTACGAAGATATGGAGCACAAGATTACAGAAGAACAGGTAAAACTGTTCCTGCTTTGCAGCCCGCACAATCCGGTGTCCCGTGTATGGACAAAGGAAGAATTGTGTGAGACCGCTGAAATCTGCAAAAAGCATGGGGTTATCATGATTGTGGATGAAATCCACTGTGATTTTGTATATGAAGGATACCATCATACCAGCTTTGGTACACTGAGCGAATACGCAGATAATGCAGTAATCTGTACGGCACCGAGTAAAACGTTTAATCTGGCGGAATTACAGCTTTCCAATATCATGATTCCAAATCCGGAACTGAGAAAAACATTCCAGGCAGAGATGAACAAAGTGTTTTATTCCGATGCGAACCTGTTCGGACAGGTATCCTGTCAGGCTGCGTATGAGCACGGCGCACAGTGGTTGGATGAGTTATTGGTATATCTGCAGGGCAATATCACATACATCCGTGAGTATCTGGCAGAACACCTGCCAAAAGTTCACCTGATCGAGCCGGAGGGAACCTATCTGCTCTGGATGGACTTCCGGGAGTATGGTTTTTCCCCGGAAGCATTAAATGCAAAAATCCTAAAAGATGCCAGAATCTGGTTTAACGAAGGTTCCATGTTTGGGCCGGAAGGCGCAGGCTTTATGCGAATCAACATTGCAAGCCCGCGCGGTATGATCATTGAGGCAATGGAGCGCTTAGGCGAAGTTTTTGGAGAATAGAATGTGCACAAATTTCGCATATGTCTGATTAAAATGTGCACAACTGTCTATGCAGCATGTTTCGATGTCTCTGAAGCCTTGTGTAGACTGATGAGTGCCAGAGTAGAGATCAGAATCTGACTGGCAAGCATGCCCCACAGATAGGCCGACAGGCCAATCTGCGGAATGCCAACAAAAATAAAAACAATGCGGAGCATGGCACCGGACAAGTTGATCAGCATGGTAAGGGTTGCTTTCCCAAGCCCATGCAGGATGCTGCACAGCGTACTGGCAAGAAACAGAAACGGGCAGATCCAGCTTAACGTCCGGACATAGAGACCGGCCAGAGCATTGTGAAACAGATGGATGCCGATCCAGTCTCCACACAACAGAAAACCGAGAGTACACAACAGTCCGAGGATTACGCATAACTGCGTGGTCTTTCGGACTGCTTTTTTTACCAGATCCTGCCGGTGATGGCTGTTTGCTTCGGAAATGGCAGGCAGCAGCATGACAGAGAGAGAATTACTCAGTACACAGGGAAACATAATAGTAGAAAAAACCATGCCGGTCAGAATGCCGTAGACACTCAGGGCATCACTGTTTGTATAGCCAAAATCCCGTAATTTCATGGGAATCAGAATCGCTTCCGCACTTTGACAGATGCTTAACAGGATCCGGTTGCAGGTAAGCGGAACTGCCATGGAACATAAATTAACAGTGATTTTTAAAATCCGTACAGGAGCAGGAGGCGCAGATTCGTTCTGCGTCACCTTTTTTCTACCCGGGAAAAAACAGAACATAGTGACTGAGTATAATGCAGCAGTCAGTTCTCCGAACAAAATCCCCCAGACAGCAACCTTTGGTGTCGGTGAAATTCCCTGTTCCGTCAGAATATCAAGAAGCAGCCATACACCGGCAACCCGGACAAACTGTTCCAGAATCTGGGAAATGGCCGGTATGGAAGCCTTTTTTTTGCCATAATAATAGCCATTGATGCAGGCATGGGTACAGGCAAAAGGCAGCGAATATGTCATGAGACGCAGCAAAGCGACGGTTCTTGTGTCTTCCAGAAGGAGCAGACCAATCTGTGGCGCATATGTTTGAATGATCAGGATACAGCAGCCAGAGAGAGACAGGGAACCAATCAGACCAACCAGCAGATAAGCCCTTGCTTCCCGGTCCGTTTCACACTGGGCGCAATAGCGGGAAAGTGCGGTCTGGATTCCGGCGGCAGAGATCGAGATGATCAGGGCAAATACCGGAAAAATCAGCTGATAAATTCCAAGTCCCTCTGCACCGATGGAGCGTGAGAGGAATATTTTATAATAAAAACCGATGATCCTGCTTAAAATTCCGGTCAGCGTCAGAAGCAGTGTACCGGAAATGAGCTTATTTTTGAGTGTATTAGTATGTAAAATCATAGAAACATTGATCAGATCACAAAAATGATATATTTCAGTTTGCGCTGAGATCGTCATTGACATAAAGGAAATTTGTGATCTGTTGTATTTTTTTATATCATATGCAAATGGATTGTTGGTCAGAACCGGAAGGAAAGGGAGCGTATCATGAAGCGATTGGTTTATCTGGATAATGCAGCTACCACACAGCCTTTTCCCGAAGTGCTGGATGCCATGATTCCTTATTACAGCAGATATTACGGAAATCCTTCGTCCGGCT